>OHTM01000050.1_pt1 | contig 86118 bp, 63 predicted proteins | sample 1578951 | NCBI WGS metagenome assembly OHTM01 (sample SAMEA3879605, study PRJEB24766) | human gut metagenome | biome: human-associated habitat; feature: feces | place: USA | collected 1985/1987
TGATGGTGATGCGCCCGACGCCCCCGTTTACGCTGTCCGTCGTGTTCTTTATGTCCGCCCCGTTCTTCAAGCCGTATACCTCTCCGCTCTCTCCGGTCGCGCTTGTTACGCTGATTTCCCGGGTGTTGGTTAGGGTGAGATGTGAGGAAAGGTCTGTTGCCGTCGCCCGCCAGCAGCCGGAAGCTTCGTCGGCAGTGCATATCGTCCCTTCCGGACATTCGCTTTCGCCGGAATAATAGCCTTTTGCCGTGTCGCAGGCATAAGCGCAGGTGTTGCAGACGTTGTCGCCGGACTGGTTTGCGGTCGGGGTCGGCGTGGCAACTTTTCCGGTTTGTTCGGGGCAGGTTACGTACTCGCCTTCCGGGCAGGCCTTTGCGTTATCTTTGTCAGGAACAAAGCATCGGTTTTCCAATTTGCAGGTATAGCCGGGATTTGCCTTTTCGCACAATATTGCGGTATTGTAGGAATTTTGCCCCTCATCGCAGCCTTCGATGATGTAGCATTTGCTTTCCGCATCTTGAGTGCAGCTACCGGTGGGGGATACAATTTCACAGCCTTCTGAGTTTGGATAATATCCGGTGGAGGAACCGCCACATTCATATGTGCAGCTGTAACATTCGGCATCGCCGGCAAAGTTTCCGGTTGACCTTTCCGTTGTAATCATTCCGGGGGTTTGCGGGCACTGTCCCGTAAGATACTGGCCGGCAGGGCAGGTTTTGGCGGTTCCCTTGCCGGTACAGCCGTTTTGTACATAGTCGCATTCGTAGCCCGGATTGTAGTTGGTGCAGTCGCGCGGCTTGGTGTAGAAACCTTTGCTGGTGTCGCACTGGCTGCGCTTGAAACAGCCGGAGGCGGAATCTTCGGCGCAGGTGTATTCGGGCTGGGCAATCAGACAGGCGTCGTTGTCTTCATAATACATATTTTCGGTATCGCAGCTGTAGGTACAGGTATAGCACTGCTGCCCGCCGGAGAAGTTTTCGGTCGGTTTCGCTTCAACCGTGTTGCCGGTTTTTTCTTCACAGGAAAGGTATTCCCCGACGGGGCAGTTGCGGACTTCTCCCTGAACATAACATTCGTTGTCAAGTTTGCAGTAATATCCCGGAAACGCCTTTTCGCAGTCGCTTTGCGAATCATAAAAGTTCTGTTCGGTGTTACAGGTTTTGGGATAGTAGCAGCCGTTGCTTTCCAGAGAGCATATTTTCTGTGCATGGGCGGTGCCGCAGGCAGATTCGTCAGGGTAGTAGCTGGCGGCGACGTCGCATTCGTATTGGCAGGTATAACACTGCTGCTCGCCGGACATATTGCCGGTCGGGTCGGCGGAGACCAGTTTTTTGCCGGTGATGACAGGGCATTCGGTGTATTCCTGTTCCGGTTCGGACGGGCAGGGCTTTACTCCGCCTTTGACATAACAGCCGGCGGAAAGGGTACAGCTGTAGCCGTTGTAATATTCTTCGCAGCTTTCCTGCTTATTGTAGAAATGGTTTGCCTCGTCGCAGGTTGAGGTCTTGTAGCAGCCGGAAGGGACGTCCATGGCACACAGCCAACCCTGGTGGGCAGCGGTGCATTCTGTTTCTTCGGTATAGTGCCCGGTATCATTGTTGCAGGCGTAGGAGCAGGTGTTGCAACGGTATTCTCCGGCATAGTTGTCGGTCGGGGTCGGCGTGGCGATGTTGCCTTCTTTTTCCGGGCAGGTGACGTATTCATTTTCGGGGCATTCCAGCGCGATGTCTTTGACGTAACAGCCGTCTAGCGATTTGCAGGCGTAACCGATGTTGTTTTGCATACATAACGGCAGGTCTTCGTAATAGCCCTGCTTTTCGTCGCAGCCGGTCGGCGTATAACATTGCGACAGCCCGTCGAGGCTGCAGGTGCGCCCTTTGTTGTTTGTTGTGCAGAGTTCGTCGCTGGGGTAATAGCGCTCTTCGGCGTCGCATTGGTATTCGCAAGTGTAACACTGGTTGGTTCCGGACATATTTTCGGTCGGGACGTACTGGGTCGTGTTGCCGGGTTTGGACGGACATTTGCCGGAAGTATATTCATTTTCCGGGCAGGGAGCGGCATCGGTTTTGACGAAGCAGCCGGATTCGGGGTCGGTTTCGCAGATGTAGCCTTTATTGGCGTCTTCGCAAACGCCCGAATTGGGATAATAGCCCTGGTCGGTCAGGCAGGAATAGCTGCAACGGTAGCAGGCTTCTTCGCCGGCATAATTGCCGCTGGCGATTTCATCAAGCCTGTTGCCGGGTTTTTCCGCGCAGCCGCCTTTGGTATATTCATCCTGCGGACACTGGCGGGCATCGCCTTTGACGTAACACTTGCTGAGTTCATCTTCTTTGCAGAAGTAGCCGGTGTTGGCAGCCTCGCAGGAACCGGAGTCATTATAATAATTATTCAGTTCGTCGCAGTCGCCGGCCTTATAACACCCGGACGTTTCTTCAACATAGCAGGATTTCCCCGGGTTGTTGCGGGTGCATTCACTCTGATTGCCATAGAATCCCTCGGCGGCTTTACAGGTATAAACGCAGTTGTAACAGGGGTTTTCCCCCGACATGTCCCCGCTTTCCTCTTCGGCGACCGTCGTGCCCGGCTTTTCGGGGCAGAGGCCTGCGGTGTACTGTCCCGTCGGGCATCTCTTGGGGTCGCCTTTGATATAACATTCGTTATAGAGGGTACAGGAATATCCTTTGAACGCATTTTCACAGTCCTCCAGCCCGGAGTAATACCCCATGTCGGTACGGCAGCCGGATACCATAAAACACTGCGAGCTGTGATCCAGGGCGCAGGAACGTCCGGTATTGGCATTTTCACAAGTTTCGGCATCGCTGTAATAGCCTTTGGCAGAGATACAGGTGTATTCGCAGGCGAAACATTTTTCTTCGCCGGTGAAATTGCCGCTTTCCTTTTCTTCCACATCATTGCCGACGCGGTCGGGACAGAGGCCGGCGGTGTATTCGCCGCTGGGGCAGGCTTTGGGAGCGCCTTTGGTGTAGCAGCCGGCTACTTCAACACATTCATAGCCTTTGAACGTGCTGGTGCAGGCACCCAGAGAACTGTAATAGCCGCGGCTGTTATCGCAGCCGGTCGGCGTATAGCACCCCGAGGAACTGCCGTATTCGCAATAATGGGACGGGTGCTTTTCGGAACATTCGGCTTTTTCGGTATAATACTGGTGTTCCGTGTCGCAGGCATAGGCGCAGGTGTTGCAGTATTCGTCGCCGGATTTGTTGTCGGTCGGGGTCGGCGTGGCAATGTTGCCTTCTTTGCCGGGGCAGGTAACGTATTCGCCGGACGGGCACTGTTTGGGCGCGCCTTTGACATAACAGCCGTTTTGGGTTTTGCAGGCATAGCCGTCGTAGTATTCCTCGCAGGCTTCCTGATCGTCATAAAAATTCTGCGCGGCGTCGCATTTGGACGGCTTGTAGCAGCCGGAAGCGGGGTCAGCGGCGCAAATGTATTCGGGCTGGGCGAGATTGCAGGCGTCCATGTCTTCATAATAGCGGCCGGCGGTGTCGCAAGCATAGGCGCAGGTGTTGCACTGTTTGTCGCCAGACCAGCTGCCGCTCGGAGTCGGAGTGGCGATATTGCCGGTTTTGGGCGGGCATTCGGTGTATTGGTCTGCGGGGCAGTTCAACGGGTCGCCGCGAGAATAGCAACCATGGGTATTTTTGCAGTTGTAGCCGCGGTTGGCCGCCAGGCACGGGGCTTCTTCTTCATAATATCCGTCTTCCAGGTTGCAGACAGACGTGATGTAACAGCCTGACATACTGTCCGGAACGCAGGTAAACTCAGGAAAGGCGATGTTGCAGGCGCCTTCGGACTGGAAATAGCCCTGCGTCGTGTCGCAGCTGTAAGAGCAGGTGTAGCATTTTTGTTCGCCGCTCATGGAACCGCTTTCTTCTTCGGTTACGTTGTTACCGTCTTTGGGCGGGCATTTTCCGGTCAGATATTCGCCGGATGGGCAGGCTTTGGGGTCGCCTTTGACGTAGCAGTCCTCTTCCAGTTTGCAGGAATAGCCGTTGTTATTGTTTTCACAGGCGGTTTGCTGGTCGTAATGCCCTTTGTTTGCATCGCAGCCGGCGGGAACATAACAGCCGGATTCGTCGTTTATTTCGCAAACTTTGGTCGGGTGGGCTTTGGTGCAGTCAGAGTCGCTGCCGTAATGCCGCGACGCGGTGTCGCAGGTATAGGCGCAGGTGTAGCAGGCGGCATCGCCGGCAAAACTGCCGCTGGGGTTTTCCTGAGTGATGTTGCCGGGTTTGGTGGGGCAGAGGCCGCCGGTATACTGTCCTTCGGGGCAGGCTTTTTCGGTGTTTTTGGTATAACATCCGCCGGTTTCACGGCAGTTCCACCCGGGGAAGGCTGCCTGGCAGAGGTCATTGCTTGAATACCACCCGGCGGCGGTGTTGCAGGCGCCGGGAATATGGCAGCCCGACGTTTCGTCGGCGGCACAGGTGCTGCCGGGGTGGGCTTTCAGGCAGGAGCTTTGGTCGTCATAGTAGTTGTTTGACGTGTCGCAGCCGTAAGAACAGCTGTAGCAGGGCAGTTCTCCGGCGTAGTTTCCGGTGGCGCTCGGGGTGGCGACCTTGCCGTCCTTTTCGGGGCATTCGGTATATTCGTCCAACGGACAGGTTTTGGCTTCGCCTTTAATGTAGCAGCGGTTTTCGGTCAACGTGCAGTTGTAGCCGCGGTTGGCGGTTTGGCAGTTTTCGTCAGTGTCATAAAAATTTTCTGACGTGTTGCACGAGTATGCGCAGGCATAACATTGATTTTCGCCGGAAAATTCTCCGGTCGGTTTGGGCTCGACATTATGTTCGGGGCGGGTGGGGCATTCGGTGTACTGCTCGTCCGGGCAGTCTTTGGCATCGCCTTTCTTATAACAGCCGTTGGACTGGATGTCGCAGGCGTAACCGGTGTTTACCTGTTCACAGGAAGTCTGGTCTTCGTAATATCCGGCGGCGGTGCTGCACTTGGACGGGATATAGCATCCGCTCGAGGGTTGCAGTTCACATTCCATGCCGGTGTTGGCAGCGGTGCAGGAGGGCTTGTCGTCATAGTGTTTGGACGCGGTATCGCAGGCGCCCTTGACGTAGCAGTTTGACGGGCCGTCGAGATTGCAGACGTGTCCGGTGTTGGCAGCGGTGCAGGTGCCGTTGTCGTCGTAATATCCTTTGGACGTGTCGCAGCCGGTAACGCGGTAGCAGCCGGATTCCTCCTCAACGCCGCAGGCTTTGCCGGTGTTGGCAGTCTGGCAGGAACCGTTGTCGGGATAGTATTTGTCTGACACTTTACATGTATATATGCAGGTAAAGCACTGATTTTCCCCGCTCATGCTGCCGCTTGGCGATTCCGAAACGTCGTTGCCGGTTTTGGAAGGGCATTTTCCGGTCAGATATTCGCCGACGGGACAGTCTTTGGCATCGCCTTTGACGTAACATTTGTCGCGCAGCTCGCAGGCATAGCCGGTATTGGCGGCTTCGCAGTCTTTCTGTTCCTCATAAAACCCGGCGGCGGTATTGCAGCCTGAAGGCTTGTAACAGCCGGAGGCGTCGTTGAGGCTGCAGAACTGTTCGGGGTTGGCTCTTTCACAGCTGTCTTTGAGGGTGTAATATTTGTTTGTTTCGTCACAGGTGTAGGCGCAGGTGTAGCACTGTTTGGCGCCCGACATATTTTCGGTCGGGGTCGGCGTTACTTTGTTGCCTTCTTTGGACGGGCATTCGGTATATTCCTGTTCCGGTTCGGACGGGCAGGGCTTTTCGCCGCCTTTGACGTAACAGCCGTATTGGGTGGTGCATTCGTAGCCGACATAATAATCTTCACAGCTTTGCCGTTCGTCGTAATAGTGCTCGTCTTCCTTACAGCCGGCGGCGACATAGCAGGAAGAGGCTGGGTCTACGGCGCAGAGGTGGCCGGTACTGGCGGCAAGGCAGGCGTCTTCTTCTTCATAATAGCCGGCGGCGGTGTTGCAGCCGGAAGGGACGAAACAGCCGGTTTCTCCGTCTTCGGCGCAGAATTTTCCGGTATTGGCCGCCTGGCAGGCGCCGATATCATCATAGTGTTTTTCTGCGGGGTTGCAGCTGTAACGGCAGGTGTAGCAGGAAGCATCGCCGGACATATTGCCGGAAACGATTTCGGTAACGGTGGTGCCTTCCTTTTGGGGGCAGTTGCCTTTCAGGTATTCGCCGACCGGGCAGTCTTTGGCGGTTCCTTTGGTATAGCAGCCGTTGTTTGCGATGCAGTTATAGCCTTTGAACGCGTTTTCGCAGAGGGTAACGGTGCCGTAGTAGCCGAGAGCGGTGTTGCAGCCTGACGTTTTGTAACAGTCGGAGGCTTTGTCAAGGGAGCAGGTTTTGCCGTAATTGTCGGCGGTACAGGTCTGGTTGTCTTTATAATAGCCGAGCGAGGCGTTGCAGGTGTAGACGCAGGTGCCGCAGGCAGCCGGGCCGGCGTAATTTCCGGTTTCGTTTTTAACGACGGTGTTGCCGGTTTTGGGCGCACAGGACGTATATTCGCCGTCCGGGCAGGTTTTGGCAGTGCCGCGGGCAAAACAGCCGTTGCTTTCGATGATGTTATAGCCCGGAAACTGGGAGGTTACCTCTTCCCGCGTGTCGTAGTATCCCTGGCTGTTGTCGCAGCCGGTTACCTTATAACAGCCGGAACGCTCGTCCCTGGCGCAGCTTTTATTGGTATTGGCGAGGATACAGGCAGAATTGGTGTCATAATATTTTTTGGAAACATCGCAGCCGGAAACGCGGTAACAGCCGTTGGACTGGACGGCGCAGATGTTTCCGACATTGGCGGAGGTGCAGTTCAGCATGGAATCATACCAGCCGCCGTCGGTGTTACAGGTATAGGAACAGCGATAGCAGCGGTCGTCGCCGGAGTAGTTCGGCGTGGCAATCTGGGAAACGTTTTTGCCGTCAATCGGGGGACAGCTGCCGCTGACGAACTGGTTTTCGGGGCAGGATTTGGGTGTGCCTTTGACGTAGCAGCCGTTTTGCAGAACCGCATTATAACCGGGGTATTTGGCGTTGATTTCCGCAGCTGTGTCGTAGTAACCGCCGGCATTGTCGCAGCCGCCGGCCTTATAACAGCCCGAGGCGGCGTTCATGCCGCAGGTTTTGCCGGGGTTGGCGCTCTGGCAGGAGCCGTGGTCGTTGTAATATCCCTGTTTGGTGTCGCAGGTGTAGGAGCAATAGTAGCACTTGTCGGCGCCGGACATGCTGCCGCTTTCGGTCTGGGTGACGGCGTTGCCGGGCTTTTGCGGGCAGTTGCCGTTGGTATACTGATTGTCGGGGCAGGGTATCGGCGCGTAGGTACAGCGGTAACATTTGAGCGTGCCCGAAAGATTGCCGCTTTCGGTCTGAGTCAGCGTAAAGCCGGGACGTTCGGCGCAGGAAGTAGCTTCGCCGTCCGGGCAGTCGAGAGCAACGTCGATGATAAAACAGCCGTTTTCGTGTTGTTTGCAGGAATAACCGGGGTAGGTGTTCATACAGGTGTTTTTGTCCTGGTGAAAACCGGCTGCGTCATTGCAGGTGTATTGGCAGGCGTAGCACTGCTCATTGCCCGAATATGAGGAAGAGGGGACTTCGGTCAGCGACGTGCCGGCTTTTTCCGGGCAGCCGCCCTTCAGGTACTGTCCGGCCGGGCAGGCGGCGGGAACACAGACATTGCCGGATTTCTGCCAGAACCTTTCGCAGGAATCCAGTTTCAATTTGTCTTCGCAGGTTGAGCAGATGCCGTGTTCGGGGCAGGCGTCCAGCGGATAGTCGGCGATATTGCACGACGGGCCGGAGGAACCGCCGCCTCCGCCGCCCGAACCGAGAGCCAGCGCTCCGGCGCCGACCGCGGCCGCACCCAGGAGGACAAGCCCGGTATTAATGCCGCCGGTTTCTTTGATGATTTTGCGACACTGCAAATCGGAATCGTCATGGCAGGGAACCCTGACGGAAGCGCCGAACTGGAGCAGAAGCTTGTAAGCGGAGTAGTCCTTCTGCTGCTGGGCGATGCAGAGCGCGGTGTTTTGGGTAACGTAGTCTTTGATGTTGATGTAGCGTTTGAACTCTTCAAGGCGGGCAACATTGGCGTTTTTGGCCCAAAGGTACAGGTGATACGGCGTCAGCCTGGTTGCCGCCGCAGCAGTATTTATATTGATTATCATGACCAGGGAAATCGCACTGAGCACGTTTCCGAGGCGCCTAATTAGCCTTTTCAATAAAAAGTCTCCGCTTATACACCTTTGGCGTCAGTTTATGCCGGGAATAATTAATAATCGGTAAAAAATATACGAAAATGTTTACATTGAGTCTAATAATGAGTCTAAAACGAGTCTTTTCAGAGTCTTAATATGATAAAAAAGTTGTTTGTATCTTTTATCCGACTCGCAATTTTGCAAATTTTCCGGCAGGCGGGCGCGAGGCTGTTTTTTGTCAATAATAAATATGCTATCCGTCTGATTTTAAAAATAAAATTAAAGGTTTATTTATAATCGGGGAGTAGAATTCCCTTATTGGCGAAACAAAAATTTGTGAAAAGGAGTTTCACCGGCAGAACGGAAATTTTAGAAAGGGAAAAACAATGGATTTGCGTAAAACGACAGAGGATTTGGTTAAGTTCAGAACGGAGACGGGGAACGCCGCCGAAATTGACAAATGCCTGGCATATATTGCCGCGAGTTTTGACGGTACGGGCGCGGCGGTTAAAATCGAGCGGTTTGACGATGCAAGCCCGGTCATTTACATCAGCAACAACGACAGTATGACACAAGATGCACTGGTGCTCGGACATATCGACGTGGTAAAAGCGGCGGACGGCATGTTTGCACCGAAGACTGAGGACGGCAAAATGTACGGGCGCGGGACGCTGGATATGAAGTCTTTTGCTGCGGTGGCGATGAATTCGATGCATTATGTGCTGGAGCATAAGCTGCCGGTTAAGTTCGGCGTTATTTTATCGACCGACGAAGAGCAGGGCAGCAAAAGCACGCACGCGTTTATGGCGCGCTATCCGGAGCTGAACGCCGGCGTGGTGCTTGACAATGATGTGGGCGGCGATATCGGCGTCATTATCAACAAATGCAAAAACCCGGTGTTTGTCCGGCTGACGGCGGAAGGCGTTCCGGCGCACGGGTCGACGCCGTGGGAAGGGCTTGACGCCAACGAGATGATAATGCGGACGGTTGCCGGGCTCAGGCGGTTTTATCCGTATTTTGACATCAACAGCGGCAAGCCTGCAAATACCTGGATTGATACCATGCATGCGGCGCGCATCTGCGGCGGCGATGTTTCCAACATCATTTCCGGGCGGGCGGAGGCGCTGCTGGATATCCGGCTGACGGAGACATCAACGGTTGAAGATTTGGAAAAAAATCTGCGGGAAGCGTGTACTCCGGGCGTCAGCTATGAAGTTGTTTCCGCATCGACGCCGGTGGTTATGAGCGAGAACAATCCGCAAATTCTGGCCTACAAAAGGCTGGCGGAACAGATAACCGGACGGAAAATCGTTTTCGAGCAGATTGGCGGGGCGACCGACGCGCGGCTGTTTGCGGAAAAAGGGGCGACGGTGATTATGCACTCCGGCACGGGCGAGGGCATGCATGCCGACGGCGAATATGTGGTCTGGCAGTCGGTCGAAGAACTGGCGCGGATTCAGATTGAATATCTGAAAAGTCTGGCGAATGCTTAAAGCGGGAGGAAATGCCGGGCGGCGGCAGGGGCGGGAGGCGGAGGCAAAACCGGTGTTTCCCCCTTTGCGGCCGATGGCGGCGGAGGCGGTAGAAGAAGAGGAAATCTCCTGCGTTTCCGGCGAAGGGCTGGCATTTGCCGAGGCGTCATTTGATTTATCGGAATTTGCTACGGTTCGGCTCTCGGGCTGCAAGTTCAAAAATTGCAGCTTTTACCGAACTTCGCTGGTTAAGGTATTGATAGAAAACTGTTCTTTTGCGGACTGCCGTTTTGAAGGCGGTTACTGGCAGAATGTGTTTGCTGAAGAGAGCAAATTTATCGGGGGCGATTTTAACGAAGCCGTTTTCAAAGATACGGTGTTTCGGCGGTGTTTGCTGCAATATGTTAATCTCAATGGGAGCGTGCTGCGGCAGGTAGTTTTGGACGAAACCCGGTTGACAGATTCCGAATTGAGCGAATGCAAGGTGCAGGGCCTGCAGCTGCGGGCGGCGGATTTAACCGGGACGAACTGCTTTAAAACATATTTTTCAGGTACGGATTTGACGGATACGGAAATCGGAGGGATAACCCTGTCCAAGGATTTTGCCGAACTGCGCGGCGCTTTGATAACGCCGTATCAGGCGGGCGGGCTGGTTAAGCTGCTGGGGATAAAGGTTCAGTCCTGACGGGATACGGCCGGGGCAATTGGGAAGCCATGCCGCAAAATAGAAATGGGGAGCTATATAAAGAGAAGGGGAAAATTATTCCCCTTCTTCTTCGTCAACCGGCGCTTTGCCTTCAATAACATATCCTTCGGCAAACCAAGTGCCGAGGTCAATATCGGCGCAGCGTTTGGAACAAAACGGCCGGTATTTGGCATTGTCGGTCAGCTTGCTGCAAATCGGGCATTTGTGTACTTTGACCACTTTGCCGGTATTGACGGCGTTGTCGGCGGCGTTTGAAATCGGAGAGCCGTTGGTGCAAACCGCTGTGTCTGATGCGGAACAAAATGCAGAGGCAGACGCAGATGCGGCCGGGGACGCAGCTGAGGATGCGGCCGGGGATACAGTTGGGGATGCGGTTGGGGATACCGGCCGGTTTTCCGCGGATATTTCCGGAGTGCGGGATTTATCCATCTTATGGCTCCACGCGTCCGGTTCCGCCGCAGGTCGGGCATTCTGCCGAAAATTGTTCCAACAGGGTCGGACGGCGGCGGCGGCGCAGAATTTCAACGTTTCCGGCTTTGCTTAATCCCAGAACGCGGGCACCTTGCGCATCGCCGGCGAGTTCTTCGTCCAAGACGTCCATAATGCCGCGCATAAAGCGGTATTCGCCCGAACCGGCAAAGTCGATGATGATTTTTCCGGCCAGGTTGCGCAGCAGTATCTGGCGGGCAATCTCCACGGCGGCTTCGCGGTTTAGATTGTCGGTTTCGCCGCGGGCGACGTTGCTGGCGCTGTCAACGTCTATGGCAACAAAAGCACGGGTTTCTTCAATGTGAATTTCACCGCCGGACGGCAGCTTTACCGTTTTTTGCATTGCTTCCTGCAGCATATCCTGAATGCCGAAGCGCTCGCTCGGGTCAGCTTCGTAACTGACGGTGCCGGAGAAAACGGCTTTGACCTTTTCTTCCAGATTATGGTCGTTGACGACAACTTCCCGCAGGGTATCCCGATAACGGCGAATGAGGTCAAACAGAGGGTTTTCCTTGGCGTAAAGCAGCGCCGGGGCATTGGCGGAACGGGCTTTGACGCGGATGTTTTCATAAATGCCGCGCAATTCGGCCATTTCTTCAATGACGGCGTTGATGTCGGCTTCGGCGGCTGCGGTGCGGACGACCCAGCCTTCCTGCTGGGAGCTTACGTTTTTCATAACGGCGTCGTGCAGTTCGCGCGCTTTTTCTTCGTCGGTAATCTTAGTCGAAACGTCGATAAAAGTGCCGAACGGGCGATATACCAGATAGGTTCCGGCAATCTGGACGGCGCGCACCAGCCTGGCTCCCTTGTCGGCGCGGGCTTCTTTGGAAACCTGGACGACAACGCACTGCCCTTCGGTCATATTAACTTCCAGCAGCCCGCGTTCCTGCGCGTTCATAAAAGCTTCTTTGTCGTCGCCTACATTGACCATAAAACCGGTTTTGTCATCGGCAAGGCTGACCTTTTTTACAATCCGGCCGAGGTAAACGTTTCCTTCGGCGGCGCCGTTTTCGTTAAACACTTCAAATTCCCGGAGCTGTCCGCCGTCCAATACGGCCAGGCAGGCATCCACGCCCGATTTTTCGTAAACTATCGTATCTGCTTGTATCATTGTTGCTATGCTCCTTGTTTAAGCTTGCTTTTGCCGGCCGCCTGCTTTCAGCGGATACCGGCTCCGTTGAGTAAATTTCTGGTTTCGTACAGCGGCAGACCGATAACGCCGGAGTGCGAGCCGATAATCTTTCTGACAAAGCCGGCGAGTAGCCCTTCAATTTTGTAGCCGGCGACGCCGTGCCATTCGCCGGAAGCGACATATTCGGCGATTTCGGTATCGGTCAAATGTTTCATGACGATTTTGGTTGTTACCGTTTTCTGGCTTATATGCCCGCTGCGGTCAATCAGGCAGACGGAAGTAATGACGCGGTGTGTCCGTCCCGACAGCAGGCGCATAACGGCTGTCTGTGCCGCATCATCGGGCGACTTCTGGATAATTTTGCTGCCGACGACGATAACCGTGTCGGCGCTCAAAACATTTTCGCCGGGATTGGCCGCGGCGGCAGCCTGCGCTTTGGACAAAGCCATGCGGCGGATGTACGGCAAGGGCTTTTCTCCGGTAAGCGGGGTTTCGTCAATGCCGGCAGGGCGTATGTCTTTGGGGAACATCCCAATCGATTCAAGCAGCGCGCGGCGCTGCGGCGAGCCGGAAGCCAGTATGAAATCTTTGGTCTGCATCTATATTCGCTTATGCCTCGTCGTCATAGGTTTTTTCCATACGCTCATGGCGTTCCTGCGCTTCGACGCAGAGCGTGGCAATCGGGCGCGCCATCAGGCGGTCAATGCCGATTTCCTCGCCGGTTTCCTCGCAGTAGCCGTATGTGCCGTCTTCTATGCGGTCAAGCGCCTGGTCGATTTTTATAATCAGCTTGCGGGCGCGGTCTTTGGTGCGCAGGTCAATCGACTTGTCGGTTTCCAACGAGGCACGGTCGACGTCGTCCGGCTGGTTCAGGCCGCCCTGACGGAGGTCTTCCAGAGTTCCGCTGGACTGGTTGAGCAAGTCCTTTTTCCAGTCAAGAAGCTTTTGCCGAAAATATTCCAACTGCATTTCATTCATATATTCTTCTTTTTTGTTCGGAACATAGTCCGGCGGCAGAATGATTGAGTTTCCCATTATTTTCTCCTTTGTTTGTCCTTAAAATTCAGCCCCTAAAAAATTTAAGTTTATGATAAAATAGCAATATCAATTCTAACTGCAAGCAAAAAAAACGAGTAATCAACTATCCTGGCTAATTTTTTGCCTTTTTTGCCGGGGGGAAGATGAGATGGGGATAAGGTGAGATGGGGATACGATGTGCCGGGGAGCAGAAAAGGTGATGTCAGCTGAATATCCAGGTAATGGTATTGTTGTCTTTTCTGTCGCAGGCTTTGAGCAGCTGTTCCAAAGAAGGACGGATACCGGTTGATACGCCGGCGGCGGCTTTCATCTCATAGCGAGTTTTTATGCTTGACGTGTCGTAAAACGAACGTTCATAAAACCAGGCTGTTTCACCATTGACAATCAGGGCGTCCATGTCCGAGCCGTCGCCGTAAAACTGTCCCTGCGCCAAAACTTCAATGCAGCTTTTTTGGTAAACCGTTTCAAACGTGATATAAAAAAGATATTTGTCGTTGACATCAACGGAACCGTCGCCGACGGGGCCGAATTCGATTTTGCCGCCGAGGGCGTGGCGCAGGTCGCGCATATCTATGGGGACGGCTTTGTCTTCCTGCATTTTTTGCATATTAAGTTCGCTATAGTCTTCGCTGGCTGCCGTATAGGTGATGATGGCCTTTTTGAGGTCAAGAATCTGCTGGGCGATGCGCCCGGTTTTGTAGCGGGTAAAAACGGCTCCGGCGTATGAAGCGAGAATGGCGCCGAGCGTACCCAGAATACCGATATACATAATCGTTTCCAGCATGGTGTAGCCTTTTTCGCTGCCTGTCGTCCTCATGGCGCATCTCCTTTGTCCTGTCCGCTTGTTGCGGCTGCCCGTCGTATCCAATCATTATATCAGAAAACCGCATAAAACTCAATAGTTTTGTTTGATAATCGCGATATTTTCCTATACTTTTTAATTTAATAAGGTTAAAAATATGCTTAATTTCAAAATAATTTTTCAGGAGAGGAACTGATGCGGAAAAAAGTGTTGATTATCGGGATATTTCTGGCGGTTTTCGGGGCGGCGTGGGGCGCCTTGTATCTGATGCGCGGCATTGAAGAGCCGGCATTGGAACCGGCGGCGGCGATTACGGAGGAGCGGCAGGTCAGCGACTCGGTACACTCGTATGCGGCGGAAGACCTGGCTGCCGGGTGCCGGGCGGAAGATAAAATCTTTTGCGCGATAGAGCAGGCGGTCAAGTGCACAATGGCTCCGGAACTTGAAGGGTGCGACAAGGAGTATGTCCCCGGTTTTGTGCTCGGAAAGACCGAAGAAACGCCGCGGCCGCGGCATATCTCGTTTGAGATTACCAAAATCAAGCCGATTCCCGGCAGCGCGGACATTTCGGTTTATACGAAATCCGATTGCGATGCGGTCTGGTTCGGCCTTTGCAAGGGAACGGTCATTTATTCCCTGACGCAGAAGGACAGCCGTTGGGCGGTTACGAATATTTACGCTTTGGAAATGTGATAAGCGGAGCAATACGCTGAAAAAACGTATGAATCGGGTATCGTGCCGAAGATGCGGAGAGTGCAAAACGGCAGGGAAAAGTTCCGGCGGACAGGTCGGAACTTTTTTTGACAAATTTTTAGTTGACAAAAATAATTTTATGGAGTATCAGCATAGCTACATTTCATATTTTTATGAACTAAGCTAATTTTTTTGTTTCACTAAAAATTTTATTTTTATGGAAAAGTTTCAATTGAACAACGGCATGTCTGTTGTATTTGCAGGTCACTCAAAAGACTACAGTGTATGTCTTAGTGTAAACATCGGCCATGTGAATGAGCCGTCCAAAGGCATTGCGGCTTTGTTTGAAAAAACGCTGCTGTTGCAGGTTAAAGGCGTTATTCCCGTTTTTGGCGGAACGATGACAGCCTATACGACCGGCGGCGAAGACTTGGAAGAAGCGCTGGAAAAAGTAGCGCAGATTTTTAACTCTACCGTTATCAGCGAAGAGCTGGTGGAACAGGCGAAAACAGCGATTGTCAAACAGACGCATGATACCGCTCCGCTGACGATGCGCCGCATGAAACTGCTGTATAAGCATACGGCATTCGGTGCGGACTGGGTGGTTACTCCGAACGAATATCTACTGAAAATCGAATCGTATACGGTGGAAGACGTTCGGGAGTTTGCAAACACCTACTACACGGCGGCAAATGTCGTGCTGGTTATCTCAGGTCCGAAAATTCCGCTGGCCGATATGAAGGAGGCTGTTGCCCATTGCTTGGGAAACGTTCCGGCAGGAACCAGACAGCCGAAATTTAACGGCGACATTTATACCGGAGGTTTCAGCCGGATGGATGTGAACAGCGGCGCGACCCGTTTAATGTTCGGCTGGGATGTCAGCAAGCTCACGCTGGACGACTCGCCGGCGGCGAATGTGATGATGTCCATGTTCTGGCGACGTCTGGAACGCGCTTATGCCGAAGCCGGCATAGATGCGCAGGTGGAGTTCAAAATTGCCGGGTATTACGGTTTGCGCACCATGCGGGCGTTTGTTATGTCGCCGGATGCGGATGCCAAGAGCCTGACGAATGTGCTTATCGGCGCGGTCAACCGCATTTGCGATGTGGAAGCGACGGAAGAGCGTATGGAAAAGTCCCGCAATGCGGCGATGGTCGAAAAACTGGACAAATATGAAAAGTCCGACGACAAGGCGCTTGAAGTCGCATGGCAGACAATCGGCCGCGGCAGTATGTATAATATTGCCAACCGGATTGAGGAAATCAAGGATATTGATGCCGATGCGGTCAGAATGTTGTCCTTGCGCGTGTTCCGCGGCTGCCGTCCGACATATATTGTCGCTGCAACACCGGAAACGGAAGCCCTCTCTTATCAAGAAGTGCTTGAAAAGCTGGGGCTGGAAGACATGCTGAAAGATGATGAAAAAGCTTAAAGAGCTTTGAATCAGAATGTTGAATTGTGCTGTTGACGGCCGGAGATTTATATCTCCGGCTTTTTTTTTGCTGCGCAAAAACCGGCGTGAAGCGGGCAGGGATGTGCCAGCGGAAAACAAATGCAGAGAAGCGGACGACGGAATTTAAAATGCCAAGCCCCCGGTACAGCGTTTTGCTGCAGCGGGGGCTTTGTGTCTTTTCGCTTACCTCTTATCTTTCCATCTCACAGCCTAATGTTGCTGCCAGGGCCCTTTTGATTTCGGATAAGGGGTATTTGTTCATGTCAATGGCATCAACATTCACGCCTAACTCGGTCAGGACGTCTTTTTTCTGTCGCCGGCTGCTGCCCATCAAATCGTCATACATCCGCTGACGGGTCGGGTAATCGGCATTGGCGGCATTGTTTTTTGCCTGCTTTACGCTTTCGGCAACATAAGCGTCCAGCCTTTCGGACATGGCCTGTTCAAGTTCGGTCAGGACGAGAAGGTTGACGTCGGCTTCGAAATACTGGATGCCAAGGGTATCCATTGCCTGCTTTCTGCTGGCGCGCCCGCGGCGGAACAAGTCGGCATAAAAACCGCGCAATTCGCTCAACTTCATATTCCTGGCCTTGGCGATGGCGCGCTCGTAAGATTCCTTGAATTTCATGAGCTTGCCTTTTTCAGGGCCGAGACGCATGACGTTGACATAGGCAATGCCCAGTTTTCGTCCCAAGCCGCCGCATTTACGGGCGTATTCGTACTTTTCTTCCCGGTCGTAAGCTTCGGTCTGCGCTTTGCGGACGGAGGCTTCGCTGACAACCGCGTCGTGAATTTCCTTCAGCGGATTGTCTTCGGAGAGGAAAATGCAGTCCGCAGCCGGAACATTCCTTTTCCATGTGCCGTTGTAGTAATTCTTTACAAAGAATTTGTTTCTGCCGTCTGTCCATTCACTGACAGCCTTGTGCGGACGGAGTTTCAGAAATTCACTGCGACGGGCGTAAAATTCTTTTTCGGTAATTTCGCGCAGCGAATAGGTGTTGACCTTTTCGGTACGGTTGAAGACGTAAAAAAAGTAATAGCCGTTGGCGCGGAAGATTTCTTTGTCCGCAATGCTGTTGTTGCTCGTTGTCCGACAGGAGAAACGAACCGTTTCATCAATTTTGACAGCAAAACTGATGAATAGTTTTTCAGTTTTCATAATACACAGAATTTTTATAGTTCGACATAATTTTCTTTTTAGCGTAGGTACAATAACACATAAAATAGACAAAAACAAGTAAAATTTGCAAAATTTTAGAAAAAAAGTATGGATATATACGGGGCTGGGCTGTTCGGGAAGGGGGCTATTCGGGGCGGGTGTTGGCGGGACGCCCCGGCAGAGCGAGGTCGGGCGGAATGGCGCCGTTTGCAGGAACGGTATGCCAATATTTAAACAGTTCCGGCGCCAGCATATCGGCGAGGCGCAAAATCTTTTCGGTGGCTTCGTTGTCGTAAAACTCCGAAAAGGCGGCGAAAACCAGCCCGTAGACGACGGCACGGTCGATTAACGGCTGCTGCATGGCCGGCGGGGTGGCGGAGACCTGATTGAGCGTCTGGTTTAATTTGCCCTCAAGATACAAAAGCGTGGTACGGACGCGGTTATGGTTCAAATCGCGCAGGAGTTCCTTTTGCCTGCCGTCTTCGCGGCTGATGTTCAGAAATACTTTGAACGAGTGAAGCATGGCGTAGAGGTGGGACGTTGCGCAGGAGGGCAGGTAATGGCGTAGAATTTTGATGATTTTGGCATCTTCGGCGCGGTTTTTTATCAGCGAAAAAATGAGCTGGAAGAGGTGAAAGCCTTTCAGGTCTTTTTTGTTAAGTTTGATGTATGCGGCGACAGTGTTGCTTTTGGAGGTTTGGAGTTCTTTTTGCAGGTTATCAATGCGGGCGGCGGAACTGTTGTTTTCAAGCAGGCGGTTCAGCTTTTTTTCCAGTTCGCGGATATCCGGTTCGGGGGCGGGCTGTTCAAGGGGTATGGCGGCAGGGGCTGTTTTTTTCCGCCTTTTCGGGCTGATGTCAAAAAACAGCAGGACGGGTATGGCTAACAGCAGTACGGGAATCAAATACTGCGTGATGGACAATAACAGGTTTAACACAGCTTCGCATTTCCTCGTTTGATGATATGGGCGTACAGGGCGGCGCCGGGGCAGGGGGTGTCGGGTACAGTGCCGGGCAGGTGTGCGGCGGCAGCGGGGGCCGGACAGGCTGAATATAGGCGCGCTTGGGCGGTTTGCAACCTAGACTGATTTATGAACGGGCGTGCTTAAAGTTTTGCTTTTAAATAATTCTTCAGTTCTTCGTCTTCAAGCATTTCGGCGTAGGAGAGCGCCTGTTGCAGATAGGTGCGGGCCTCTTCGCCGCTTCCTTCGCGCAGGGCAAGTTCCGCCAGATTATTGTAGTCGATGGCGGCGCCCTTTATCCGGTTCTGGCTGTTTTCCAGGTCAACGGCCTGTTTAAACAGGGTGCGCGCGGCGTTCAGCCGGTCTTGGCGGAGGTTTATCAGCCCGAGCAGGGTGTAGGCGTTGGCGGGGTAGAAAGTGGTGAACGCTGGCGTCTTTTCCTTTATCAGGGCGGTTAGAATCTCGGCACTTTGTTCGTAATCGTTAGAAGCGTAGAGAATTTCGGCTTTGAGGTACAGGTTTTCGAATATGCCGGGGCGGTGGTTGTCCAGCCGGTGCAGGGCGAGCGCCTCGCCAGCGCAGTTTAAGGCTTGCGGATACTGTCCGCGGCGCAGGTTTATGCGCGCCAGCATTTCGGCGGCGAAAGCGCGAGCCTGGGGCGTTGCTGCGGCGGGGGAGGCGGAAAAAGCGGCTGTAACGGGGGCGGAGGAGGTTGTGGCTGTTTGCGGGGAGCCGTTTGCGGGGAGGGGGGCGGAGGGTGCGTCAGGACAGGCGACGGCGGCAAAGGCTTCGGCGGCGCGGTCGTCTTCGTGTTGCAGATAGGCGGCCAGCCCGAGCCAGTTTTTAATATCGGCGCCGGTTTGGAAAAGATTGTGTTCCGCGCATATCCGGGCGGCGGCGGCGAGGTATTCTTCAGCGGCGGCGTAGTTTTCGCGTCCGATTTCCGCCAGCCCGAAGTAGGCTTCGGTTTCGGCCTGTTTGGCGCGGATGCCGAGTTCCTGCCAGATTTTTTTGGCTTCGCGCAGCATGGTGAAGGCGACGTCAAACACGTCGCTGATGCGGTATATTTGCGCCAGCGCCATATAACACTCGGCCTCTTCCCAGGCGAAGCCGTTTTTCTGATACAGCCGCAACGCCCGGGAACAGTGGGCGGAGGCACTGTACATATCGGTCTGGTAGAGTTCGCCGAGCGCGGAAAGCAGCAGGAAGTCCGCTTTGAGTGCGGAGGGGACGGGCAGCGGAAAACGGAGGAATGCGGGGGTGGAAAGGGGCGTGCGGAAGAGCACGGAAGCGGGAGAGGGCAGGCGGATTTGTTCTATGGCGTGCTGAAAATCCCGGCGGCGGTTTAAAATCCGGCACAGCCCGGCGTACAACAGCAGCAGACGCCAGTTGCGCGGTGAGGCATGAATGGCTTTCCGCACTTCGGGCAGCGCGGCGGCGGGGTCGGTGGCGGCAAGGGCGGCAAGCCGGGCTTCGGCAGTCTGCGGCAGGCGGAAGAAGCGGCGGGTACAGTCCTGTTTCAAGTAATATGACGAATAGAACAGGGGCAGGTCTTTTTGCCGCGGCGGCAGCAGGCTCGCGTCGGCGGCAACCCGGCAGCGGTGGAGCAGGCGGATGCGCACGGCGAAGCAGAGGACGGCAAGCCCTCCGAGCAGCAGCGGTATAAAAAATATGTCAGTCAGCGTTAAATCTTGCAAAATCTTTACTCTATATTAGTTTTTTAAACCTATAATCCCGGTATAGGAAAACGGGCTGCCGGGCTGCGGCTGACAGGCCGCCGGAGCGGAGAACGCCGAAACGAGAGTCTGCGGAACCGGGGAATCGCCGGAGCGGGAGACCGCGGAACCGGAGAATATCGGGCGGAGAACCCGAAGCGGGCAGTTTGGGCAGGCGGAGCTCTTAACATATATGTAGTATTAGAGGATATTTTTTAAAATGGCTATTACGAAATTAACTTCCGAGCAACTTTATCGCAAATGCGACGCGGCGAAATTTGACTTTACCACGACGGCGGATCTGGAAGAGCGGCTGTCGGCGCTGGGGCAGGACCGCGCCATCTGCGCGGTGGAGCTGGGGATAAACATCAAATCCCGCGGCTACAACCTGTTTTGCCTGGGGCCGGAGGGAACCGGAAAAACCAGCCTGGTGAAACGTATCCTCGAAAAAGAGGGCAAGCTGCGCCCGACGCCGGACGACTGGGCTTACGTCTACAACTTTGACGAGCCGCACAAGCCGCTGGCGATTAACTTTCCGGCCGGGGCGGCGGCGGGTTTTGCCAAAGACATGGAAGAATTTGCCTACGCGATGGAGCACGACCTGCCGGAGGCGGTGAAGAACGAGCTTTATGAAGAACAGCTGGGTATTATCCGCGAGAAATATCAGGAAAAGCGTAACGATTACGTCAAGGTTTTGCAGAAAAAGGCCAAAGGGAAGAAAGTTTCGCTGCTGCATATGCCGATGGGCGTGGTCGTGGCGCCGATGAAAAACGGCGAGATTATCAGCCCGGATGTGTTTGATACCCTTTCCGACGACGAGAAAAACGAGATTATGGCGGATTTGAACGCCATGCAGGAGGAAATCGCCCAGCATCAGGACGACGCGCCGGGTTGGGAAGAAAAGCAGACCGAGGAAATCAAAAAGTTACAGGAAAAGCTGGTTAAGGACGCGATTAAGAAGCCGATTAACGACATAAAACAGAAATACCGCGGCAACAAGAAAGTCGCCGAGTACCTGAAAGCGGTGCAAAATTACATTCTGGAGAATATTCCGAGTTTTGTGCCGAACTATGACCAGGACAGCAAGCCGCAGACCGAAGAAGAGCCGATGGCCGGGCTGCTGAGCCAGCTGAAAAACCAGCAGGAAGAGGATAAATACAGCAAGTTTAAGGTCAACGTCGTGGTCAAGAACGTGCCGGACAGCGGGGCGCCGATTGTGCTTTTGGACCATCCGACACAGGGGAACTTGGTCGGCAAGGTTGAGCGCATTCAGCAGTTCGGCGCGCTGATTACCGATTTTACCCTGATTAAGGGCGGGGCGCTGCACCGCGCCAACGGCGGCTTTCTGCTCATTGACGCGCGGAAACTGCTGTTGCAGCCGTATTCGTGGGATTCGCTGAAACGGGCGCTGGCTTCCAAGGAAATCAAAATTGAAGCGCCGAGCGAAGACACGAGTTTTTCAACGATTTCGCTGGATCCGCAGCCGATACCGCTGGACGTCAAAGTGGTTATGACCGGCGACGCGGAGCTGTACGACCTGTTGAGCGAGCGCGATCCCGATTTCAGCGACTATTTTAAGGTTGAGGCCGACTTCGGCATGATTATTGACCGCACGGACGAGAACGAAGTGGAATACGCTAAGCTTATCGGTTCGCTGACGAAAAAGAAAAACCTGCGATCTCTGAACAAGCAGGCGGTGGCACGCGTCATAGAATATTCGTCGCGGCTGGCCGACGATTCCGAAAAGCTGACGGCACACGTTTCGTCCATCGGCGATTTGCTGAAAGAGGCGGACTACTGGGCGCGCAAGTCCAAGGCGAGCCAGATCGGCAAGAACCACGTCGACCAGGCGATAAAGTCGCAGATTTACCGTTCCGACCGCGTCAACCGCGCGATGCTGGAGCAGATTGACAAGGGGACAATCCTGCTGGACGTCAAGGGCGAGCGGGTCGGGCAGATTAACGGGCTGGTCGTTTATAACTTTACGCGCAATTCGTTCGGCAAGCCGACGCGGATTACGACGCAGGTGCGGCTCGGGCGCGGCGAGTTTATCAACATCGAGCGCGAAGTGGCGATGAGCGGGCCGATACACTCCAAAGGCGTGCTGATTTTGCAGGCGCTGATTGCCAACCGGTTTGCGAAGCGGTCACCGCTGTCGCTGTCGGCTTCCATCGTGTTTGAGCAGTCATACGGCGGCGTGGACGGCGACTCGGCTTCTTCCACCGAATACTACTGTATGCTTTCGGCGATTGCCAACCTGCCGATTAAGCAGTCGCTGGCGGTTACCGGTTCCATCAATCAGTTCGGCGAGATTCAGCCCATCGGCGGCGTCAACGAGAAGATTGAGGGCTTTTTCGAAGTCTGCAAATACAACGGGCTGACCGGCAGGCAGGGCGTGATTATTCCGCGTACCAACGTCGTCAACCTGATGTTGCGCGAAGACGTGCTGGAGGCGGTCGAGAACGGGCAGTTTTCGATTTACGCGATTGACGACGTCGATGACGGCATTGAGCTGCTGACCGGGATTCCGGCGGGCAAGGCCGACCGGCGCGGGCGCTTTCCGAAAGGAACCGTCAACTATATGGTGCAGCAGAGCCTTGAGGAATATTACCGCGATTACGTCAAGTTTGCGAAAGAAACGCACGGCGCGGTATAGAGAGGCAGTTGTATGCGGGCGTGCGTACAGCGGTTTGATGAAAGATATGGTATAAGGAGGCGGCCGATATAAGGCAGGCGGCGCGGTATAAAGAGACGACCGTATGGGACGGGCAGCACAGTTGGTGCAGAGGGCGGCCGGGTGTGCGGCGCGACAGGGGCGCGGGCGGTTTAGTTCGGATGCTGCATTGCGGTTTGGCAAAAGCAAGACTGCAATAAAAACGCCATAATTACAATCTGTTGTGCGATTATATATAGAAAAAGCGGTTTTCGGGCTTTACAAAAGCGGAGAATCGCTTTATACTGCTCGGACATTCTTTATTTTTAGGTTTTTTTTATAATTTAATTTTACAATTATGAGTAAATCAGAAATTGTGGCATTATCGCTTATCCGCGAGGCCGAAGTAAGCACTTTGAGTGCAGAGAAAGAAATGCAGTTTGTGCAGGTGTTGAACAATGTAACGCTGGTTGACGCACGCAGATTCCTTCGTTGGTATATGGAAAAGACGTCGCAGTTTTATCTGTCATGTCTGGAATATCTGCTTGACAACAACCCGACGCTGTTTACGTTTGCGCTCTCAATGAGCCGCGGCGGCTGGCGCAGACGGTACAAAGACAGGAAATATCTGGTGCGCGGAACGGCGGATGACGTTTTGACGCTGCAGAAACGCCTGCTTGACGAAAGGCTTAATATCCGCATTTTGTTTGCGTATGCGGTGAACTACAACATTGAGCTTAAGCCGGAGGTTCTGGCGGTTGTCAAGGAGCGTGCGGAAAAGGAAGCGGCGGCAAACGGCGTTTCGCTTGACGAACAGATGGCTAAAAAATGTGTCGGCTATGCGGCCATTTATGACCATCAGCTGCACCGTCTGGACCGGATGCGCAAGCAGAGCGCCTGATGCGCATACAGCGTTTGCCTGCGTTGCGGAGAAAAATTCCGGCGGATATGCGGGCAATGCATTTGAGAAGATGCAAAAACGCGGCGGCGATGCCATGAAATGAAAGGCAGCAAGCCTTATTCCCCCATTGCTTTAGAGCAGCGGGGGATTTTTTTGCGCAAAAGATGTGAGGCGCGGGATTTTTTTGTGTGCAAAAATGCGAGGTGCGGGATTTTTTGTTTGACGAAACCGGGAAAGGGGCGTACCATTCCGTCATATTGAACTTTTGGGAAAGGTATTGCGATGGAACAGAGAATTATTGACGTCAACGGCGTGAAACTGGCAAACAACCTGCCGTTCGGGCTTTTGTGCGGGCCGTGCCAAATAGAGAGCCGGCAGCATGCGATTGACATTGCGGGGGCAATGGTCGAGATAACGAAAGAGCTCGATATTCCGTATATTTTCAAGGCGTCGTTTGACAAGGCGAACCGCACCTCCATCCACGGCGCGCGCGGTGTCGGGCTGGAAGAGGGAATGCGTACCTTTGACGAGATTAAGAAGCTTTACGATAATCTGCCGATTGTTACCGACGTGCACGAAAAAGAGCAGTGCGCGATTGTCGCAGAGCATGTGGACATGTTGCAGATACCGGCGTTTTTGTGCCGGCAGACGGATTTGGTGGTAGCTGCGGCGAGAACCGGTAAGGTCGTCAACATCAAGAAAGGGCAGTTTCTGGCACCGTGGGAAGCGAAAAACCTGGTGGTCAAGTGCGACGAATCGGGAAACCGCAATGTCTGCCTGACCGAGCGCGGCACGAGCTTCGGCTATAATACGCTGGTTACGGATATGCGCGGGCTGCCGCGGATGGCGGCGGATACGGGCTGCCCGATTATTTTTGACGCGACGCATTCGGTGCAGCAGCCGGGCGGCATGGGCGGTTCTTCGGGCGGACAGCGCGAGTTTGCGCCGGTGCTGGCAAGGGCGGCGGTTGCGGTCGGCGTGGCGGCGGTGTTTACGGAAACGCACGAGAATCCGGACAAGGCGCTTTCCGATGGGCCGAACACGATTGCGCTCAAGGATATGAGGAGCGTGCTGGAAGTCCTGAAACAATTCGACGAAGTGCGCAAACGGCTGGATATTTTTTAAGAGGGTATAATATATTGCCAGATGCCGGTTCTGTTATCAGAGGGCTGGAGGGTTACAATAAAGCGTATCAAGCCGGTGGTATGGCAGCAAGGGCTAAAATTATACATGATGATTGTAAGAAAAAGAGATAACCGGACCGGAAATAAGCCAGGGAGACGGACTTAATGAAACCGCATATTAAAGATATTTTGCTGTTAGGAGGCATTTATGCGGCAGGTCAATAACGCTGGCTTATTTTTCCTCTTTTATTACGGAGGCGGCCGGTCTTCTTTGGCTGGCGGTATGTGCGGCGGCGCTGGTTAAACTTGTCCGGACAAAGAAACTTGAGCTATTGGCGAAGTTTGCGAAACGCCTGCCCAGACTGGCGTTTTTTCTGACGGCAGTCGGATGGCTTCCGTATGCGGTTACGTTGTTTTCTTTTGCGTTGTCTGTAGCGGGTACGGTAATAACGGGCAAATTGGGCAGATTAGCGCTGGTTAACATTTACAATCTCGGCGGCTATGTTTGGATAAGCGGGCTGGCGCTTTCGCTCGGTTATGCCGTGTACAGGGTGTTTTACAAAAAGGATTATGACGGAGAGGGCGATGCAGGGTGTGCCGGGAACTCTGAAACAGTCTGATAAAGTGCGTGAATACTAAAAGGAGGGAAAATGTCAATACGTATATTTCCAGACAAGCAGCCGAATGTTCATGAGGCTGTTGATATTTATTGTAATCTGGGATGGGGAAAACTTCAAGATTACAATCCTGAAATTTGGAAAAAGGCTTTTGATAATTCTGATTTTATTTCTGCTTATGATGAAAATAAACTTGTGGGTTTTATTAGGTTAATTTCGGATGGTTTTCATGATACTCAGGTTTTGGAATTTGTTCTTACACCAAAATATCAGCATTGCGGTATCGGTAAACTTTTAATTGAAAAATTAAAAGATAATTGGGGGCATACTGATATTTATTGTAATACTGTTGATAAAAATATAGATTTTTTCCTGAATAACGGCTTTAAAAGAAACAGGTTGGCCCCCATCAGCAAAGCTAAATTTAAATAGCTGAAAGTTCATATTTTCTTTTGTCATTCAAATATTGTTTTAATATGGTATTGACAGTAAAATCTGTTCTTGTTAGTCTTTTCATTACAGAAGAATATGGTACATTAATGATTATCAAAGACGAGGGATATGTTTTAAGTGCACGGAGGTACGGCGAGAAAGCGCTGATTGTTACGCTTTTGACCAAAAGCAAGGGGAAGATTGCCGGGTTTGTGTCCGAAGGGGCGGGGAAGAAAAACCGCGGGCTGTTTCAGCCGGGGAATAAGCTGTTTTTTGAGGCGTCGGCGCGGCTGGAGGAGAATATGCGGCGGCTGTTCCGGCTGGAGCTTCTGGAGCCGAACGCGGTGCTGATGATGAGCGATGTGCGGCGGCTGGAACTGATGACGTCGCTGCTGCCGATGTTTACCATGTTGCTGAATGAGAACGAGGATGTGCCACTGCTGTATGAGGTGGCGGGGCGTTTTTTTGCGGCGGCGGACGTTAAGGAGATGCTGACGCATTACGCTTATTTTGAGTTTTACGCGCTGGAGTATCTGGGGTTGGGGCTGTCTTTGGACTGCTGCGCGGTAACGGGGCAAACCGAAGGGCTGACGTACGTTTCGCCGAAAACCGGCAAGGCGGTGTGCCGCGAGGTCGGGGCGCCGTATCACGACCGACTGTTTTCGTATCCGCATTTTGTTGTGGATAACCGGTATGATGCGACTTATGCGGAAATTTTTAATGTGCTAAAAATGACCGGGTTTTTCTTAAAAGAGCATTTTTTTAAGTTTCACAACCTGCCCGTGCCTTTGGGGCGCGAGACCCTGCGGCGTTATTTTGACGACACGGGAGAGAAGCGCGCCGGAGCGGACGAAAGCCTGTTGCGATGTGCGGCGGAATGAGCCTGCCGGAGCGGACGAGAACCTGTTGCGATGTGCAGCAGAGTGTAGCCGGAATGGGGCAGCTTGCTGCGATGTATGGCAGGATGACGGCCGGCGCTGTTGTCGGCGGCAATGGCCGAGGGCAATGACCGGGCGCGGGGGCAGTAAAGTTGTTGCGGAGTGTGGACTGCGTGCGAATGATTTGAGGTAACGATGGAAGAAGAAGAGATTGTTGAAGAAAGAGTGCATGACGTCAAGTTAAAAGAAGAATTAAGCAAGCGCTATCTTTCTTATGCGATGTCAACGATTGTGGCGCGGTCGCTGCCGGATGTGCGCGACGGGCTGAAGCCGGTGCACCGCCGCCTGCTGTATGCGATGCGGCAGCTGAAGCTGGATCCGAAGTCCGGTTTCAAGAAATGTGCGCGCGTGGTCGGCGACGTCATCGGTAAATACCACCCGCACGGCGACAGCGCGGTGTACGGCGCGATGGTGCGTCTGGCGCAGGACTTTTCGGTACGCTATCCGCTGGTGGACGGGCAGGGCAACTTCGGCAATATCGACGGCGACGGCGCGGCGGCGATGCGATACACAGAGGCGCGGCTGACCGAGTTTGCAATCGCCCTGATGGAAGGGTTGAACGAAAACGCGGTTGACTTTATGGATACCTACGACGGCGAGGAGCAGGAGCCGGTAGTTATGCCGGCGGCGGTGCCGAACCTTTTGTGCAACGGGTCGGCGGGCATTGCGGTCGGTATGGCGACGAACATTCCGCCGCACAATCTGGGCGAAGTTGCGGACGCGTTGCTGTATCTGATTAAAAATCCCGAATGCGAAATCGCCGATTTGGTCAAGTTCGTCAAGGGGCCGGATTTTCCGACCGGCGGGCTGATTATCGCCGACCAGAAAGCGATTGTTGACGCTTATACGCACGGCAAGGGGTATTTTCGCATCCGTGCCAAGTGGGAGAAGGAAGACCTCGGCAAGGGGCAGTATCAGATTGTGGTAACGGAAATTCCGTATCAGGTCGTCAAGTCCAAGCTGATTGAGAAAATCGCACAGCTGCTGGAAGACAAGAAGCTGCCGCTGCTTTCCGACGTGCGCGACGAATCGGCGCATGACGTGCGAATCGTGCTGGAGCCGAAGAACCGTTCGGTCGACGCGAACCTTTTGATGGAGCACCTGTTTAAGCAGACGGAACTGGAAATCCGGTTTGCGATGAATATGAACGTGCTGTCGTCCGACTGCGTGCCGCGGGTGATGAGCCTGAAAGAGGTGCTGAAAGAATATCTGAACCACCGGCACAAGGTGCTTATCCGCAAGTCGCAGTACCGATTGGACAAGATTATGGCAAGGCTGGAAATCCTGTCCGGATATCTGGTGGCGTACCTGAATTTGGACGAGGTTATCCGCATTATCCGCGAGGAGGAAGACGCCAAGGCGGCGCTGATGGCGAAGTTCGGGCTGACGGACAACCAGGCGGAGGCCATCCTCAATATGAAACTGCGTAATCTGCGTAAGCTGGAAGAAGAGGAAATCCGCGGCGAATTTGACGAACTGACGGAAGAGAAGAACGGGCTGGAGCAGCTGCTGGGTAGCGAGGAACTGCGTTTTGCGCGGCTGGCCGAGGAAATCAACCTGATGAAAGAGAAGTTCGGCAAGAAGACGCCGCTCGGGCGCCGGCGCAGCCAGTTTGCGGATATGCCGGAAGACGTGGACGTGCCGATTGAAGCGATGGTCGAGAAAGAGCCGATTACGGTTATTCTGTCGCAGAAGGGGTGGATTAGGAGCATGAAGGGCTATGTGCCGCTGACCGACGAGTTCAAGTTTAAGGAAGACGACGCACTGCAGTTTGCTATCCACGCCTATACGACGGACAAGATTATTTTGTTCGATACGTCGGGAAAATTCTTTAACATCAACGCCAGCGAGATTCCGTCGGGGCGCGGGTTCGGACAGCCGGTGCGGCTGATGGCGGATTTGGGCGTCAATGACAACGTCTGCGCGATGTTTGCGTTTGAGAAAGGGGCGAAGTACGTCGTTTCCTCCGATTACGGGCACGGTTTCGTGATTGACGAGAGCCATATTCTGGCGCAGACCCGCAACGGGCGCAAGATTATGAACCTGGCGGACGGCGAAGTCGCGGCGTTCTGCAAGAAGATTACCGGCGATATGGTCGCGGTGGTTGGCGAAAACCGCAAGCTGCTCATTTTTAAGCTGGAGGAAATCCCGACGATGGCACGCGGACGCGGCGTCGGGCTGCAAAAATACCAGGCCGGCTGCAAGATGAGCGACATACAGATATTTAAGGAAGAAGAAGGCTTTTGCTACAACCGTTCCGGCGGTATGGCGAACGAGAAAGAGCTGCTGGCGTGGCTTGGACACCGGGCGCAGGTCGGGCGGCTGGTGCCGTTCGGGTTCCCGAAGAGCAACAAGTTTTTTAAGGATTAGCGACAATGGAAGCTTATACGGAAAATGACGCTGCGGCAGGGACGGCCGACGGGAAGAGGCGCGATTACGGAGCGGCGGACGCGGCGGCGATGAGGGAGGCAATCGCGCTGTCGGCGACGGCGCTGCAAAACGCTGCGGCCGGAGAAGAGCCGCCGGGCGGGCCGTTCGGCGCGGTTATCTACAAAGACGGCAGAAGAATCGCCGGCGGTTGCAATCACGTATTGGCGGAAAACGACCCGTCGGCGCACGGCGAAGTCTATGCCATCCGCGCGGCGTGCAAGGCTTTGGGAACGTGGGATTTGTCCGGCTGCGTGCTTTATACGAGCTGCGAGCCGTGCCCGATGTGCCTGATGACGGCGAAATGGGCGAACATCGCGAAGATTTATTTCGCCGCGACCAGAGAAGACGCCGCGGCTATCGGCTTCAGGGACGACGAACTTTACGGCTTGCTCAAGGACGGCGTTTACGGCACGGCGATACCGGAGTGCCGCGACGAGGCGGTTGCGGTGATGAAAGCGTGGCAGGAGAAGTTTGCCGCGAAAGGGAAATATTAGAGGCGCTTAAAACAGGGGCGTTATAACGCGGCGCTATTTCCACAGAATGCGTATGCTCAGTGTTTTATCGCTGTTAAACGAATCGCAGATTTCTACTATTTGCGGCGGAGTCAGGTTCTTGAGGCAGCTGGCGTTGCGGGTGCAGTAATTGTCGCCGTAAAACCTGTTGTCGTAACTACTGGTTTCATCGTCTTCCGCCCGGTGTATAAAATGGGTCTGCCACAGCATCGGGCTTAGTTCTTTGCTTAAAGACAGGATATTGCGACAGGTCAGGACGTCTGTTTTTCCCGACGGTGAAACTGTCAGTTTGAAAAAATACATGGATTCGATGCCAATGTAGGCTTTATTGCCCAGAGCGTCCCAGATATAATCGGAAGTTCCCGGCTTTATCATTTCTGAGGGGACGATGCCGCTGTTTATCATAAACCGGGTCAGGTTTATGTTTTTGTTTCCGGCGGCGTCGCGGAGCCGTGCAAGCTGGTAGGAACCGGTGATGATAGCGGTGTACTGGGCGAGCTGTTTATTGAGCTTATATTTCATCATCGCCCTGCCGTAGCCGGCGATGCCGCCGACGGAAAGAATGCCGACAATTGCGAGGACGCCGAGCATTTCCAGCATGGAACGCCCGGTCTGGCTGAGTTTTTCTGACATATTTACAACTTCCTTTTACCATAAGTGTTACAACAAAAAAAGCCGCCGGATTAAGGCGACTGGAAGTTGGAAACTACTCAAACGAAATAGCGCGACATATTAGCCAAATGAGCCATATATCACCAGTGTATATATGTGCCATATTCTGTACGGCTTATTTTGCCGCCTTCCAGTCTTTGACCAGAAAGCGTGCAAAATTATCGTCTTTACACAGACGCGTTTGATGTGAGGTTTCCACGCCCCAGACGGGTTTTTGCCCAATCCGCCGTTTATGTTAACGGAAAAAATCCGAAAGTAAAGAGAAAAAGATGTTTTTGTGGTTTGGGGCGGCGTGGGGCGGTGGTTTGGGGGCGGGGAAGCGGGCGGCGGGATAATGATGTTTTTGATGTGGGGAAGCGGGCGGCGGTTTGGGCGGCAGGCGGGGAGAGGTTGGGAAACGGAGGCGGGCAGCGGCGTTTTTTTGCAAGAGGGCAAAAGGCGATATATGCGGCTTGACAGTCCGGCATTTTTTTGTATGCTTTAACGGTTGGTTTTATCAGGAGAAAAATAAAAATGCAGAAAATCACATTTCAGGGGGCGCCGGGTGCCTATTCGCACATTGCCTGCCGGGAGCTGTTTCCCGGGGCGGACTACATCGCTTCCGACACGTTTGAGCAGGCGATGGAACTGGTGGACAACGGCGAGGCGGATTTTGCGGTGATACCGGTGGAAAACTCCAATGCGGGACGGGTGTCGGACGTGCACTTTCTGCTGCCGAAAACGGATTTGACGATTACCGGCGAGCATTTTCTGCGCGTGGAACACCAGCTGCTGGCGCTGCCGGGGGCGAAGCTGGAGGAGATTGAGGCGGCGGCGTCGCATCCGCAGGCGCTGGCGCAGTGTTCGGAATTTTTGAAAAAACATGCCATCAAGGCGTTGTCGCGTATTGATACGGCGAAGTCGTGCGAGCGCATTGCCGAGATGCAGGACAAGACGCGGGCGGCGATTGCGTCCAAGCTGGCGGCGGAGATTTACGGGCTTGAGATTCTGGCATCAAACATTGAAAACGAGGCGAACAATACGACGCGCTTTCTGGTGATGAGCAGGCACAAGGCGATGCCTGTTGACGACGGCTCAAAGTTCATCACGTCGCTGGTATTCCACGTCAAGAACATTCCGGCGGCGCTGTATAAAGCGCTGGGCGGGTTTGCGACCAACGGGGTAAACCTTATCAAGCTGGAGAGTTACGTCGTGGGCGGCAATTTCGTCTCGGCGCAGTTTTACGTCGAGATTGAGGCGCATCCCGAATCGCGCGCGTTTAAGCTGGCGTTTGACGAGCTGAAGTTCTATTCGGAGGGAATCCATTTTCTCGGCACATACAAGGCCAACCCGCGGCGGTATCTTTAACGGGCGGGATTGGTTTTGCAGCGGCGGTATCTTTAACGGGCAGACGGTGTCGTACCCGTGCGGCGGGCGGAAAGGCGTTGTATTTGCGCGTCGGGCAGGAGGGCGGTTGTTGCGCGTGCCGGGGCTGATGTGTCAATGCGGTTATAAACCGTTGTAAAAGGCGGGGCAGAATCTATATTACAGGTGTTTTAACTTTATCATGGAGGAAAAAATGTCTGATTGTATCGATAAACTGCAGAATGAAATTGATGAATTGAAAAAAGACCACAAGAAACTGATGTCGGGTTCGGAGCGCGGTTCGTCTTCGTCCTCGTCGTCTTCATCTTCGGGTTCGGAACGCAAGGAAAGCAGAAGCGGCAGCAAGAAAAGCTCTTCCAAGAAGTAGTTTTTGTTGAAGCGGCATAAGTTTCCGCCTGTTTTGCGGGCGGGGAATATGAAAGGCAGGGATACCGGCGGGTGTTCCTGCTTTTTGGCGGAATGTGGAGGACGGGGCAAGGTGCGGCGGTAATAAGAAAGAGGCGGAAAGAAACAGCGGTACTATTGGGGACGGCTGCGGCAGGTACGGAGCGGGAGCTGAACCCGGAGATAAAACTCTTGCTTTAAATCTTTTTTGCCTATAAAGTCAGAGCAGACAGGAATTTTTATGTTTTACCAAAAATAAATTAGTATGAACAGAATTATTTTTTTGCTGGCGGTATTGACATTTGCGTCATGCAGCCGGATTGTTACGAAAGACTATGAACTTTTGGACAGCGGTACCGTTGCGGAGATTGACAATGCCGAAGGGAAGATGGGTATCGCGAGCAACAGGGACGGCGTCTGCCGGGAATGGTTTCCGGAGACGATGAGAGACGGTTTGAGCGTTTGGGGCTTTTATTATGCAGACAGCCTTGCCGTTGGCGATAAATGTTATGTTTATGACGGCGGCGACAAGCCGGTCATCTCGAAAGTTTCGGTTGCAGACGCGCAAAAGATTAATCGGGCGTTGTGCCGGCAGTATTGGAAGGAGCTTCTGATATCGGAAAGGCTGATTGTCTGTATTTTAATGGCGTTGGTGACAATGGCGTTCTGGCTGTTCAGCCCCAATAACGGAAAGTGCATAAGCGTCGGCTTGGTACTGATTTGGGTAACGACGGTTGCCGCGGTTGCATGGATGGCTCCGGGGCGCAAGCTGGAAAAAGTCGGCAGCGGCGTTATTACCGGCGTGGAGAAACAGCGGTTTACGCTGGACGGCAAGACGGTTTATTACCTTTCTTCGCCAAAAGACGTTTTCAACGGCGAAACGCTTGAAGCCGGAAAGACGGTCAATGTCTATCGTTACAGCAAGCACCGTTCGGGAATCCGCGAAAATATCTTTTTGAGCCGCAGCAGCTTTGACGAGGCGACGCTGAAAAAGACGCAGATTTATCCTGAGATTTTTCTGAAGACCGTCGGGCTTTACTGGGGGCTGCTTCTGGTCAGCGGCGGCGTTATCCTGCCTTTCTGGGTAGGACGGGAAAAACTGCGCAGGAAAAAAGCGCGGCAATTCGGCGGTCTTGATGTAGGCGATTGAAGGCGACAATGTGCACGGCTGCGACGTTGGGACAGCACGCGGCGGCGCAGGCAGCGCTGAAAGCGGTTATTCGCACGGCTGCGACGTTGGGATAGTACGCGGCGGCGCAGGCAACGCTGAAAGCGGTTATTCGATTTTCGGGTTCAAAGGGCGTCTTGAGGGCGCCCTTTTTGTTGTTTGCGGGTAAAAGGACGGCAAGGATGGAAGGGCGGTTACAATGCGACGGGGAGATATACGGCAAAGGTGGTCAGACCGTCCTGTGAAGTGATGACGAGGTTGCCGCGGTGGCGTTTGATAATCTGGGCGGCAATGGACAGGCCGAGGCCGGTACCTTTGATATTTTTGTTTTTATGTTCCTGCAGGCGGTAGAACCGTTCGGTCAGGCGTTCCAAATCTTCAGCCGGAATCGTTACGCCGGCATTGGAAATGCTGATTTCAACCGCTTCGCCTTCGGCCACTTCATAATATTTGTGTTTGGGAACGGCGGGCGCTTTGGCGGTAACGACGGTTATGACACTGTCGGGAGCGGCATATTTTACGGCGTTGTCAAGCAGGTTTTGCAATACCTGGGTAATCTGGTGCTCGTCGGCATTTATCCGGGGCAGGCGGGCAAAACGGGAAGAGAGGGCGAGGCGCTGCCCTTTGAGCTTGATTTCCAGCGCGCTTTTGATTTCGCGGATAACGGTGTTGACGCTGACTTTATCCTGCGGCGGCGTATTGACGGTCAGTTCGATTTTGGACAGCGAAAGCAGGTTTTCTATCAAAGCGGACATATAGGAAGTCTGTTCCTGCATAATGCGGAGGAATTTTTCGCGCGCTTTTTCGTCGTCTTTGGCGGTGGTCTGCAGCGTTTCGATAAAACCGGCGATAATGGAAAGCGGCGTGCGCAGTTCGTGGCTGGCATTGGTAACGAAGTCCTGCTGCATTTGTTCCAGCTGCAGGGCTTTGTGCAGGTCGTAAAACGAGATGACGGCGATGACTTCGCCTTTGGCAAACCAAGGAATCGTGCTGATACGGAGATAGAATTTCGGCTTGTCCCGGCGGTCGGCGAGGCAGAGGTTCATTTCTTCATGCCGGCTTTGTCCGGTCAGGACTTTGGAGAGTGTGGCATTGAAGTTGGCATCGGGGATAAATTCCCGGATTTCGCGGCCGTTCAGCCCGGTTTCAAACAAAGTGCGGGCGGCGAGGTTGGCGCCGATGACCGCTCCCTGCCTGTTTATCATCAGCAGCGGGTCAGGCAGCGTATCCAGAACCGCTGCGTCGGAAAGGGTGCGGTTTTCAAGCATGCCGGTCTTGTCGACCCAGAACCTGTGCATGGAGTTGATGGCTTCGGTGAGGTCGCGGGTTTCCTTTTCGGTCAGGTTGCTTAAAAGCTTTTCTTCGTTGGCGCCCGACGACAGGCTCAGAATATATTTTTTTATCTGCTGGAGCTCAATGGAGATAGGCATCAGGAAAACGGTGTTGAAAAACAAAATGCAGATGTATGAAAGCGCGGCAAGCGGCGTGGAGAGAATGTCGAACAGCCCGAGAATCAGAAAGATAAGGCCGGCCGGCACGGAAAGGATAAGCACGCGCAGGGCAAAGCCCGAGTTTTTGTCAACGCCTAAAAATTCTTCTTCCTGATTTATCATTAGTATATCTCTAAAATTATCGTGGACTAACGGTGCGGATTTTATTATGCTTTAGTTCAGGTTTAGATTTGGTTAATTTGAAAGAGAACTGGAACAATGGACGAGAATAAAGCGGCAGAGGGGGAGAAAAAGACGGCGGCCGGCGGGAAAGAACCGATGGCCGGCGGGGGTGAACCGGCGGCAGGAACGATGTCCGAAGACGAAAACGGAGCGGCGGCGGAAGCTGTTTCCGGCGGGGCGTGCGCGTGCAAGGAGGAAAGCCGGGCGAAAATGCAGAAGAACGGCATGGCTATGATACGGGATATGGAGAGCCAGACGATGACGCCGGCGATGGGGCAGTATCTGGAAATCAAGCGCGAGCATCCCGAATATCTGCTGTTTTACCGTATGGGCGATTTTTACGAATTGTTTTTTGAAGACGCAGTTACGGTTTCCGGTGCGCTGGGACTGACGCTGACGAGCCGGAGCCGGTCGGCAAGCGGCAAGGAAATCCCGATGTGCGGCGTGCCGTTCCATGCATACGAAATCTATCTTGCCCGGTTGATAAAGCTTGGCTACAAGGTGGCTATATGCGAGCAGACAGAGGATCCGAAAGAAGCCAAAAAGCGCGGTTATAAGTCAATCGTCAAGCGTGAGGTGGTGCGGCTGGTTACGCCGGGCACGCTGACCGAGGACACGCTGCTGGACGCCAAGCGCGACAATTTCATCGCCTGCGCCTATGTGCGCGGGGCGGATATCGGGCTGGCATGGCTGGACATCTCAACCGGGGCGTTTTTTTTGCAAACGCTGAAAGCTGGAAACGTGCCGGCACATGCGGTTCTGGCAACGGCGCTGGCGCGGCTCGACCCGTCGGAAGTTCTGATTTCCGACCGGCTTTTGGAATTGCCGGATTTCTTCGGGCTGTTTTCGGAATACCGCGAACGCCTGTCCGTCTGGCCGAAAGCGCGGTTTAACCTTGAAAGCGCGCTGGCAACGCTGTTGAAAGCGTATCAGGTGAAGTCGCTGGACGTGTTTGGCGATTTTTCCAAGCCCGAAACCGTGGCAGCGGGAACGCTGTTTGAATATGTCGAAAATACGCAAAAAGGGCGTTTGCCGCGAATTGAAGCGCCGCGCCGGGTGTATGAAAACGAAATTATGGAAATCGACGCATCGACGCGCAAGAGCCTGGAGCTGCTTAATCCGTCGGCGGCAGGGGGCGTCAGCCTGCTGCGGGTGATGGACAGGACGGTTACCGGCGTCGGCGGGCGGCTGCTGGCGGAGAGGCTGGCGGCACCGTCGCTTGATATCCGCGAAATCAACGACAGGCTGGACGCGGTGTCTTTTTTTGCGGACAATCCCGAAGTGCGGCGCGTTCTGCGCGAGGCGCTCAGGCACTGTCTGGACATGAAACGGGCGGTGCAGCGGCTGAGCCTGGGGCGCGGCGGGCCGAAAGACCTGTACGATCTGGCAGCGACGCTGAAAGTGATTCCGGCGCTCAAAGACGCGGTGCTCAGTTTCCAGCATTACCAGACCGACAGCGTTTACAGCCAGCCGCCGCTGGCGCTGGCCAAACTTGCCAACAGCTTTTTTGACCATTCGGCGCTGTTGTCGGACATTGAGCGGATGCTTCTGGACAAACGCGAGGATTTGCCGGTACTGGCGCGGAACGGCGGATTTATCAAAAAGGACGCGTGTCCGCCGCTTGATCATCTGCGCAACCTCAGAGAGGAAAGCACAAAACAGTGCGAAGTATTGCGGCAGCAGTACGCTGAGGAAACGGGCGTCAATGTTCTGAAGGTCAAAAACAATTCGGTTATCGGCTATTATGTCGAAGTGCCGTCCAAGTTTGCGGACAAACTGCTGGAAAACAAAAAGTTTATCCACCGGCAGTCGGTGCTTAATGCGGTACGGTTCACGACCGACGAGCTGTGCCGGCTGGAAAGCGAAGTGTTGTCAGCGGACGAACGGGCGCTGGTGATGGAACTGCAGATTTTTGAGGAGCTGACACACCACGCGCTGGCGCAGGCGGATATGATTGCGAAATCGGCGGAAATTATGGCGCAGCTTGATGTAGCAGCGGGATTGGCGGAATTGGCGGCCGAATACAATTATGTGCGTCCGGTTTTGAACGACAGTTTGGATTTTGAAATTATTGACGGGCGGCATCCGGTGGTCGAGGCGGTTTTGCGGCGCGAGGGCGGAAACGGTTTTGTCGGCAATGACTGCGTGTTGAGACATGACGACGACCGTATATGGCTGCTGACAGGGCCGAACATGGCGGGCAAGTCGACGTTTCTTCGGCAGAACGCGCTGATTGCGGTTATGGCGCAGGCCGGGTCGTTCGTGCCGGCGAAAAGCGCGGTCATCGGCGTTATCGACAAGGTGTTTTCACGGGTCGGCGCGAGCGACGATTTGGCGCGCGGGCGGTCAACGTTTATGGTCGAGATGGTGGAAACGGCGGCGATTTTGAACCGGGCGGGCGCGCGGTCGTTTGTTATTCTCGACGAAATCGGGCGCGGCACGGCGACGTTTGACGGGCTGTCCATCGCTTGGGCGGTGGTGGAGCAGCTGTCGGAAGTCAACAGGTGCCGGACGATTTTTGCAACGCATTACCACGAACTGACCAAGCTTAACAACCGGTTAAAAGGGCTGAGCCTGCATTGTATGAAAATCAAGGAATTCAACGGCGACGTCGTGTTTATGCACGAAGTTATTCCCGGAGCGGCAGACCGGTCGTACGGCATTCACGTCGCGCGGCTGGCGGGGTTGCCGGATTTGACGGTCAAGCGCGCCGAGCAGGTGCTTGGGCTGCTGGAAGAGGAAAAGCAGAACAAGGCGCTGGCGGCGGTGGAAGACGATTTGCCGTTGTTTGAAGCGCTGAAGGAAAAGGTTGAAGACACGCCGAAGAATCCGGCTTTGGAAAAACTGAGAGCTCTTGATGTTGACAGCCTGTCGCCGCGGGAAGCGCTGGACAAGCTGTATGAATTAAAAGCCGACGCAGCCAAAGGGGACACGCCGGGCGGCTTTTAATGGGCGGCCTGTCAGGGGCGGTACGGACTTTACGGGCGATGAGCGCGAGCCTGCAAGAGCGTTCGGGTCGGCGCGCAGATGACGTGCGGCGTGGGATGTGCGGGCAGGTATGGACGAAGAGTTCCGGTACGGGCAACGCCGGGGCAGGCGGCGAGGCGGCGGCTATTGTAACTGCGTTTTGAGGATGTCCGGCGTCAGTATCTGCGGCAACAGGACGGGAGTCTGTTTTCCGGCGGGGTACCAGACATACAGCGGTATGCTGTTGCGGCCGTAAGCCTTGAGCGCGTCGCGGATGGTTTCGTCGCGGTTGGTCCAGTCGGCTTTGAAAAGCGCGATGCTTTTTTCGGCGGCGAGGCGGCGGAAAGTTTCAGTTGACAGCGAGGTTTTGTCGTTTAAGAGGCAGACCAGGCACCATTTGGCGGTAAAGTTGATGAAGACCGGGCGGCGGGCGGCAAGCGCGGCGGCTACTTTGGCTGGCGTGTACGGTTCCCATACCGGTTCTGCGGCCGCGGCGGCAGAGGGGGATATGCCGGGGGATGATGTGTCGGCTGCGGAAGTTGTGCCGGTAGCGGAAGTTGTGCCGGGGACGGTGTCTGCCTTTGCGGCGTCCGGGGCGTCAGCGGCGGCGGGGCGGAACTGGTTGAAGATAACCCAGCCGAGCCAAAAGCACGTCAGCAAGATGGGCAGCGCCAAAATACGTTTCATCGTTATCATCCAATGCCCCGGTTTGGGAATGTATTTGAGGAAAAAGCCGGGGAACATTTCAATCAGCGCATAGGGCAGGGCATAGCCGAGGCTCAGGGCGAGGAAGATGCCGAAATATATCAGTGCCGGTTTGGCGACGGCGTAGCCGATGGCGGCGCCCATAAACGGCCCGGTGCAGGGGCAGGCGATGACGACGGCGAAGAAGCCGGTGAGGAAGCTTTGTTTACCGGCCAGGCGGCTTAAAGTATCGGCACAGGCGTCCGGCAGGGGCAAACGGTCGGTCAGGTTTAGGAAAATCAGGAAGAAGAGAAGCAGAAGAACGGCGTTGAATACCGGCGACTGGAGCTGGAAACCCCAGCCCATGCCGGCGCCCAGTTCGCGCAGGTAAAACAGGATACCGGCCAGCAGCATAAAGGAACAGACGACGCCGGCAACATAAGCCAGAGCCGAGAGCGGCGAGGCATGGCGGCGGTTTTGCACCAGATACAGCGCTTTCAGGCTTAAAACGGGCAGGACACAGGGCATCAGGTTGAGAATTAAACCGGCGATGAATGCGGTGATGAGATAATAAAGCAAGCCGCCGGAAAAACTGTCGGAAGAGGGAGTTCCGGCGGTGGGTGAGGCGGAGCCGGCGGGCGGCGGATTGTCAGCTGGGGAGGGGGAGGCGGTAGGAGCAGCGGCATCGGCGGGAATGTTGGCGTTGACGGGTGCGTTAACATCCGCGTCAATGTAATAAGCGTGTCCGGGGCAGAGTAAAACGCCTTTGAAATCTGGCGGAAGCTCTTCTTTTTGGAACTTGACATGCAGGCGGTTATGTTCGGCGACGGTGGTTTCCGGCAGTTCCGAGAGAGCACTTTTTTTAGGATGGCGGCTGACAAATTCCGCTTCGCTGCAGTCTTTGAGAATTTGGTCCTGCAGTTCAAGTTTCAGCAGTTCGCCGGAAAGGGAAGCCGTGGCGGGCAGGCGGACAGGAAAGGTGTTTTCCGCTGTCAGCAGCGTGTTGAGGAAAGTCGGGTTCTTTTCCGCCGCAGCGGCGACCGGCAGGGCGAAGCTTAAAGGGATTTCTTCGGGCAGGCAGGATTCGCTGCAGGCGGTATAGGAAAGGACAAGGTTAAAAGGCAGGCGTTGCACGGTGGCAAGGCCTTTGAGCGCAAAAGTCGAACGAAAATAAACTTTTTTGGTGTAAACATACGATGTGATAATATCTTCATAAACCGATTTTTCAGGTGCAGTATGCGTGTTGCCGATTTCCGTATAGTGCGGAGATTCAAAGAACGACAGCGAGGTTGGCCCGCCGATGTCGCCGGGGTTGTCCCAGTAGAGGTGCCAGCCCGGTTTGATGTCGGCTTCGGTAATAATGTCTATCGTTTTTGAAGCGGGCGAAAGCGTTTTGTATTCCGGGGTTACTTTCAGACTGACGAGCCCGGTGCTCTGGCTGAAACTGAGGGCGCCGGCTTCGGCAGCGAATAGCAGCCAGGCGGCAGTGAAAAACAAGCAGGCGGTCAGAAATGTATTTTTTTTTAACATTGCGTTTCTTTCGTTAAATCGGCCGGAACGGATTGCAAGACAACTTTTGGCGGGTAGCATAGCGGATAATTGTTAAAATAATGGTAAAATCGGGAAATAAAAGCCTGTGGAGAAAAAGTGAAAAGGGTGCGGGTTGAAAAAAATATGCGTCGGATAATGCGGGAGAAAAAGGCGGAGTGCGGGGAGGTTATGCCGTGGCGGCGGGGAAAAATAAAATATTGACAAAAATTGTGACATAAGCTATACTAACGGCAATAAACAAATATTATTAAAACTTATAGATATGGAAACAAATATTGAAAGAATCAGGGAAAAACTGATTCAGAAAGAAATGGCCGAGGTGCTCCGCAAGGTGCAGGACGGCGAGTTTACAAAAGAGGCGGAAGCTTTGGTTGCCAAGGCGCGCCGGAGAGAGAAAAAACGGCAACTTTGGCGGGAGTCTCCGCTGGAGTATGCCGGGTGTATGGTTTTGAAAGCCATGGATAAGATTATCTGCGGACTATACAAGCCATTCACCAAACGACCCGAGTGGATGGAAGTGTTGTGCTTCTTCGGTTCAGTAGCAGTCGTATGTTATTGTGTGCTGGATTTGGTGTTGATTGAACATTTCTACGGAACCGGGGCGTTCTGGCAGGCGATAGAAAGCGGCAGCCTTCCCGATTTTGGGCAAATTGTTGCCTTTCGGGGAGCGGTTGCAAACAGCGTTTTTCACCTGATTATCGCGGTGATGACGTTTGTTGTCTACCCGGTTGCATGCAGCTGGGATGAAGATGAACCAGTTGCAGGGCGGAGTGTTTTCCTAGCTTTGGGATGCTGCTGGCTTCTTGGCTGGATGGCTATGGGCTGGAATTATGGCTGGTCCCTGTTTTGGGATATTTGCTGGCTGCAGGCGGTATGGGGAATTGCATCGTGGACGATGTGGCGTTTCTTCAATCCGCTGGACGTGGGTTCCGGTTATAAGCTGGGCGTGCGCAGCCCGGTTAGAAGGCTGATTGCCCAATATGAGGCAATTTGACGGTATCTGAAGTTCAGAATGCCGGGTTAGGAAAAAGGGGAAATTGTTTCCCCTTTTTTGTGTTTTAAAATATGCGGGGTGTTTTCGGGCAGTGGGGACGATGAGGTACGAGCCGGGTATGGGGTTGCCGGCTGGCAACGGCGCATGGAGCGGGTTATGGGACAGCTGTGGACAATGGCGTTTCGGTTGGGTTATGGGGCAGCGTGTGGGCAATGGCGTTCTGACCGGGTTATGGGGCAGAGGCGGGAGTTTGTTTTTCGGGCAGTTGCCGCAGGACAAATTCCGAAATATTTATGCTTTGGCTTAAAGCCGAGCGGAAATTATTGTTTATGAATTCAAACGCCAGCTTAGGCGATTCCAGCCCGGCAGCGGGAATGCGCACGGTTATCGTTTTGTCGCCGGGCTCTTTGGGAAGTTTGATTTTCTGCAAGATTTTGCCGTTGAGTTTTACCGTCAGCATAGGTTTGTACGACAACATAACGGAAAACGTCATTTTTAATTCCAAATCCTGCCGGGGGAGTTTATCCAGTTTGATGTTGAGGCTGTCTGTCCAGATGTCGCCGAGCAACTCTTCGGTAAAACCGGTATAAGAGGAAATGTTTTTGTTCAGCAGTCTGGTTCCCAGGCGGTAAGGGGCAAATTTTTGCGGAGGCAGGACATTGAACGTGTCATAAATTTTGGATTTTTGTTTAACGGCGGTTTCCAGCCTGGTTTCCGGCAGGCTTATCAGGGACGGAACGTCCGAAAACAGCGACCGGCCGAGGCCGAAGGCGTGTTCGGGCAGTTTGATGCCGAGGAGTTCCAGATATGTCGGAGCGAGGTCGAGCGCGGTGAATTCCTTGCGGGGATTATAGGACAGGCCGTCCGGCAGATTCAGGAAAACATTGTAAATGCCGCGGCGGTATTTTTTGCGCTGCTGGGTTTGAAGGGCTTTAAACATCGGATGGTCGCCGACGATGACGACGGTTGTGTTTTGCCAGTACGGCGTTTTTTGAAATTCCGTGATAAATTCGGCAACGTTATTGTCGGTGCAGAGGATATTGTCGCGAATATCGCCGAAGATTTTCGGACAGTTATAGGGCAGGACGGTTCCCGGGGCGTGCGTGTCGACAGTAAAGACTGTCATCAGAAACGGTTCACGGACTTTTTGGGTGGAAAACAGTGCCGAGATATGATTAAGGAGGAGTTTGTCGCTCAGGCCATTGTACGAGCTTTTGTTTTTCTCGATTTCCGCGGGGCTCATTCCCGCAGTCAGCACGGTGCGGTCGATGATATTGCGGTAGGAGTGCAGTTGATAGAAAATATTGGTATAGGCGAAACTGTGGTCGGCGCTCTTGGCAAACCAGGTTTCATAGCCGTTGTCGGCGAGAATGTCGGACAGGCAGCGGATATTTTTGAGGTGGCTGTTTACGGTTTCCATTGTCGGTGTCGGCGAGCGGTACGGAATGCCACAGTGTCCGGCGACAAGAGCGGCTTTGGTGTAGTTTGTGCCGTAAAGGAAATTGTAGCCGTCGAACCGGGGATTGTTCCGGGCGGTTTCGGAAAGCCGCGGCAGGAGGTTTTTGCCGTACAGCGAGGCGTCGGCAAAATTGTTTTCCACGCTTTCCAGATACAAAAGGAGAAGGTTGCGCTTTTGTACTGGAAAGTCAGCGGCGGTTATGACAGGCGCTTTGTAATATTTTTCGTAAAGGGTGCCGGTCGTGTTCTGATAGTAGTAATAGGGGATAATGCGTATCTGCCAGACGACGACGGCAACGCAGACTGCCGAGGCAAGAAGCAGCCTGCGGTTGCTGCATACGGCGAGGAGAAAGAGGTAAAGTATGGCTGCGGCGGCGATGTAATATTTTAATTCGGGGCTGAAAGCGAAAATATCCATATCCTGCGGGCGGATGTTCAGATTGCCGATAATCTGTTCGAATTCAAGATTTTCCCAGGTGTTTTGCGCCCAAACCGCAGCGGCTGCCGCGGCCAGTGCCAGCAGGAGGGCAATGGCGCACAAGGCTGTTTTCAGCAGCTGCCACAGGGCGGCAAGGCGCGATGAAATCTTTTTTTGGGGGAAGAGGATGCTTTTAGCCATTTTTAGATGAGCCCTTTAATTTTTTTGATTATTTCTTCAAACATAGCGTAAGTCAGGACGCCGGTATTAATATTGTAGCGCGAGGTGTGATAGCTGTCGATGAGAGTCAGGGAACGGGTGCCGGATGGCAGCGGATATACGGCGCCGTGGGCGAATTTGGCAAACGACTGCTTCAACTCCAAGGCCTGAAGGACGTTTTTGTGCGATATGGTGCCGAGGCAGAGAATAACTTTTAAATTCGGCATGGCGGCGATTTCCGCTGCCAGAAACTGCCGGCAGTTTTTTTCTTCGGCGGTGGTCGGCTTGTTTTCCGGCGGGACGCAGCGGACGGCGTTGGTTATGCGGACGTTGATGAGTTCGTAGCCGTCGTCTTTGCGTTTTTGGTAATCGCCGCGCGCAAGACCGTATGTCTTGAGAACCGGGTAGAGTACGTCGCCGGCATAATCGTTGGTAAACGGGCGGTTGGTCTGGTTGGCGCCGTTTAATCCCGGGGCGAGGCCGACGATGAGGATTTCGGCATCTAGGCTGCCGAACGGCTCGACGGGAGCGTTGTGGTAAGAGGGGAATTTCAGGCGGTTGGCTTCCCTGAAAGCGCATAACCTTTCGCACAGGCGGCAGTCTTTTGCCGGCGGGGTAAAGTCCATTTTTTTATCCTTTGACGTACGTTAGACACTGAAACGCATTTTGGCAAACGCCGCGTTTCTGCTTTTATTTTAATCAGCCACCGTAAATAAAACGTAAAAAATTTGCCGCTCCCATTTAAAAGATAAATTTAGCGCATATATAGCTAGCGAGAAGTATTATAGAGCATATAATACTTTAGGACTAAAGTTAATTTTAGTTTGTAATGGAGTTTAAAATATGAAGAAAATTTGTTTATTAGCTGCAGCCGCATCCGTATTTGCAATGAATGCACAGGCGGCTGACTGGAGTATGGGCAACAGATATTTCAGACCTTATATCGGTGCCGATTACGTCTATTCATATGCAAAACACGGCGGTATGGCTTCCGACGCCAAGAGAGACTACAATTCCTGGATGGTCAACCTCGGTACCGACATTGCCGAATACACCAGCATTGAAGCGTTCTTCCAGCAGGCTCCGCAGCGCAAGACCCACCGGGCTGCCGAAGAACTCAAATCCGAATTTTATGCTTACGGTCTGGACCTGTACGGCCGTATGCCGATTGCCTGCTCCGGATTTAACGCGCTGGCTTCGCTCGGTATTGCCAACTACAATACGAAGTATAAGTTTAACGGCGGAAGCCAGGACAAACAGCGTATCGGCTACCGTGCCGGCGTCGGTTTCTCCTACGACTTTACCAACAATGTTTCTTTCCGCCTGATGGGCCGTTACAGCTATGTCGGAATGGCCAACCTGGACAACCTGATGGAAGTTACCGCCGGTCTGCGCTATACTTTCTAAGGAAAATTTTTCAGGAGAAAAACTTTGAACTGACCTGCGGATGGCATTTTTTCGGTTCGACGCCCGTTCAGGACGCGCCGGTACCGGGAAAAGGCATCCGCAAGTCTTTTGCCGGAAAAAGGGATATTTGCCTGAAGGAAATGGCCAAACCACAGTATCAGGAGAGAAGCGCGGCTTCAGATATTGAGGATGCCGTGTCAGATGTTGAAGATGCTGTGTCAGATGTTGAAACCGCCGTATCAGATGTCAGAACCGCCGTATCAGATGTTGGGGCTGACATATCAGATGTTGAAGACGCCGTACCGGGTGTTAAATCCGCCTGGTGCGGTTTTTTTGTTTTAAAAACTTGCCAAATTAAAAATTAGGTATATAAAAGCTTTAGTTTTGTAAAACGGGCTAATGATTTGATAACAATGAAAAGAAAGCTATATCCGGTTTGGGCGGCGGCATATGCGGCGGCGGGAATGTTTGTCCGAACGGCAGAAGGCGGCCGAGCGGCGAGGTCTTGTGCCGGGGGGACGGAAGCGGGCATTCGGAAAACCCGGCGGTTTGGCCGGCGTGCGGCGGCGTGTGTCGCTGTTGTGGCGTGTTTTGCCGCGGCATTTTTCTGCCGGCCGGCCGCTGCCGATATTACGCTTGCGGTTATTGCCCCAAAAGCGGGAGAATATGCACAGTCGGGAAAGGAACTGTTTGACGGGGCGCGGCTGGCGGTCAGGGAGATTAACGACAACGGCGGACTTAACGGCGAAAAGCTGGATATGCTGACAATTGACGACCGCTGCGACGACCGGCTGGCAATATCGACGGCGGAAATGCTGACGCTGCTTAAATCCAAAAAAGTCGGGCTGGTGGTCGGCCCTTACTGCTCTAACCGTTTTGATGAGATTGCAGGCATTTACGAGCGGGCGAAAATATTTCAGATTGTGCCGACGACAGTAGCGTATAATGCAGGGAGCGCCGGCAAAAAAGGGCAGATACTGCTGCTCGGCACCAAGGCGCAGATGAGCGGCGATTTTTTTCAGTTTTACAACCGCAATTTTGCCGGGCTTAAAGTCGGGTTTGTCTATAACGACAAGCCGGAAGACGGTTATTCCGAAGTGGCAAAAACGCTGTATGACGAGTTCCGGCGTTTCGGCAAGGGGGAACTGCTGAAGTTTTATGCCTTGAACCGCGAGCAGGGCGGCATGTACGATTTGGCGCGGACGATAGAAAAAGACGGGATAAACGTGGCGTTTGTTTTGGGCGAAAACGATGAAACGGTTAATTTTATCCGGGCGGCCAAAGACGTGCAGCGCAGCGTTATCCTGTTTACGAGCAAAAATATGGTTTCGCCCGACAGCCTGAAACGCCTGGGCAAAGATGCGGAAGGGCTTTATGTCATGACGCTGCCGGGGCTGAAAGACAGCCTGATGTTTACGGAGAATCTGGTTAACCTGCGCCTGTTGGGGATAGAGCCGGAGGGTTTGGAAGTTTACAGCTATGTGGCCGTCAAGCTTTGGGGAGATTTGGTGCGGCAGGTTAACGGCTTTGCGTATGAGAAACTGGCCAAGGCGGCAAACGGCGCGGCTCTCAGGGAAAAGTGGAGCGAATTTCTGATGCACAGCGGCAGTATCGAATCGTCGAAATATATTATTGAGATCTATCAGGACGGCGAGTTCAGGCAGGTTTACTGAGTCCGGGGCGGGCGGCGTTATGGAGCGAGGGGACAGAGCCGGGCGTTCCGGCGCAGCTGTTGAGAAAGAGGGCGGCGGCGGCATCTTTCGGCCGGTTTATGAACGGGGAGCCGGCGCGGCGGGTATTGTGCCGGGCAGGCGCGTTTCGGCGGAGTTGTGGAAAAAGCTGTTAATCGGCGGGAAAAACATTTGAACTCTAAATTTGCGGCGGTATAGTAACCGCAGTTAATTTATTTTGTAAAGGTAATAAAACAATGGCAGGAAGCATCAATAAAGTAATTTTGGTCGGCAATCTCGGACAGGATCCGCGGGTCAGCAATACCCAGAGCGGCGCGAAAGTTGTTTCTTTCAGTCTGGCGACGACGGATACCTGGCGCGACAAGGTCAGCGGCGAACGCAAAGACCGTACGGAATGGCACCGCATCGTCATTTTCAGCACCGGGCTGGCCGATACGGCGGAAAGATATCTGCGCAAAGGTTCCAAGGTTTATCTGGAAGGTTCGCTGCAGACCCGTGAGTGGGACGACCAAAACGGGCAGAAACGTTATACGACGGAAGTCGTGCTGCAAAACTTCAACAGCACGCTGGTTATGCTTGACGGCCGCGGCGGCGACGGCGCTCCGGCCGGTGCGGGCGATATTTACGACTCTTCGGCGGCTTCGGGATGGGATAATACGCCGGCTGCCGGAACCGACGTAGTTGACGACGACGTTCCGTTTTAATTGCGGCATTTTGTCCGACTGCGGCCTGATTGCAGAAGAAGGCCTGTTTTCCGGTCTGGCAAGCGCAGGTTGGGGACAAAACGTATTTCAGCGGCGGCATCGGAAGGTGCCGCTTTTTTATGTGTGCGGAGAGATGGAAAAAGATGCGCGGCGGGGAAGGCGCGAAGCCGCACAGAATGGGGAGCGGGCGGAGAGAATATACGGCGGGGAAGCAGCTTAACGGGAACTGCCGCGGCGCGGGAACGGGGTGTCTGCTGTGGTTGGGGAGCGGGAAGGCCGTGGCTGGGGTGCCGGTTTGCCGCGGCGGGCTTTCATTATGCCGGTTTCTTTGGTGATAAAATCGTAACGGTTGTTTTGGGCGCGGGCGATGATGCGCGAAAAACGCGGCTCTCTGAAGATGTCGGGAAGTTCGGTCAGGGCTTTTTGATTTTTTTTGCTGTGTTCGGCGAGCCAGTTGACGACTTCGTGGAACGCCTGGCTTAACTGGTCGCCCTGTTTGGTGCGGTAGTCGTCGTCTTTGTCGGAATAGCTGTCAAATGTGTGTTCTATGCCGTCAAAATCTTCGTCTTTCTGAACTTCAACCGGGTACATGTTGTTGACGGCAAACACCGTCTCATTGCCTGTGGGGCGGAACAGGGAAAAGTTCATTGTAAACGGGCGGTGTCCAGCGGTGCGGGCGGCTTGGTTGCCATTGATGCCGACCATAAAGCGTTCATGTTCGCGTTTGCGTTGCAGGATATATTCGCTCTGCGGCGTGCGGACGCTGGTTACCTTTTCATCGGCGAAAGAGGCGAATTTGAAAGTCGTGGTTTGGGTTATGCCATAAGGAATGACGGGCGCGACGTCAACGTTATGCACCTGCTTTAAGAGGTAATTCTGCACTTTTTCGGAATGGCCGAGGCTTTTCAGGTCTTCGGCAAGCAGGCGTTCAAGCTGGAACGATACGGTGCTGCCCTGGCAGTGGTTGACGAACGTTATCATATTCAGGCGCTGCGCCGTCTGTGCTATGGAAAGGCGGGTGCCGTCTTCTCCGCGCAGGCGCGGGGCGAACGTTTTGGCATACAGCTCGCGGATATATTGCGGAATATAGCCGTTGTCTTCGGCCCTTCCGCGCAGCAGGGGCGAGTTCGGTGTGCCCTGGCCGAAATGGTTTAACATCGCTTCGCGGTCGGCTACGGATATCCTGCCGGCCAGTTCGTATTCTACGGAATATATCGGCATCCGCTTGTCTTTGAGGATTTCCTCAATCATTTTGGCGAAGCCGTTGGCTTTTTTGGAATTGTCGGCGTCGGAACCGGGCAGGGCGACAATGCATGGCTCATCGGGTGGGATTTGTGCCATGTATTCCCAGCCGAACGGGTGCGCTTTGCTTTTTTTTACGCGTTTTCCCAGCCTGATGTGCGAGTTGTCAGCCATTGTTGCCTCCTTTCTGACAATATATCAGAATCCGGAAGCATTTGCAAGGGAAAAATCGCGCATCTTCGGCAAAAACAGAGTGAAAGCGGGGATAAGGGCAAAACCAGAGTGAGAGCAGGATAAAAAAGGAGTGAAACCGGGGATAAGGGTAAAACAGGGCGAAAACGGGGATAAGGGTAAGAACAGGGCGAAAACGGAGATAAGAGCCCAAAAGGAGCGCAACCGGGGATGTGGGGGCAGGAAAGGAAAAATGAGCAGTGTGCGAAAGGGGGAACGAAAAAGCAAAAAAGGCACCGGAAGACGATGCCTTTAAGAAAGTTATGGTACGCCCGAGGCGATTCGAACGCCTGACCCACAGCTTAGAAGGCTGTTGCTCTATCCTGCTGAGCTACGGGCGCGTGGATGTCTCTCTATTAGATGATTTGTTTTGATTTGTAAAGAGTTTTTTTGCAGGAACGGCAATTTTTTGCAATTTGGCGGCAAAGCCGACGTTTGCAGGGCGTGATTTTAACGGACGTAGCGTTTGGGAGAAAGATGCCGGCCGGAGGAGGAGACATTGGCGCGTTTTGTCTGTTATTCTCAGCGGCCGGAGCTTTTTTTCATCTGCTGCAATTGTACCGGAGCGGGAGAAACGGCAGCGGTTGTCTTGTCCTCATTGACAGTTTGAGCGGAAATATTTTCGTTGGTCCGGGGGTGTTTTTTTGCGGAGAAATCAACAAAAGCTCCGACAACGTAAGTACCGCCTTTGCCTTCGGAAAGGGTTGTGTACGGGGAATCGTTGACTTTGGTTTCAATTAATCCGTCGGCGTATCTGATTTCCCCATAGGAGCCGAGCATCATTTTTTTCAGCTCCCGGTCTGCATCGGGAGTGCGGTTGGCGATATTGCGGAATTGGCCGTTAAAATATTCGTCTTTGGCTTTATCGCCGGTAATGCCTTTTTGTTCCAGATATTTGTTGATGGCCAGATATTCTTCATCGGTCGGGGTATTATTGCACTTTTGTGCCGTATGGGCAAACTCTTTGGCTTTTTCTTTGGGCATTGTATTGATGACATCCCGGTAATTTCTCAGGTCAAGGGAAACTTCGGGCGAAATGAAGACATTTTGCAACAGTTTATCTTCAACTTTCTTATAGGCGGCATCTTCATTTTTGAGACAGTCAATCCGGGTGGAAAAAGTAAAGCAGCTCTGCAATTTGTCTGCCGCTATGGCGTATTCGGCATGCTGCAGATAGTATGCGGCCTGTCTGTCTTCCCGCCAATGTCTGGCGGCAGCTTCCACCACAGCGCGGACGCTTTTGGGGTCATCGGCGGAAAATCCGTTTTTGGTTATGGTTTCACGCAGGCCGGGGTACATATCTAAAATGTCTTCTGTCGGCATTTTAACGGTTTTTTCTTTGCCGTTTAGCGAGGTGGTGTATTCAAAAGTGTCTATGCCCTGTTGTTTTAAATTGGTATACATTTGGGCTATGGCTAAAAATTCTGAGGTTGTGGTCATATTTTCAGAGAGGAAGTTAAGGCGTGCGGCATTTGCCGGCGTGTGGCGGACATCAAATAAGCCGCATTTTTTTGCCTGGACTTTATGAACCGCTTCATGCAGGGCAACGACATAGCGGGCGGCCGGATTGTTGTTGCGATACTGGGAGGCATAGTCTTTTTCGGGAGAAAGCCGTTGGTTGTCAAAAGTATAAAAAACGATTTTATCTGTTTGTGCGGAGTAGCTGCCAAGGGCATTTAAATTGGGGGCATCAGGCTGAAACTGTATTTCCCGCATAAATTGGTGCGGCGTCATTTCTTTGTTTGATGTGATGCCGCCGGGGTTATATTTTTCCTGGAGTTTGGGAAATTCTTCGGCATTGTAGCCATTGAGAAAGTTATTGCCTTTCCATTTACCGACATAACAGGTTTCCGGCGCGCGGGCAGAAGACAGGTCAACCGGGCGCTGCCATTGTTGTTCCAGGTCGGCGGCTTTGCGGCTGGCTTCGGCAAAAGACCGGCTGAAGTTTTTGAGTTCGTCTTCAAGCCCCCGGTTCATTTCCGCGGCAATCTGTATCATATCCCGTTTTAAGGCCTGCCGTTCTGCTTCTTTGGCGGCTTCGTCGGGCGGCGGTACTGCTGTTATCGGCATGGCTGTTCCTCTGCGGTTATTTTATTTTGCCATTTTACCACAAAAAAGGCATGATGTCAAAAATAAAAGCAAAAAAAGCGATTCGGAAAGCGGCGCTTTAAAACACATTTAAATTAAAAAATGTTTAAAATAATGATTGACTTCATAAAAAAGCTGGTCTATGTTTGGTCAACTTATCAAAGGGCGCAGTTTGTGCCCTTGGTCTGTTTTGTCTTAAGAGCCAGATTTCCGCGGCTTTAATGAATGAAAAATCAAAATCCGCGGCGGGGGCTTTCAAGGCAAGTCGTTTTAATAATTTAACTTTAAGGAAATTTGTGATGCCTACAATTAATCAGTTAATTCGTAAATCACGAACACCGAAAGAGAAGAGAAACAAAGTCCCGGCTTTGGATGCTTGCCCGCAAAAAAGAGGTGTTTGTACAAGGGTTTATACAACGACCCCGAAGAAACCGAACTCCGCTTTGCGTAAAGTGGCGCGCGTCCGTCTGACGAACGGCTCTGAAGTAATCAGCTATATCCCTGGTGAAGGTCATAATCTTCAAGAACACTCAGTGGTGCTGATTAGAGGAGGCCGCGTAAAGGACTTGCCTGGTGTTCGCTATCATATCATTCGTGGTACCCTTGATACTCAAGGAATTGCTAAACGTCGTCAGCGCCGTTCTCTGTACGGTGCGAAGAGACCGAAATAAGGAGTATGAAAGATGTCACGTCGTCATAGTGCTGTAAAAAGAGTTGTGCTGCCTGATGCAAAATACAATGACCAGGTAGTTGCGAAATTTATTAACAATGTTATGGAACAGGGCAAAAAGGCCGTTGCGGAAAAAATCGTTTATTCCGCTTTCGACATTATGGCTCAGAAGTCTAAGCAGGAAGCTTTGACCGTATTCCATGAAGCTATTGAAAATGTTAAACCTGTTTTGGAAGTCCGCTCCCGCCGCGTCGGCGGTGCCACGTACCAAGTTCCGTGCGAGGTAAGGGCTGACCGTCGTCAGGCTTTGGCAATCCGCTGGATTATCGCCGCAGCCAAGAAGCGTTCGGAAACAACCATGACAGACAAGCTTGCCAATGAGCTGCTGGATGCCTTTGCCAACCGCGGTGCCGCCGTCAAAAAGCGCGAAGACACCCACAAGATGGCTGAAGCAAACAAGGCTTTCTCTCATTACAAGTTCTAATATTACAGGAAACATAAGACAATGGCTCGTACGCATTCATTACAAATGTACAGAAATATCGGCATCATGGCTCATATTGATGCCGGTAAAACCACTACAACAGAACGTATCTTGTATTATACAGGCGTAAATCATAAAATCGGCGAGACGCACGACGGTGCTGCTACGATGGACTGGATGGAACAGGAGCAGGAACGCGGTATTACCATTACCTCGGCTGCGACAACCTGTTACTGGAAAGGCCACAGAATCAACATCATCGATACGCCGGGACACGTTGACTTTACGGTTGAAGTTGAACGTTCGCTGCGCGTTTTGGACGGCGCAATCACGGTATTCGATTCCGTTGCCGGCGTTGAGCCGCAGTCCGAGACCGTATGGCGCCAGGCGGACAAGTACAATGTTCCGAGAATCTGTTTCTGCAACAAGATGGACAGAATCGGAGCGAATTTCTATCGCTGCCTGGATATGATTGTCGACCGTCTGGGGGCAAAGCCGCTGGCTTTGCAGTTGCCGATCGGCGCCGAAGCCGAATTCAAAGGCGTTATTGATTTGCTTAGCATGAAAGCGATTGTTTACACCGGCGATACGGCGGATTCTCCGATTGAAATTCAGGATATTCCGGCTGAGTTGAAAGACAAGGCTGAAGAATATCATGCCAAATTGGTCGAAATGGCGGTTGAAATGGATGACCAGGCCATGGAAGACTATTTTGAGGGCAAGGAAATTTCGGACGAAACGCTCAAAAAGTGCATTCGTAAAGGGACGCTGGCCATGTCTTTTGTTCCGGTATTGTGCGGAACAGCTTTCAAAAACAAAGGCGTTCAGCCGCTGTTGGATGCGGTTGTCGACTATCTGCCGTCGCCGCTTGATTTGCCTGACGTAGAAGGCACCAAGCCGGGTACGGACGAAGTCATCACCCGCAAGGCCGATGACAAAGAACCGCTGGCGGCGCTGGCGTTCAAGATTATGAACGACCCGTTTGTCGGTTCGCTGACGTTTACCCGTATTTATTCGGGTACGCTGCAGGCCGGTTCATACATCTATAACTCGGTTAAAGACAAGAAGGAAAGAATCGGGCGTATGCTGCTGATGCATTCCAACAAGCGTGATGACATTAAAGAAGCTTACGCCGGCGATATTATCGCTCTGGCGGGGTTGAAAGACACCACGACCGGCGATACGCTGTGTGACGCTTCTCATCCGATTGTTTTGGAAAATATGGAATTTCCGGATCCGGTTATTGAGTTGGCGGTTGAGCCGAAGACCAAGGCTGACGTTGAAAAAATGGGGCTGGCTTTGTCGCGTCTGGCGATGGAAGACCCGTCTTTCAAAGTTTCTTCCGATCCTGATTCCGGCCAGACCATCATCAAAGGCATGGGCGAATTGCACCTTGACATTATCGTTGACCGTTTACGCCGTGAATTTAAGGTTGACGCCAATGTCGGCAATCCTCAGGTTGCTTACCGCGAAACGATTACCAAACCGTGCGATATCGAATATACGCATAAGAAACAATCCGGCGGTGCCGGCCAGTTTGCGAAAGTTAAAATCAAATTCGAGCCGATGGAAGGCTATACCGGATTTGAGTTTAACAATACGGTTGTCGGCGGTAACGTTCCGAAGGAATATATTCCGGGTGTTGAAAAAGGTCTGCGTTCGGCAATGGATGCCGGCGTTCTGGCCGGGTATCCGGTAACGGGCGTCAAGTGCACGCTGTATGACGGTGCATATCACGAAGTTGACTCGAATGTTATGTGCTTTGAAATTGCAGCCCGTGCCGCGTTCAGAGAAGGTATGCGTCAGGCAGCCGCGGTTCTGCTGGAACCGATTATGAAGGTTGAAGTTGTTACTCCGGAAGAATATATGGGAGATATCATCGGCGACCTGAACTCCAGACGCGGTTTGGTTAACGGCATGGATCAGCGGGGCAATGCCCGCGTGGTTGACGCTCATGTACCGCTGGCCAATATGTTCGGCTATGTAAACACGCTGCGTTCCCTGTCGCAGGGCCGCGCACAGTTTACGATGCTGTTTGACCATTATGCTGAAGTTCCGCGGGAAGTTGCGGAGACGATTAAGTCGAAGAACGCCTAAGAATTTTAACCGGGAAGGCCGCCGGTCTCTTGCGACGGCTTTCCCCCTGTTTCCGGGAACGGTTTTAAAGCAAAAGCCTGTTTCGGAGACGAAATCTTTTTGTTTATATTTTAGGAGAAGATTAAGATGGCAAAAGAGAAGTTTGAACGCAGTAAGCCACACTGCAACATCGGAACGATTGGTCACGTAGACCATGGCAAAACGACCTTGACGGCGGCAATCACGAAAGTATTGGCCGAGAAGGGCGATGCGGAATTCGTAGATTACGCGAATATCGACAAGGCGCCGGAAGAGCGCGCACGCGGTATTACGATTAATACGTCTCACGTAGAATACGAAACGGATAACCGCCACTATGCACACGTAGACTGCCCGGGCCACGCCGACTATGTCAAGAACATGATTACGGGTGCGGCTCAGATGGACGGCGCAATTCTGGTCGTATCGGCAGCCGACGGCCCGATGCCGCAGACACGCGAACACATTCTTCTGGCACGTCAGGTAGGCGTACCGGCGATTGTCGTATACATGAACAAAGTAGACCAGGTTGATGATCCTGAGTTGTTGGAACTGGTAGAAATGGAAATCCGCGACCTGCTGAGTTCTTATGACTTCCCGGGCGATGAAATTCCGATTATCAAAGGATCTGCACTGGCAGTTCTGGAAAACGGCGATGCGAAAATCGGCCATGATTCCATCATTGAACTGATGAAAGCCGTAGACAGCTACATTCCGCAGCCTGAGCGCCCGAAAGACAAACCGTTCCTGATGCCGATTGAAGACGTATTTTCGATTTCCGGCCGCGGTACGGTTGTAACAGGTCGTGTTGAGCGCGGTGTTCTGCATGTCGGCGACGAAATCGAAATCGTAGGTATCCGTCCGACGCAGAAGACGACGTGTACAGGTATTGAAATGTTCCGCAAGCTGCTGGACGAAGGCGAAGCGGGCGACAACATCGGCGTATTGCTGCGCGGAACGAAGCGCGAGGAAGTAGAACGCGGCCAGGTACTGGCAGCTCCGGGTTCTATTACGCCGCACACGAAGTTCACCTGCGAATGCTACATTCTGACGAAGGAAGAAGGCGGCCGTCATACTCCGTTCTTCAACAACTATCGTCCTCAGTTCTATTTCCGTACGACCGACGTAACGGGGTCGATTGAACTGAAGGAAGGCACCGAGATGGTAATGCCTGGCGATAACATTACGATGACCGCAACATTGATTCACCCGATTGCGATGAACGAAGGTCTTCGTTTTGCTATCCGCGAAGGCGGCCATACGGTAGGCGCGGGCGTTGTAACGAAGATTATTGAATAATATCAAAAGAACGCTACGACGTGCTGCGGCGTGAGCCAAAGCCAAAGAGAAAGAACCGGCAGGGGACTGCCGGTTCTTTTGTGTTGGGGATAAGGACGGGGGAGGACGGAAACGCAGAGGGGAAATGGTGGCGATTTCAGCTTTACAAAAGGCAAAAAATGTGGTATGGAGCATATAAAGATTATGTTTCAGGGCGAAAGGAGATGCGTATGACAAATCCGTATTTCGTAGATATTACCACGGAAAAGTCTCCGTTTGAATGTTATCAGAAAATAAAAACGGCAGCAGAAAGCGACAGCTCGGCAATTACTCCGGAACTATGCCTTGACATTCTGCAAAGTACGAATTATCCGCCGGTTATAAGCGCAATGGTGAAAAGGGCAGCTTTTGCCATTGAGGGCGACGCCCGGCGGTATTTGAATTTTCGCCGGGTTTTGCTCGGAGCAGTGGCTCAGCGCGAGAGCAGCGAAGAAACGCGCCGGATTGTGTGCGCCATGGCGGAGCGGTATCATGATAAGAATGCTTATGAACGGGCGGTGCATTCGGAAGCGGGAAAATTTCTGCTTCAGGGGTATTGCTGCCGGTATGGCCTGAATTTACAGGGAAGCGCCGCGCAGATGAATTTGCGGTATCATGATTTTTCGGGGTATGACAAGCTGGTTTTTGACGGCAATGTCCGGCAGATAGATTTGGGGCATACGCGCAATCTGCCCAAACGGCTGGATTTGTCTTCAGCGCAAAAGGCCGAAGCAATATCTTTGAATTGTGCGGATTTGTCGGGCGTTGAGAAACTGGAACTTCCCCGGGGCATAAAAAAGGCGGATTTTTCCAGAGTGCGGAATATGCCTGATGCGGCGTTTGATTTGCAGAAGTATGAACGGCTGCGGGAGGCGGGGTTTGCCGCTTTGGATTTTGCGGGAAAGCCGTTGCTGAAACTTCCGGAACGGATAGAGAAAGTTGATTTGCGAGGAACCAAAAATCTTCCGCGGCAGACGGATTTGCGCGCCTGTTCCCGCTTGAAAGAGGTCAATGCGGAAGGAATTGCCGGGGAGGCAGAGTTTTTGCTTTCCGATGAAAGCCAGGCTCTGGTCAGACGGCGTGGAAAGAGTATACGCCGGGTTATGCAGCCGCTTCCGTCCTGGGTGGCATATCGTTGCGGCCGGGCGGCATAGAGGTTTGGGTACAGTCGGCACATAGAGGCTGATAAATGGCGTGCAGGCGGCAGGAGAAGAAGCCAGCCAGAGGAGAATTCTCAGGCCGAAGAGATTTTTCTTTGACAGCGGGCGGAATTTCGGGTATACTTATCTTATGATTAGCCGGAAAGGGGAGTGCCGATGGCTTTTGTTGACATTATAAAACCGAAAAGTCCGATGGGAGTGGAAAACCGGCTGAGGCCGTATAAACGCGGCGAGGCGGAGATAACGCCGGAGGTTTGTTATGAGGTTTTGCAGGCGACGAATTTCGGGCGCAGCCTTCGCGATATGTTGGATTGTATGGCAAAACTTCCGGATGAGGTTTTGTCCGGCGAGAGATTTAAGGAGGTACTGACGGCGGTTCTGGCCGGCCGGGAACAGCCGGACAATGTGGTTGAACGGGTGCGGAAGCTGGCAGAGCGCGGCGGATATGCCGATGCGGTTCCTTCGGAACCGGTGCTGATACCAACGGGATACGGGGAGAAGGCTCTGCAATCCCATTTTGAGCGCAGAATGGTTTTGCATTTGGATGACGATGCTGTCAATAGGGCTGATTTTTCCGTCTATGCCAAGTTGGTGCTGCCGAAAACGCCTGACGGAACATTTACGTTTCAGTTGTGCCGTAATTTGCCCAAGGAGATTGACGCGTCGGCCGTTTTCAAAAAAGTTGATTTTCACGATTGCGCCGTGGATAGCTTATGCGGGTTAAAAACGGCGGAGACGGCTTGGGTTGGTTTCAGCGAAGGCGGCGCGGCGGACGGCGATTATACGAAATGCGCCGACGTGAGCTTTTATCATGTGGATTTTCGCAATTATGCAGCGCCGAAGTTTGGCGAAGGCAGCAGCGTTAATATAACCGAATGCCATCTGCATCCGCAGACGGACGTCAGCCGGGCGAAAAAGGTGGAAATTTTTGGCGCTGGCGGAGAAGACCTGGCGGGGCTGGCTTTTCGCGACGGGGCAGAAGTATGCCTGTCGCCCGGGCTTGACGGCGACAGGCTTCCGCGGCTGGATTTCAGCTGCCTGAAGGCGCTTCAACTGTATTGCTGGGATATGCAGGATTATCAGTCCCTGCCGCTCAAGGACGGCGCAACGGCGGATTTTGCCAATTTGAGCAATGTTCCGGCGGATTTTGACAGCAGCCGGCTTGACGCGGTATCGTTGGACAGGGTAAAATTCACGGAGCTTCCGTCTTTGCGATTTAAAAACGGGGCAAAAGCGAAAATCTGCTGTACGGAATTGGCGGGAACGACGGATTTGACGCCCTGTTCGGAAGTGCGGCTGGAGTGCAGTTTTCCGGGTGATTTGCATTGTTTTGAATATGGCAGAGTTGAAGAGCTGGTTTTATGGAATGTGGCGAATCTTGGCGCGAAGGAGAATTTTGCCGGTTGCAAACGGGTTGAATTTAAGCACTGCAACGTGGAGAACGACTGTTGCGGGCGTTTTGACGAAGATGCGTCGGTTTGCTTTTGCGGCGGTGAGCTGAAGGGCTTTTTTGATTGCGGCAAGTGTGCGGAAGTTTACGTTGTCAACGGCGACGCGATGAAAATCAAAACGGCGCCGGGCGTGAAAATCCACGGACATTTTTTTGACCAGACGTTTTATGACACGGAGGCGTTTAAGCGCTTTGACGAAGTTTCCATTCAGGATTCAAAATTTGACGATTTCTGGGAAGAACTGGCTTTCAAAGACGGGGCGGAGGTTACGATGAGTAATGTTACTTTGCCGGAGAAGGTTGATATGTCGGGTTGTGTGGCGGCGCAGTGCAATGACTGTATTTGGAAATATGTTCGGGAGGCGCGGTTTCCTGATGAAGCGACATATTTGAAACATAAGGAGGAACTGCCGGCGGAAGCGCGGGCAACGTGGGGGAAAGTTTCGGCGGCGGCGCTGTTGCGGAGCAATGGCCGGGGGTAAAAGACGGACCGCGGCGAAACGGCCGGAGGTAAAAGACGGATTGCGGCGAAACGGCCGGGGATAAAAGATGAATCGCGGCGAAACGGCGGAGGTAAAGAAACAGGGGGCGGATTGCTGCGGCGGAGCGGTCGGGAATAAGAAATGCGCCGCGGCGGAGCGGTATGGCTGCGGGGGCGGTGTTTAGGTTGCGGCGGGACAGGAGCGGCGATTTACTCTTCGCTCTGTTTTTTCAGTTTCTTGATAATCATATTGCGTTTCAGGCGGCTGATACGGTCAATGTATAAAATGCCGTCCAGATGGTCGGTTTCGTGTTGCAGGATAACGGCAAGATAGTCTTCCGCATCCAGTGTCTGTTCTTTGCCGTCATAATCCAGATAGCGCACGGTTACGGCACGGTGGCGCTCGACTTCGGCGCACTGGCCGGGGACGGAAAGGCAGCCTTCGTTAAACCAAATCGTGTCTTCGGATTTGCGGATAATTTCCGGATTGACGAGAAAGCGCGGGTTGGGGCCGGGCGTGCCGTCTTCGGACACCTTGTCGTCAACAACGATGATTCGTTTGGTTACGCCGACCTGCGGCGCAGCGAGGCCGACGCCTTTGTCCGCGTACATCGTTTCCAGCATATCGTCAAGAAAGCGGCGGATTTCGTCGGTAACTTCGGCGACCGGTTCGCATTTCTGACTTAAAACCTTGTCCGGATAGGTATAAAGCTTTAATATGGCCATCGTGTTATCCTTTTGTTGTTAGTAGCGTTTGCCGCGAGGGCGCTTTTATATTTGGGTGCCTGCAGTGGGGGCGGGGTGTTTTGCCGGAGTTAGACTACACTGCTGCAGATGCCGGCGCGGCGTGCTTCTGTTTTTTATATCCTTACGTCTTTGGCAATCTGATCCAGAAGCGCGTTTATCATTTTAGGCTCGTTTTTCATAAAGAACGCGTAGGCAAGGTCGACGTATTCCTGAATGATAATCTTGGCATCCACGTCGGTCGTGTAGGCCAGCTCGTACATTGCGCACAGCAGCAGAGCCTGCATGGTGGCGTTCATGTGGTCGTAGGCCGCGCCGTCTTTCAGGTGCAGGCGCAGCGATTTTTCGAGGCTTTCCTTGTTGGCATGGACGCCGCGAACGATTTTTTCAAAATAAGGCTTATCCATTTCTTCCAGTTCAACCAGATGTTCGCCGGACAAGCCGTCTTCTTCGATGGCGTAGCGGCCGATTTCCCCTTTGAGGAAATCTTCCACCACCTCGTCAACGCTCAAGCCGGAAAAGGCGGCCATGTAAGCGGCCTGCACGGCGGCCAGGCGGGCGCCGGATTTTTTTCTTATTTTTTCGGAAACGAATTTAGCCATTTCGTGTGTTACCTCGCGTACGTTTATGTGGTTATGAATTAATCTTGCTTACAAATTCTTCAAAATCTCTGACTTCTTTAAAGTCTTTGTAGACGGAAGCAAAACGGATATAGGCGACCTTGTTGATTTTTATCAGCCTGTCCATAACTTTTTCGCCGATGCTTTTGGAGGAAATTTCGGCAATGCCGGAATTTTCCAGTTCGCGGCGGATTTCTTCCACCAAACGCTCAATCTCAAAACTTGAGATGCCGCACTTGCTGACGGCGAGGCTGATGGAACGCAGCAGCTTTTCGCGGTCGAAGGGGACGCGTTCGCCGTTCTTTTTAACGACGGTCAGGTCTTGCAGCTGCACGCGTTCGTAGGTTGTAAAACGGCCGCCGCAGTCCGGGCATTCGCGCCTTCTGCGAATGGCGGTTTCGTCTATCGTGTCGCGGGAATCCTTGACCTGCGTATTGGTGCCGCCGCAAAACGGGCATTTCATCGGTTATGGCTCCTATCAGATTGCTTGAGAATGTTATATACGCTGATTTGGCAGAAAAATCAAGATATTTTTTCGCCGTGCAGAGGATGCGGAAATTGCGTTTGAGTCGGGAAATATGTGGGGAGGGAATTAATCAGCAGCTTTTTTGATAAAGCGAGCAGGGTTTCCTGCCCATATTTCGTTTTCCGGTACATCGCTTAGCACAACGCTGCCGGCACCAATGACGGAATTGCTGCCGATATGGACGTTTCCGACAATGACGGCGTTTGCATAAACAGTTACGTTGTCTCCCAAAACTGGAGCTTTTCCGTTTTTTTCGCCTATCGTTGTGTTTTGATATACTTTGCAGTTATTGCCAATACGGGCTTTGGCACTGATAACGACGCCTACCTGGTGTATAATCTGAAAGTTGTTTTCTCGGTACAGCCGTTTGAGGAATTTATAAGGTATGTCGCAACATCTTTTGGCTTTTTTCAATTTATCGGCGTAATATTCAAAAACTTTTGTTTTGAAAATGTAAATTTCGCGTTTTCCGTTTTCGTAGCGTTGTTTTTTCAGTATCATAATTTAAACTTCCTTATAAAAATGCAAAAGGTGCAATGTTAAGCAGAAATTGGAGACATAGTAGTCTAAAGCGGGAGAAAAATCAACGGGAAATGCTTAGATGCGCATCATCGGCGATTTTTTTCCCGAAATGCGGCGGAATGTAACGGCAAATTAACTTTTGCGGATAAAAATAAAGCCGTTATAAGGCAGATTTTCAGGTTGACGGAAAGGCGGAAAAATGCAGTTAAATACGGTTGAAATTGCAAAGATACTGGGGTATGGCGGCGAGATTGTGGCAGCGGAAATTACGGAAGTTTCCACCGACAGCCGGAAAGCCGGAGGGGAAACGCTGTTTGTCGCTTTGAAAGGCGAGCGGTTTGATGGGCACGATTTTATCCGCGAAGTGCTGGACAAGGGGGCGCCGGCGGCGGTAGCGGAATATGTGCCGGAAGGAGCCGACCCGGCGCGGGTAATTGTGGTTGAAGATACGCTTAAAGCGTTCGGGAAACTCGGGCAGTATAACCGGCGGCAGTTTAAAGGCACGCTGATTGCGCTGACCGGCAGTTCGGGCAAGACGACGGTCAAAGAAGAATTAAAGGCGGTATTGAGCCGGTTTGCGCCGACGTACGCGACCAATGGCAATTTCAACAACCATATCGGCGTGCCGCGGTCGCTGCTGGATTTGGATATGGGGGCGAAATACGCGGTGATAGAAATGGGAATGTCGGCGCGCGGGGAAATCGAATATCTGGCGCAGCTGGCGGAACCGGATGTTGCGATTGTAACGAATGTTTATCCGATGCATATCGAATTTTTGGGGAGCCTGGAAAATATTGCGCGGGCAAAAGCGGAGATTTTCAGCGGGCTGAGGAAGGGGACGTCTGAAGGAAAGCAGGGAATTGCAATTTTTAACGAAGATGCAGCGTATGCGGATATTCTGTGGGCCGAGGCGGAAAAATATGCCGCGGCGGTTTGCGCTTACGGCAGGAATAACCACCCCGGCGTGCCGCTGGCTTTGGAAGACGAAGCGGAGCATTGCCGTTACAACGCGTGGTGCGTGTTGAAAACGGCGGAAATTCTCGGTTTGGATTTAACGGCGGCCGCTGAGGCAATCAACGGCTTTTCGGCACCGGAAGGGCGCGGCAAAAGACACAGGCTGAATATCGGCGGACGGCGGGTTATGTTGATTGACGACAGTTACTCCGGGCAGCCGGAGGCGATGAAACTGGCTATCCGGTCGCTGGCGAAACTTCCGGTTCAGGGACGACGGATTGCCGTTTTGGGGAAAATGGCGGAACTCGGAGATTTTTCCCGACAGGCGCATATTGAAGTCGGGCAGGAACTGGCAGCGGCGGGGATTGACGCGGTGGTCGGCGTATGCGCAGAGACCAGGGATATGCTGGCGCAGCTGCCGGAGCGGACGGAACGGCATTACTTTGACAGTGCGGACGGCGTGGCGGCGTTTTTGACCGGAAACCTGTTGCAAGACGGCGATGCGGTTCTGGTCAAAGGGGCGCATTATTCCTCACAGGTGTTTAAAGTGGCAGAAGCGCTGAAACAATACGAAGAAAAGCAGGAACCGGAGTTGTAGGCAGGGTTTGCCGCGGCACAGTGCGGCGGTATGTGCGGCAACGGCCTCTTGGGATGAGAAACGGGTGGCGCGGCGGAACAGCAGGCGGCCTGTGCTGCGCGGTAACTCGGCAGGCGGCCTGTGCTGCGCGGTAACTCGGCAGGCGAACTGTTTGCGCGGGAGAATTGTAGATACGTTACCAAGCCTGAAAACGGGGGGAGGGTGGCAGGTGAGCAGTTGGCGTGGGGAGACTGAGCTGTTTGGGGACAGCTTAGCGAATGTAGTTTTTGATAAAGCGCGGATTTTTACCGAGGTTGGAAATCAGCTCGTAGGCAATGGTTCCGGCATCACGGGCGATGTCATCGACGGTGTAGTCGTCGTTAATCAGCCAGCCGAAATCTCCGGGAGAAACTGCCTCCGGTGCCAGCGCGCTGACGTCGCAGATAACGTTATCCATGGAAACACGGCCGAGAATCGGACAGAAACAGGGCTTGCCACCGGCATAGAAAATGACTTTGCCGCGGCTGGAAAGCGACCGGGGCAGGCCGTCGCCATAGCCGACGGATACAATCGCAATCCGCATATCGCAGGGTGCGCGGAAGGTGGCGGAGTAACCGACAAATTCGCCTTTGGGAAGCGGCTTGACCTGCAGGACGGGAGCTTTCAGCTCCAGAATGTTCTGCATCTGGTTTTCGCGATAGGGCGCGGTGTTTATTCCATACATGGCGGCGCCGAGGCGGGTCATGTCAAAATGAAAATCATCGCCGAGGAACACGCCGTCGGAAGCGGACAGCGTTGCGGGCGTTGCGGGGAAAAAGCGCGCTTTGACAGCGCGAAAAGCGGCGAGCTGGCGCGCGTTCATAAAATGCGCCTGTTCGTCGGCACAGGACAGATGCGAAAGGATGCCGGCAAATTCCGCCCGTTCGGTTTCGGTCAGCCGTTCAAGTTCGGCAGCGGTAAAGCCAAGACGGTTAAGCCCGGTTTCCACCTGAATCAGCGGACGGATGCCATTGATGCGGTTTTGCTGCCAGAAGGCGTACATCTGCGGCGAACAGATGACCGGTATCAGGCGGGCCGTGCGAAAATAAGGGAGAGAATCGGCGCCGATACCCTGCAGGACGTATATTTCCGCGTCCGGCACAAGGGGGCGGATTTTTTCGCCTTCCGAACCGTGGGCGACGAAGAAGCGGCGGCAGCCGGCGGCGTATAGCGCAGCGGCAACTTCGGCGGCGCCCAGGCCGTAAGCGTCGTCTTTGACTACGGCGGCGGGAATTGCCGGAGCGGACAATTTTTCCAAAAGCCGGTAATTGGCGGCGAGTTTTTTTAAGTTGATATTAAATACAGGCGTGGTATACAGAGCCATGGCGATTGTCCTTGTTGCAGTCGGTCGGTTATCAGAAACATAATATCGGCGGGCGGAAGATATGCCGCTGCCGGAAAGGTTTTATGTGATGCAGTTTATTGATACGCATATCCATTTGCAAGATTTTAAGGCGGATTGTGCACCGCGGGTTTGGCATAATCCGGAGGCAAAAGGGCTGGTGCTGGTGTCGGCGGGGCGCGAAGATTTTGCCAAAATCGCGGCGCTGCTGCGGCAGTATCCCGGCAAGGCGTCAGGCGCGTTCGGCATCCACCCGTGGCATTATCGGGAAAAGGCGCCGCTGGACGAACTCGAAACCTGTTTGCGGGAATTTCCGCAGGCGCTGGTCGGGGAAATCGGCGTGGACGAGCTGAAAGAACCGGTCAGTCCCGGACAGCACGATTTGTTCGCAGCACAGCTCGAGATTGCGACAGCATACCGGCGGCCGGTCATCGTGCATGCGGCGAAGGCTTTTGCGGCGCTGACGGAACATGAAACGGCGCTGAAAAAAGTAAAGTTTTCGCACCATGGCTTTGTCAAAAACCGCGAATTGCTGAAGTTTATCAACAAATGTGGCGGCTATATCGGTTTGGGCGCGCTGTTCCTCAAACAGGAAAAAGCGGCGGAGATGTGGGCGATGATGCCGCAAGACCGGATATTGTTTGAGACCGACGCACCGTACCGGGTTGACGAATCAAGGTATAACGAGGCGGTGCAAGAAAATCTGCGGCGGCTGGCGGAAATCGCCGGAGAAGAACCGGAAGCTCTGGCGGAGCGGCTTATTAAAAACGCCGGAGATTTTTTGCGGACAGATAATTTGCAGATAAATAAATAGCGGACAGATAAATGGCGTAACGGTCTGGCAATGCAGCGCATACAGGTGCGGATGCGGGAATCGGGTGAGGGAAAGAAGATGAAAGGCAGACGATGAAAACACAGTTGGAAGAACGGTTGCAGCGGACGATGGCGCTGCTGGGAAAAGAAAAAGCGGAGCGCGTTTTTGGCGCGTCGGTTATGGTCATCGGTTGCGGAGCGGTCGGCGGTTATGCGCTGGAAATGATAGCGCGGCTCGGGTTTGGGAAAATCCGGGCGGTCGATTTTGACCGGTTTGAGGCAAGCAATATCAACCGGCAGATTTTGGCGACGATTTCTACTATCGGGCGCAAAAAGTGCGAGGCGGCGTGCGAGCGGGTACGGGAGATTAACCCCGATGCGGATGTCCGGGGGCTGGATATGCGGATTACGGCAGACAATCTTGATTTTATCCGGAATGAAGAGCCGGACGTTGTGATTGATGCGATTGACGACGTGCGGGCGAAGTGCGCCCTGGCAGCTTTTTTGACGCGAAACGGCATCCGCTTTGTGTCGGCAATGGGGGCTGCGCTTAAGACAAAGCCGGAGATGTTGCGGGCAGCGACGCTTGACAAGACGGAAGGTTGCGCGCTGGCAAAGAAAATGCGCGATAATCTGCGGCGGGAAGGCGTTGATTTGAGAAAGGTGCGCTGCGTTTATTCGCCCGAGGCGGTCAAAATCTGCAAAGACGCGGCGGGGAACAACGTGCTCGGTTCGCTGCCGATGGTTCCGGCGGCGATGGGGGCGATGCTGGCGGCTGAGGCGCTGACGATGGTAACGGAATAGTGCCGACGGCAGAGGGAGTGATGTTGGCGGCGGAAGAAGCGCTGCCGATGGTAACAAAGTAGTGCCGGCGGCAGAGGGGGGAATGCAGCAGAGGGAGTGATGTTGGCGGCGGAAGAAGCGCTGCCGATGGTTCCGGCGGCGATGGGGCGATGCCGGCAGCGAAAACGGAAAGTCTGGTGCCCCAAAGGGGGGGGAGGACGGCTGCTTATTCCCAGCTGTTCAGGACACGTTCGCGCGTGCGTTTTTGCACGGCGGCGTCAAAGTACCGGTTATTGCGCAGAATGTCATAGGCGTTGTTGCCGTCGCTGTCGCGAATCTGCGGGTCGGCGCCGCGGCTCAGCAGCAGTTTGACAAACTTGGACGGGTAGTTGTTTTTTAAGGCGAACAGCAGCGGCGTGTCGCCGTGTTCGTTTTTGATGTTCAGGTTGTCCTGCGCCATAATGATGTTTTCAACCACCATATCCGAGCCGCCTTTGTTAAGGACATACCACAGCGGGATGTCGCCGGCGGCGTTGGTTACTTCAGTGTCGGCACCGCCGCGCAGCAATGTGCGAATCAGCACTTCATCGCCGTCGGTACGGAGCAGATACCACAGCGGCGTTTCGCCGCGGCGGTCCTTATGGTTGACATCGGCGCCGTATTCTATCAGCAGTTTAACCGTTTCTGACGGGAGGTTTTGGCGCACGGCCGTCCACAGCGGCGTTTCACCGAGGTTGCTCAATGCGTTGACATCGGCGCCGGAAGCGAGGAGCATACGGATGTAGTTTATGTCGGCGCGGTTGGCCAGGGCATACATCAGCGCGGTGTTGCCGGCGTCATCGGTGCGGTTGATATCGGTTCCACCTGCCAGCAGGAGTTTTGCCTTTTCGATTTGCAGCGCAGGCGTATCAGCCTCGCCGGCCTGGGCAGAAATGAACATAAGGGCATTTTTGCCGTCCATACAGGAAGCGTTGACGTCGGCCTTGCCGTTAATCAGCTTTTCGAGGACGCTGCGGGATTTATTGTACAGGGCGGCATTGAGGAATGTCGTGCAGCCGTTTTCGTCCAGAACGTCAATGTCGGCAAGGTTGGCAATGGCATCGGCGACGGCGGCGTCGGGATTGTCTTCAAACAGGCTTTCTTTCAGCGCGACGTTAAAACGGTGGTGGTTTTCGGCGATGAATTTGAATTCGGCGGACAGGCGTTCGGACGGGGTGGCGAAACGGTTGATTTCAAAGCCGAGGGTTTCGAGATACTTGCGCTTGTTGTAGTAGTCGAGGACGCTTAAACCGTTTTTGTCTTTGGCTTTGAAGTCGGCGCCGCGTTTTATCAGGTACTGCATAACGTCATCCCGCCCGCGGACGGCGGCGGCCATCAGGGCGGTGTGCCCTTCGGAATCGGCGGCGTTGACATCGGCCTCGTTGTCGAGCAGCGACTGCAAAACCATAATGTTTCCGTTTTCGTAAGAGGCAAGCGTCAGGGCATCAAACCCGAAATTGTTTTTAACGTTGACCTTGAGGCCGTATTCAAGCAGCGTGTCGATGACGCGGGAGCTTTTGTTGAACGTTGCCGCAAGCATCAGCGCCGTGTTGCCCTCATGGTCTTTTTCGACGAGATTGGCTCCGTTGTTGATGAGCATTTCGATAATTTCGGCGGACGGATTGTTGATGGCGGCGATAAACAGCGCCTCATAACGCGGGGTGCAGTGCGTCTGCACGTCGGCGCCGTATTCTATCAGCAGGCGCAGGGCGTCGAGGTTGGACGAGTTGGCAACGACATACAAAAGCATGGTTTTGCCGTTGTCCAGACACATATTAAGGTCGGCGGTTTGCGCTATCCAGGCTTCCATTTCTTCTGTCGTAAAGTCCATGCCTTTGCGAACCTTGGTCAAAAGGTCGACTCCGGAAACGGGCGCGGCGGGACTTGAGGAGTCTGGTGCCGAGCCGGGTTTGGGGTTGGAAGATGAAGAGCCTTTGGCGGCAGAAGCCGGGTTTGGTTTTGGGGTGGCGGAGGAAGAGCTTTCAGGAGTACGCGCTGCGTTAGATTTGAGGGTGGAAGAGGAAGAGCTTTTCGAGACGGGCGCTGTGTCGGGTTTGGAGTTGGCAGGGCCGGCGGGTTTGGCGGATTGTTGCCGGGCGGCATCGGGCGCGGCATTTTTGGGGGCAGCTGCCGGGGAGGCGGAGCCGTTTTTATCAGCCGAGGGGGCGGAATATTCTTCAAAATCCAAGCCCATGTCCAATGCCAAATCGTCGTCCATGGCGCGGGCGGGTGCCGTTCCGGCGGCGAAACCGGCAAGCATACCCAGCACGAGGCAGGAACAGGGCAATAAACGGTAATTGTGCGACATAATAACCTCCAAACCGAAAAATTTAATTTATTATAACCGGTTTTTGCTTCAAGTTCAAGCGATGCCGCGGCAAAATCCACATTATATTTACCGGAACCGGACGGCCGGGGCAGAGTGTGGGCGGCGGAAAATGGGAGCGGGTGTTGGGCGGCGGAAACAGGGGAGGCGGAAACAGGCGCGGAGAGAAGACGGGCAGCGGGGAAGACGGGGGAACACGGGCGGAGCGGCGTTTTTCGGGGGCATGGCCGGCGGTTGAGAGCGGGCAGGAGCAGTCGGGAGCGGGGGCGGCGTTGCCGCGTCATATTCTGACCCGGTAGTGGCGGGCGTTGTCCAGGGACGACGGGATTTCCTCAAGATAGGAAGGGACGTTTTCACGTTTAATCAGCCGGTAATACAGCTTGTCCCGGTTAGCGGGCGAGAGGTCGTAATAGCGGTCGTAGCCGTCGAAGAGCAAAATCTGGGTTATCTGGTGTTTCAGGAGCAGGGGAACAATCGTCCGGTCGTCGGTTCCCTGCAGAAGGTTGTGGGTATCGACCAGCCCGGCGCGGTTGCGGTGGTAGGGCGTGCCGACGGTATTGACGCCGCAGAGCCAGACGTATCCGGGGCTCAGAAAGTTGTCGGTAACGAGCGTGCCGCTGGCGTTTCTGACGTTTTGGCAGAGGGCGGGCGAAAATACGGGCGCTTTTTTCTTGTTCAGGGCATTGATGTTAAACGGCAGGAAAACGAATTGCTGAAAAATCAGAATTCCCAGCCCGAGTGCCCAGACGGATGCGGGAAATTCAAGGCTCTGCCGCCGGGCGTAGGCGCTTTTTTGGTAGGTTAAATCAATCAGGCAGAGCCAGGGCAGAATGTTGTAGAGGCTTTGGTAGTTGGCAAAGCGCAGGGCGGCAAGGCTCAAGGCAAACAGGGGCAGGCCGAGGCAGAGATTCAGCAGCATCATGCGGCGGTAAGGTTTGCAGCGCAGCAGCAGAAAGCTCAGGATAAGCGAGGCTGCGCCGAAAGGATAGACGGCCAGAACCGTATCCCAGCTCTGGCGCCAGACAGGGCGCATTTCGGAAATGCGGCTGCTCCAGACACGGCTGATTTCACCGTCGAGCGGAAAACGGCAGATGCCGGGGCCAAAGCAGACAAGCAGCAACAGCGCGGTTCCGAGCGCGGCGCAAATCAGACTCCATATTTTAAGGGGGCGGGTGTGCAGGCGGCTGCGCTCTATGCCGTACAGGGCGATGAACACAAACCAGGAAAACGCCGCGTAGAGTACGGAAATACGCCCGTTGTCGGGATAAAGCCAGCCTTCGTACGGCGGATTGAGCAGCCAAAAACAGGTCAGGGCGACGGCGAAATATTTGGCGGTTTTGACGGCCGGAACCAAAGAAACGTTTTTGAAAACATACAGCCAGAGGAAAAACGACAGAAAGAGGATATAAAGGATGACGCCTTCAATCGCGGCAAATGTTGCCAGCGCCAGAGAAAAACCGAGCAGGCGCAGATAGCGGTTGTGGCGTTTTTTAAGCCAGCAGAGGTTCAGTGAAACGGCGTATATGCCGAGCAGCGCCATCAGCGCGTGGTGGTCGGGGCGGCCGATGAAAAAGTAATTTTGCATAACCGGGTCGGAAAGGAAGATAAAACAGCCGAACAGCGTCAGATAGACATTGAAACGCCGGCGCAGGCCGTATGCCAGGGCTATGGCGGACAGGACGCAAAGCCAGGGGGCAAGGAACGCCCCGCCGAGGAAAACGGTGTCGCGCAGGCTGCCGAGATGCAAAAACGGAATGGCATTTACAGCCCAGAGAATGTCCATCGGGCGGGTCCAGTGCAGAATTTCGCCGAACGGATAGTTGCTCTCGGCGAGCGGCTGCTCCCAGAAAGACGGCGCGGCAAGCCAGTGCCAGACACGCAGGGCGCGCATATAGCCGTCCGAATCGTTGTAGGTATAGTTCCAGTACGAAACGTCGGCGCCAATCAGCGCGGCAACGGCTCCGGCGGCGATTATCAGGTACAGCCAGTCCTTAATAAAGCGGGTCAGCTTTTTGACGGCGCGCCGGTAGCGCAGGTCGGCGGTTTCGGCTGGGGTGCGGGATAAGGCCATGGCAAAGACTCCTGACTGTTGACGGCGGCAGCGCGGCAAAGCCTGCACGCTTTTGCAATATGAGGTGTGAAGCACAGGGCGTCCGGGTATGAAGAGCGCTGCTGTACCGATATTATATGAAGGACTTTAACACGGGAAAAGTAAAAGCAGACTTAAATTTTTGGCGCCGCATATAAATTATGGGGCATATTAGGCTTGCACCGGGGCAAAAAATATGGTATAATGTTTCCTATACCGATAAACGCATGACGGAGGGAAACATGGCAACACTGAGTATCAAAGAAAGCCGCGAATTTGTTATCTTTCAGGCCTTTTCGCAAAACAACAGTTACAGTTCCGCGCTGGACGCGTTGGAAAAATATGACAGGGAAAACCCCGACCGCAGGATTTTTGCGTCGGCGGAAGAGAAAAAAGCCATGCGCGACAGCTATCTGATGTTTAAGGAGGCGGAGCGGATTATCAGCCGCGGCGGATCGGCTCCCGATTATGATAATCCGCAGATTATGGAGCGTTTGAATACGATTTTGCGCCAGCAGCTGCCGGCAGTTTCACGCGAGGTTATGAAAAGCGCGACGGCGAGCACGGCAATCAATAAGGCCAATGTCGGGCGGATGATGGCGCTGCACGCGCGCAACGTTAAGGCGCTGGGCAAAAAGATGCTGCAACAGGGCAAAGAAACGGCGCACGAGCAGGCCCGGGTCGGCAAAAGCGGCATTACCGGACACAGCCCGTACGAAAAGGTTATTTCCACCGAACCGACGTATAAGCGCAATGAGGACGTTGTGGTAGAGCGTCTGCTTAAAGAACGGCAGGAAAAGCAGAGAGCTTGAGGCGGCTGGGAACGGTTGGTATGGTGCCGACGGTACGATGACGGGCATAAAACGTGGCATATGAAGGGCGGCGTGCAAATGTTTTCCGGCAACAAAAAAGACCGGATAAAATCCAGCCTTTTCAAAGTGGTAGGGGTGATGAGACTTGAACTCATACTTCCAGAGGAAACAAGATTTTGAGTCTAGCGCGTCTACCAGTTCCGCCACACCCCCGTATATTAAAACGAAACGCCTTTTTGCTTTGGGAGCCGGAGCCGGGTGCTCCGCATTTCGTTTGTATGGGGATATTTAATCTATATTTTTTTTACAGTCAATAGTTTTTTTTGCTTTTTTTGGGATAAAAGTACGATAAAAACATGGAACATTAACTTTTTTGTGCTATAAAAGATAAAATTGGTTCTTACGGGCGGCGAATCAGAACAACGCGAAGCCTGCGACATTGAAGGATGCCGGACAGTGGAAGAATTAGAACAGAATGCATTGGATTTTTTGAAAAACGGCGAGTTTGAAAAGGCGGCCAAGCTGTATCTGCAGCTTGCGGTGGCGGCGCCGGAAAATGAGAATTACCTGGTGGCGGCGGCAAACTGCTATGACAGTTTCGGCGACAAGAAAATTGCGCTCAGCCTGTATAAAAAGGCGCTGGCCGTCAATCCGCAGTCGCTGACGGCGCTTCTCAACGTTTCGACCCTTTACTACGAGTTGAAAAAATATGACCGGGCGGCGGAGTTTGCGGAAAAGGCGCTGGAAGTCAAGGAAGGGAATTTTGCGGCGCTGATGAACCTCGGCAACGTGTGTTATGCCAAAGGGGAATACAAGGAGGCGCTCGGGTATTACGAAAAACTGTATGAGCTTAACCCGAATTCGTACAACGCCATAGTCAACATTGCGAATACGAGCTACAACATGAGCCGCTTTATCCGGGCGATTGAGTTTGCCAACATGGCGATAGAAAAACGCCCGACCAGCGTTGAACCGTACATTATTGCGGGGAATTCCTATATTGAGCTGTTTAAAAACGACGAGGCAACGGGGTTTTTGAAAAAGGCGGCGGAGATTGCGCCGAATTCGGACTGGCTTTGCAATTCGATTGCCAACCTGTTTCAGAAAATGGGAAACTGGAAGCAGTGCCTGCATTACGCGTGGAAGGCCTTTGCCCTGAAAGGGGATAAAATCAGCGCCGACGACCATATCAATTTCGGCTATCTGCTGTATGAGGCGCATGATGAAAAACAGGACGAGCTGGTTGACAAATATCTGTCGCGTTGGGAAGAGTGTTTTCCCGAAAACCCGATTGTCCGGCATATGAGCTGCGCCATCCGCAATATTCAGGAGGTGCCGACGACGGATTTAAGCTATGTCAAGGGGCTGTTTGACGGGTTTGCGCCGTCGTTTGACGAAATCCTGTCTGAGCTTGACTATAAGGTTCCGGCGATGATTGCCGATTTTCTGAAAGATACGCTCAAGACCAAGCTGTTCAAGAAACGCCGCATTCTGGATTTGGGGTGCGGAACGGGGTTGTGCGCCGAGGCTTTGAGGGCGTATTTTCCGAACGAGGAGTTTTTCGGCGTGGACGTATCGGAAAAAATGCTCGAATTCGCAGGCAAAAAAAACGTGTATAAAGAACTTTATTTTGACGATATTGAGAATTTTCTTGAAGACGTTTCCGACCCGTATCACGCCGTTATCGCCGGGGACGTGCTGACGTATATGGGCGAGCTGAAAACGCTGTTCCGCCTGTTGGTCAAAGCAGTAAAAGCAAACGGGCTGTTCTGTTTTTCGATATCCAAGAACACCTATAACCAGAGCGATTATTTTCTGACGCCGTCGGGGAGGTTCGTCCATTCAATCGCCTATGTCCGGCGGCTGCTGAAATATTGCGGGTTTGAAGTTGTCCGGCAGGAGGAGATGACACTGCGGCGCGAGGGCAATAAAGAGGTTGACGGGTATATTGTTTTGGCGAAAAAGGAAATAGAAGTCGTCTTTGAGTAGCGCATAACGCAGGGGCGAGGGAGCGCGCGGCTGAGATGGAGGAGGGAACTGGCCGTGTGCGGCAGCAGCGGCGGTGTTGTGTGCGACGGGAGCGAGGGGCGATGGCGCATATGTTAAAGGTAAAGCCGGGTGGCGAGACCCGGCTTTTGTGCTATGCGTGGCAGTCGCGTTTTGTGCTATGCGTGGTGGTCGCGGTTGGTTATGCTCGTCCATCCCGTATCCAGTTAATCGTGTTGAGGACGGTTCCGACAGTGTTAATTCCGGCGATAACTTTATTTATCGTATTGTTATGCGTAATGTAACCGCTGCCAAAACACCGGGTGATTTTTTTGTCCGGATCATAAATCATATCGCGTTCGTGCCCGCTGTGATCCCAGGCGCTGATGTTCAGGTTTTGCGAACTTCTGGCCTGTCTGACGCTGTCGTAGTGAAGCGGCTTGTCGTATTCGGGGTTGTTCGGGACGATTGTAACCGAACCGTCGCGCGGGTCGACAAAGGCGCCGAGGTAACCGCCGTGAGCATCGGAACCGACGCGGTCCAGCCCGTTGGACAGGATGGGGTCATACTGCAGGCCGTGCAGCGATGCGTATGATTGTATCGGGTCGACGTAAATTTCGGTTTGTTGTACCGGAGGCTGCTGAACAACGACAGTTTCCTGAACCGGCGGTTGTTGGACGACGACGGTTTCCTGGACGGGGTCTTTTTCCAACGGTTCAAATTTGAAGCCGACGCCGTGGTCGTTTGAGCACGCGTATTTGTCGTTCAGATAATCGGCAAGCTTGCTGCCGGTCGGCGGAACGTCTATCGGATGCGTCGGGATTTCGTGCGGTTGCAGCCCTTCGTATTCCCTGCGGGCTTCTTTGGCACGGGCGTATTCTTCCTGCAATGTGGGTTTGCGGACTTCCTCGGGGCCGGCACGCAGGCGGTTTTCGTCCACATTGGCGAAGTGGTCATGCGCCGGCGCCTGATAGTCGGCGAAGTTTTCGGTTTTGAACTGTGCACCGTCAAAGTTATTTTGAATAAAGTTATTGAGCGCCGTATGCTGTTCCGGGGTCAGGTCGTGGCTGGCCATATACTGAATCATATTGTAGGAACTCGGGTTGTTGTCGGGCAGACCTTCAAGCTGCAAGACCTGTTGCAGGGCGTGCGGCGCCATCTTGCAGGCAATGGTCGCGAGGTTGGCGTTTTTGCCGACGTGTTCGGATATCCCCTCGGCGACGGCGTTGGTGTCGGTGATTCTGCTGTCGCCCAGGCTTTCCAGATGCTGGAGCGTGTGGGCGAAGGCGCTCTTGCCCTCGATGCCGCTGGAGTTTTCGGCTTTGGCGGCGGCGAGGTTGGTTTCATGCGCTTTCATGCCGCTGATTTCGTCCGGCGCTGTTTCCTGCGGTTCCATTCCGGGGCGGTAAGGGCCGACATACGGATGTTCGCCGCCGCTGGCCAGAATGTCTTCTTTCAGCCACGGGGCTTTGGACGGGTCGTAATTCGGATCCTGCCACGGCGCTTTGTAGTCTGCGGCGGCTTCTTTCCACGGGTCGATGCCGTGTTCGGCGGCGACGGTCTTGACGGTCTCGACGGCGTTGTTGGCTTCTTCCTGCACAAAGGCCGTAATGTGCGGCATCAGCGCCTGTCCGGCGGCCATACCGGCGACGAGCGAGCCGCCTTTGAGCAGCATTTCCTTTTTGTTGTTTTTGATTTTGACTTGCAGGGCCTTTTGATTGGCAATCAGCTGCTGCAGTTTTTCGCCGTCTTTTTCTTTTTTGATTTTGCGGTTTACGTTCCAGTTTTGCAGACGCAGGCTGACGCTTTCGGTCAGGTTCGGCAGCATAGTCGCGGCGGCGCTGATGCCCATACGCCCATAGGTGCCGAGCTGCCCCATAAAGTTGGCGGCGGAACTGACCATGCCGGGCGAAACCGCGTTGGCGGCCTCGGCGACGGTGCCCAGGCTGGAGGCGATACCGAGCCCCGACAGCGCGGTGGTGGCGCAGGCGCCGGCAACCATTGCGCATTTTTTCGCTGTAGATGCGTTCGGGTCTTTCAGCTGTTTTTTGATGTTTTTCCAGTTTTTGCAGATGTTATAGCCGATGACAACGGCCGTACCGCCCGGGATTAAACCGGCGGCGCCGTAAATCGCGGCGTTTTTGGCGACGGAGCCGCTGATTTTACCGACAAACTTCAGCGCCTGTTTGGCGTAGACGTATTTTTTGCCATAGCGCTCTTCAAGCTTTTTATCGATTTTCTCAACGTTATTGGAAACTTTTTTGACCAGCGGATTGTCTTTGAATTTCTGTTTGCAGCGGTCTTTGAACGTTTCGGTCTCAAGGTACTGGTTGGCGATGGTGGACGCCAGCATATCCGCATTTACCTGCGGTTTGCCGTTTTTGCCGTAGGCGGGGCGGGAACCCCAGACGATTTCCGCGGCGGCGTCCTTATAGGCCTGTTCCAGCTCCTCGGGCGTGTAACTGCCTTGTTTGGCCAGGCGCTGCGCCGCCATTTCGCGCGCAAGGGCGGAGATGGCTTCTTTTTGCTTTTTGGCTTCCTTTTCGCTTAAAGGCTTGCCCGCCGCATCGGTAAATTCAACGCTGCCGAGGTCGATGGTGTCTTTGTCCGGGTCGTGTTTACTGGCGAACGGGTCTTTGTCTTTTAAGCCGGCGTGCGCTTTGTCGTAATTGGCGGCCAGCTCTTCGGTATTTGGCCTGAACGAGCCGAAGTGTTCCTTGTCGTATTGGATAATCGCGTCGGCAATCAGGTTTAAGCCCTGCTGGCGCAGCTCTTCGTTGCCGCACTGCATGCAGAGCAGGCGGTAGCTTTCGGCGTTGGCCGGCGTAATGTCGGAAAGGGAAAGGTTTTTCAGGCGGTTTTCAACAATCGGGTCAAGCTGTGCCGACTTGTCTTTGTCATCTTTGTAATAGGCCTGGGCGGCGACCAAATCGTCGATGTTGGAAAGGGCTTTGTCCGGCTCATTGCTTGCCATCGCCGCTTCAATGGCGGCAGGGGTGATGACGCCGGCGCTGTATGTCCACGGCTTTTTCTCCGTGGTGATGGAATCGAGGGCAGCCTGACGGTCTTCCGCGGAGTTTTCCGGTTCGGGCGCAGGCTGTTCCGGCGCAGGCTGCTCGGGCAGCGGGTTGCCGTCGGCGAGGATTCTGGCGTTTTCTTTTGCCGTTGCCGTCGTATAAGGGCTGTTGATGATGTTTTGCAAAATCTGCCGGTCGGTGTCGGTCATCTCTTTAGGGTCTTTGTTTAGAACCGAGAGGTCTAAAGTCGGCGCTTCTGCGGTTTCGGCGGCCGCACCGGGTTCAGGCGAGGAAACCTGTTCTGCCGTTGGTTCGGGGGCGGGAGCTGGTTCGGGGGCGGGAGCCGGTTCTGCGGCGGCGTTTTCCGTTTCAGGCTGCGCGGACGGCGCTTCCTGTCCGGCATCCCGTACGGCGGTCAGAGCGCTGCCCAGGGCATTACGGTTTTCATCAGGCAGATTTCTGAAAGCTTCGTTCATATCTTCGCGGTAGACGTCATAAGCGCGGTTGAACGTATCAAACTCTTGTTTGCCCAGTTTATAGCCGCCCTGAATTTCGGCGGCCAAATCGGCAACGGCCTGTCTGACCTCTTTACGGTCTGTGTTGGTGATTTCCTTTTTTCGTGCTTTGGCGCTCAGAACATTGAATATTGTTTTGGTATCATTTTTAGCCATCGGTTTTCTCCTCGTGCGATTTGGCCTGAATTTAAGTTATTGTATCATAAAAAAACGGCCGGTGCAAGCGTAAATTTTTATGATATTTTAACTTTCGTTTTATTAAGATATTCTAAAAATTTTGGTTCTAACCGGCGGATTTTAAAAGAAAATGACGGAAATTAACAAAGCAGCCCTTGCGCAGGAGGCGAGAATTATCGAATACTGGCGCAAAAAATATCTGTTTCAGGCGGCAGCGGTGGCGGTATGCGCCGGAGCGGCGATTGCGGCGGCGGCCGTTTATATTCAGGCAAAACTGCCGGCGCTGTTGATTGTTTTGGCGGTGTTGACGGTGGCATACCTGATGCTCCGCGAACTGCGCGACAGCTTGCAGACACGGGGGGAAACGCTAATTTTCGCCAAGGGAAAGGCTCTGTTTGACGGCGTGGATTTTGACTACGGGCAGGGAATTGACAAAGACGAGGCATTGTTCGAAATGTGGGCGTTTGATGCGCGCGAGTGCCGCGGCGTCATGTCCGGGGCGGGGTATGTGCTGGAGGAAGAGTGGCTGTACAATACGGTGCGGGCGCGGTTTTTTACGCTGAAGCTGACGGTGTTTGAGGGGATATTGCTGGCGGTTGACTGCGGAGGGGATGCAGCGGCGAAGGCGAGAGAGCCGGACGGGAGAGGTATGGCAGTGCCGGAAGAAGTGTTGGCGCGAGATGCCGGAGTGCGGGCGGCCGTGGAAAAAATGCGGAAGCTGCTCGGGGCGGAAGCGGTGCGGACTGCTGTCAGCGGCGGGTGGGCGGCCTTTTATTTTAAGACGAAAAACAGGCTGTTTCATCAGTTTACGCTGGAGCGGACAAATACGACGGGAATTTTTATCCGGCGGATAGAGGCGCTGAAGGTGCAGGCGGAAGATGTTGCTGCGGCAGTACGGGCGGTGACAGGTGCTGCCGGGAGCAGTGGCGGCTTGAACGGAAGGGCGGCGGGTTTTGCCGTCGCCGGTGACGGCGGCAGCCGGGACGGCGGAAGAAACGGCTGCTGGCGCGGCCGGGGCAGACCCGGCGGAGAAAACGAAAAAGACGGCGGTTGACAAAGGTTGAAGCTTTTGTTATCCGTAATTATATAATTTTTATTTCAAAGGGAGGTTTTTATGAGATTTACAGGATTTTTAACGGCGGCGCTGCTGTCTACGGCTATGGTTCCGGCGGTGCGGGTGATGCCGGCGCAGGCGCTTCTGCCGGTCGGGGAAACGGCTGCAACGGACAAGGCGGCACCGGGGAAGGCTGCGGCGGCCGGAAATATCGGCGGGAAAGCGGCGGACAAAGCCGCGGCAGACAGGGCTGCGGGGCAGGCCGCGGGGGCTCCGGCGACGGAAATCACTATTTACAATCAGGATCTGGCGCTGATAAAGAAACGCCAGCAGGTTAAGCTCAACAAAGGCGTCAACGAAGTGGTCTTTGACGAGGTGGCGCGGCAGATGCGCCCGGAATCGGCGTTTATTTTCGGCGACGGGGTAAAAATCCTGGAACAGAATTATGACTATGCCGGCGTCAACTATATGAATATGCTGAGCGCTTTTGTCGGCAAGGAAGTCAAGACCGTGCGCACCAATCCGGCAACCGGGGAGAACATTTACGAGAAGGCAATTCTGCTGGCGGCGGACGGAATGTCGCCGGTGCTGAAGTTCGATTACGGAATTGAGACGAATTTTCCGGGGCGGGTTCTGTTTGACAAGGTGCCGCTGGGGCTGAACAGCACGCCGGTTTTGAAAGCCCGGGCAGAAACGGCGGAAGCGGGAGAAAAAGAACTGCGTCTGGCATATCTGACATCCGGCTTTTCGTGGGAAGCGAATTATGTCGCAAAAGTCAACGATGAAAAAACGCTGGAACTGCTGGGGCGGGTTTCGCTCAGCAACAGTTCGGGCAGCGCTTACGACAACGTCAGCGTCAACCTGATTGCGGGCGACGTCAATACGGTCGGCGCGGTGCTGCAGCCGCGGATGTTCAAACGGGCGATGGTCAATACGATGGCGCTGGGCGCGGCAATGGATATGGCGGAATCGGCTCCGGTCATTTCCGCTCCGCAGAACCTGAACGGCTATTATATATACAAAATTCCGCAGCCGACGTCTTTGAAAGACGGGCAGATTAAGCAGGTGTCTTTTGTCAACGCGCCGGCGGTCAAGTATAAAAAACGCGGCGTGGTCGACTCAACGCTGTCGTTCGGCAAGAACAAGTCTTTCTACAAAGACGTTCATCCGAACCTGATTTACAATTTTACGAACAATGCGGAAGACGGGCTGGGAATGCCGCTGCCGAAAGGAAAAATCAGCTTTTATGACTATGACAAAAACGGCGCGCTGCAGTTTGTCGGCGAGAATACGATTGACAACAAGGCGGAAGGGCAGCGCCTGACGCTTAATCTGGGCAAGTTTTTCGACGTTTATGCCGAAGCAAAAGTCGATGACATCCAGAAACTCAGCGAGCGCAAGTATAAGAAAAATCCGGCGGATACCTGCGTTACGGCAGAAACGACCAACCTTTACGAAACGGTTTACAGCGTAACCAACAAGGCGCAGTATCCGGCGGATATCGTGTTGAAACAGCCGCTGCCGGCAGAGGCGAAAATTGTCAAGGAGAGTATCAAAGGCGAGGCCGGGGACGGCAACGAACACGTCTGGCGCTTTACGGTGGCTCCGGGCGCAACGCAGGAACTTAAGGCAAGTATCCAGAATAAACTGGAGCAGCGCGACTGCGGCGTGATTACGCTGGTGGAATAAGCAGGCACCGCAGGGAGAGGCAGACCGGTACCGACGCAAAACCGGCGCCGGCCTGCGGAATGTTACGGGCGGCTCGGTTTGAACAAACTCCGGGCGGCGGGGTGAGCAGTGCGGTTCGGTAGGGCGCAGACTTGCGGACGGCATTGCCCGGGAAGGCTTCAGAAACGAAGTGCTGCGGGCAGAACGGCTCAGGAACGGTGAGGCTATGCCCGTGTTTTGACAAGGTGAAAAAAGTTCTTGACGTTTGGAAAAAAGTGTTTTAGTTTGCTTTTGTTGTCCGGTCGGGCGGCGGCGTTTCGGCGCCGGGCTGTTGCAGACGGACAGCCGGTCAGACGGAGATGTGGCAGAGCTGGTTTAATGCACCTGACTTGAAATCAGACGAGGGCGCAAGTCCTCCCGGGGTTCGAATCCCTGCATCTCCGCCAGTTTTTGCAAAGCCGCTCCGGTTGGGGCGGCTTTTTGTTTTTGGGGAGCGGGCGGCAATAAATATTTTGGGCGCCGCAGATATTAAGGATTGAAGGGAGAAAAGCGATGGCGGTTTTAGCGAAAGAAAACAGAGAGACGGCGGCGTTGGAGGCGAAACGGCGGCAAACGGCGGGGGAAAAACGGCAGCGGCGCGCGGCAGGACGGCGCCTGGGGCGGATAATGCTGACGGCGTTTTGGCTGACGGCTGCCGGAAATACGGCGGCGTTTTCAGCAGCGGAAGCGGCTTTTCCCGCGGCGGCAGCAGGCAATGCATGGGGCGGTGCGGCAACGACGGAATCTGCCCGGCAGCCGAATGAAGATGCTGCCCGTACGGAAGGCGCAGTTCGCATATATAACGAGAAAGACCTGCACGAAGCAGACGGAAAATTGGCGGACATTAACAATATTCCGGTTACCGGCGAGGTGCGGGCGTATTATCCGGGTGGCAGAATTTTGGAAAAGTCTTATTATACCGACGGCGTTAAAAACGGTTCGGCCCGCTTGTTTTTTGAAAACGGAATGCTGCTGAGCGAGGCAACTTATGCCGACGGCAAAGAAGAAGGCGTTGCAAAAATTTATTATGCCAGTGGCGACTTGCTGGCGGCGGTAACGTTTGAAAAGGGAAAAGCCGTGGCGGGGCATTGCCGTACCCGAAACGGGGAAAACCGGGAACTTGATGTTGCTGATTTGGCCGCATTTCAGGACAACGGACGCCTGCCTTGCACGGCTAAATAGGTGCGAGAGCGAGGGACGGAACGGGTGCTGCGGCGTGAGAATCTTATCACTGGAGGATAAGTCGAGCGGTGAGAGTGTTTTGCCGCGGCGGGTGAGTGGTGAGCTGCGGGCGGCTGGTGGCGTGAGAATCTTGCCGCAGGAGGATAAGTCGAGCGGTGAGAGCGTTTTGCCGCGGTGGGTGAGCGGTGAGTTGCGGGCGGCTGGTGGCGTAAGAATCGGAGAATAAACAGCGTTGTGCGGTTATTGCCTGGCGAGAGGAAGCGCCGGCGGCGGCTGTGCGGAAAAAAGGCTTGCAATTATCCGGCGGCAATGCTAAAAAACAGGCAGATTGATATTTGTCTGTTGCGGGAATTATTTTTGTGCGGCGGCGGTGCTGCTGTGTTGGTTGTGTTTATTAGTTAATTTTATAATTATTGCGTATGAAAGCAGATTTGAAGTTTAAGGCAGTGTGGTGGAACAGCTTTTTGTTCTATTGGGCACTGATATTTTTGCTTTTTGCCCTTGTGGCGGCAGCGGCGGATTTCTTTAATTTCGGCAGGCTGATGCTTTGGGCGGCGCTGGGTGCGTTTGCGGGGGCAAAAGCGGTGCGTCTGCTGGAGGTGTGCTTTCTGATGAAAGAAACCGACACGGCGACGCGGGTGTATCTGGCAGCGGTCAATCTGGCGCTGGGCTGCGGTGCGTGCTGGCTGCTGGCCGATTTGGTATTAAAACACTCGGGACTGTGAAACCCGGGTGTTTTTTTGTGCGGACGGAAAACGAGCGTTATGAAGGCGGGTGAGGGGTGATATTTTTGTTGCAATGTAAAAATATCTGTGATATGTTGCCCAAAATTTTATTAATTATGTCTAATTTAAATTATATTGTATGAATTTATTATTGTTTTTACAGACGGGTTTGCTGTTTTCGGCAAAACGCTGGAAGGTTGCGGTAAGCAAGAGCAAACCGTTGTTTTGGCTGTGCGGCACGTTTTATGTGATTGCGCCGCTTTTGGAAAAGCCGAATTCAATGTGGGCGGCTCCTTTGTTCTTTTATCTTTTTATTTTAATGGCGGATTTGATGTCTGCTGACGCCGGAGGCGTGTTTGCGAACAGCGGAGAAAGGTTCCGTTGTACCGTGTTTGCTACCGGTTTTACCAAAAAGGGAGGGGAATGCCGTTTGAGCGAAGGCGTGTTTATCAAAGCCAAAGGATTGCATATCGTTGATATGTTTCCGGTTACAGACTGCCGGGAAAGGCAGCTGGACGGACAGGCGCTGATTATCAAGCCCAAAGATTTCTCTTCCTGCTGCCTGTATAGCGCGGCTTATCCCAAGGGGCTGATTTTAGGCGAGGCGGTTGATGACGCGTTGGTGTTTTTCTATAGCAAAAAAGCAAAAATGCTGCGGGTTGCAGAGCCGGGCCTGCTTGGCAAAGTTTCGGGGATTGCCGGCGTTGCGGCAGGAGATGAAATGATGTCCGATTTTTGGGACGAGGCGGCATACCTTGCGCTTGATGACGGAGAGAGTATCGACGCGGCTGAGTACGATAGTTTTTGCGACGCGTACTGCGTTGATGAAACGCGATTTCTCCGCGCCGAACAAAACGACGGTTCATGTCTGGTGTTTGAGGTTTTATTTTCCAACGGTGAAACGGTTGCGGCGTTTCGGGTTGAAAATGTGCCGGAAATCTTTTTTGCAGACGAAAACGGCAGTCGGAAAAGGCTGCGTTACGATGCGGAAAAACGTGCGTACGCCATGGCGTGAAAACAGAAAGCGCCAAGAAAAGGCGAAAAAGGGCGGGAGCTTCGGCTTCCGTTTTTTTTGTGTGCCGGCGGGCGGGGACAGCAGAATACGGGACAGTGTCGGAAACCGGGCGGCGAAATATGAGATGGCGGGAGGATAACGGGGAAAATACGGATTGGCGGGGCGTGTGATGACGGGCGGAATATGAGATGACGGGGTATGTGATAACGGAATACGGGATGACGGGGTGTGCTATGGCATTGGGAACCGGGAAGCGGTGGAGGCAGGCTTTTATATCTATTGACTTTTTGCCGTGGCAGGCGCTATATATACCTCTATGAGCAATCAATTTGAAGTGGTCAGCCCGTTTGAGCCGTCGGGAGACCAGCCGGAAGCAATCAGGCAACTGTGCGACGGTTTGAGAAGAGGCGAGAGAAATCAGGTGCTGCTGGGCGTTACCGGTTCGGGCAAGACCTTTACCATGGCCAAAATCATTGAGGAGATGAAAAAGCCGACGCTGATTATGGCGCCGAACAAAATCCTCGCGGCGCAGCTGTATGCGGAGATGAAGGAGTTTTTTCCGCATAACCACGTCGAGTATTTTGTTTCCTACTACGACTATTACCAGCCGGAAGCATATATTCCGAAGACAGACACTTACATTGAGAAAGATTCCGCGATTAACGAGCAGATTGACCGGATGCGGCACGGGGCGACGCGCAACGTACTGGAAGAAAAGGACGTGATTATCGTGGCGTCGGTGTCGTGCATTTACGGTTTGGGAAGTATGGAATCGTATTCGGCGATGGCGTTTTCGCTCAAAAAAGGCGACTGCATCGAGCCGAAAGAAATCTATAAAAATCTGGCGCTGCTGCAATACGAGCGCAATCAGGCGAATTTCGTGCGTTCCACGTTCCGGGTCAAGGGCGATACGCTGGACATCTTTCCGGCGCACTACGAAGACCGCGGGTGGCGGGTGTCGTTCTTCGGCGACGAGATTGAGAAAATCAGCGAGTTTGACGTTCTGACCGGCAAGAAGACCGCAGATCTGGAGGACATTACGATTTATCCGGCGAACCACTACGTTACGCCGCGCCCGGCACTGTCGCAGGCGATGATGCACATTAAGGAAGATCTGGCTTTGCGGCTTGAGGAACTGCGGCGCGACAACAAGCTGGTGGAGGCGCAGCGGCTGGAGCAGCGGACGCGGTTTGACCTGGAGATGATGGAAACGACCGGGCACTGCAAGGGGATTGAGAACTATTCGCGCTATCTGACCGGGCGCGCGCCGGGCGAGCCGCCGCCGACGCTGTTTGAGTATTTTCCGAAAGACGCGCTGCTGTTTATTGACGAGAGCCATATTTCGGTGCCGCAAATCGGCGGCATGTACCGCGGCGACCGCAACCGCAAGTCCACGCTGGCGGATTACGGGTTCCGGCTGCCGTCGTGCGTTGACAACCGGCCGCTGAAGTTTGAGGAATGGGACAGGTTCCGCGCGCCGACGATTTTTGTTTCGGCGACGCCGGGCGACTGGGAACTGGAGCAGAGCCGCGGCGTGTTTGCCGAACAGGTCATCCGCCCGACGGGGCTGATGGATCCGGTCTGCGTGGTCAAGCCGGTGGAAGACCAGGTTGACGATTTGATGGCGGAATGCCGCAAGGTGATTGCCAAGGGCGAGCGGGCGCTGGTTACGACGCTGACCAAGAAGATGGCGGAAGATCTGACCGAGTACCTTAAGGAGAACGGGATTAAGGTGCGCTATCTGCATTCGGACATTGACACGCTGGAGCGTATTGAGATTATCCGCGATTTGCGGCAGGGCGTGTTTGACGTGCTGGTCGGGATTAACCTGCTGCGCGAGGGGCTGGACATTCCCGAGTGTTCGCTGGTGGCCATTCTCGATGCGGACAAGGAGGGCTTTCTGCGCTCGACGCGGTCGCTGATTCAGACCATCGGGCGGGCGGCGCGCAATGCCGAGGGGCGTGTGGTGCTGTATGCCGACAAGATGACGGATTCAATCAAGTTTGCGCTGGACGAGACCGAACGGCGGCGCAAGAAACAGTTTCAATATAATCTGGAGCACGGGATTACGCCGAAGACGATTAAAAAGGCGATTTCGTCAGTATTGCAGACGATGACCGAGGCGGAGGGCGACAAGGAGCTGACGGCGCCGATTGCCCGCGACAGGATTGAAAACATCGCCAAAGAAATCAAGCGGCTGACCAGGGAAATGAAACAATACGCAGCGGATTTGGAATTTGAACAGGCGATGAAGTGCCGCGACGAAATCAAACGGCTGGAATCCATCCGGCTGGTCGTGGAGGATTAGGAACCGGCCGTGGAAGACTGGGAAACGGGGATGAACAGCATTGCGGCGAGCATGAGGGGCGCAGGACAACTCCAGACCTGGTATGGGCGCGGAACAACGGGTTACCGGCAGCTTCGGGTGTTCCGGTTTGGGCGCAGGGCAGGCGTTACATCTGTTGTTACATTTTTTCCGGCGCTTTAAAGCCCAGAATGTTAATGCATATGTCCAAAACCTTCAGTGTCAGGGTAATCAACGCAACGAGCGACCGCAGGGTCGTTTTGTCCTCTTCTGCCAAAATCTTTTTATCGTGGTAGAAGACGTTGAACTTGTTGGAAATCTCGTACACATACGAACAGATGATGGAGGGGGCGTCTTTTTTGAGCGCTTCGCCAAGCGTGTGGCTGAAACGGGTCAGCGTCAGAGCCAGGTCGCGTTCGCTGGCAGTGGTGAAAGCGGCAAAACAGCAGGCGGCTTCAGATGCAGTTGTGCCGGACGGAGCAACAGCCATGGCGGATGGGGCTGCGACAGTACCGGACGAGGCTGCAACGGCGTTGGACGGGGCAACGGCGGCAGCGGAAGCACCGGCTGCCGAAAATGCGGCGGCAATCTCCGGATGGCGTTCCTTAAGCTTGGCAAGAATGGACTTTATCCGCACCATGGTATAAAGGATATACGGCCCGGTATTGCCTTCAAACGAGGCGAACTTGTCAATGTCGAAAATATAATTGCTTTCGCAAGGGTTCATCAGGTCGCCGTATTTGATGGCGGCGAGGCCGATGGCCTGTTTCAACTGCCGCAGTTCGGCTGCGGGCATTTCCTCTTCGCCTTTAATCGCAACTTTGCTTTCTACCGTATCCAGCAGTTCAGAGAGCTTCATCGTGCCGCCGGAACGGGTTTTGAAGGGTTTGCCGTCTTTGCCGTTGACGGTGCCGAAACCGATGAACGTCAGTTCGGTTTCGGGGCGGGTTACGCCGGTTTTGCGGGCGCAGCGGAAAACGCGCTCAAAATGCAGCGCCTGGCGCTTGTCGACAACATACATGACGCGGTCCGGGCGGAAATCCCGTTCGCGCTGGACGAGGGTGGCAAGGTCGGTCGTTTCATAAATCGCGCTGCCGTCGGATTTCAAAATAATGCACGGCGGGATTGGCGCGGTATCGCTTTCTTCTTTGACGTCTACGACGAGAGCCCCTTCGCTTTCATAGGCAAGCCCCTTGTCTTTCATCATCCTGACCATATCAGGAATAAACGGGTCGGCATCGCTTTCGCCGAGCCAGAGGTCAAAGTCTACGTCCAGCCGCGCATAGTTGCGCTTTAAGTCGGGAACGGAAACGCCGACGATATGGCGCAGCAGGGCGCGGTAGCCGCGGCGTCCGGACTGCATTTCCTGCGTGGCGGCGCGGGCGGCGGCCAGATAGGTTTCGTCTTCTTTGGACTTGGCGGAAGCAAAAGGATAAATCTGCTCCAAATCCGCCAGAGTGAACGGCGCTTCCTGTGGGTAATCCCCGGTATAATTTTCGTCAAAATACGGCAATTCCGGATGACGGAGGGAGAGTTCGTGAATAATCAGCCCCATTTGCAGCCCCCAGTCGCCCAAGTGCGCATCGGCAATGACCCTGTTGCCGGCAAAACGGTTCAGGCGCTTTAAGCATTCGCCGATAACGGCCGAGCGCAGATGCCCGACATGCAGCGGTTTGGCAACGTTCGGCCCGCCGTAGTCAATGACGACGGTGCGGGGATTTTCAACCTTGGCAAAGCCGCAGTTTTCGCTCTGGCTCATTTCTTCCAGATAACAGGCGATGAATTCGTCTTTGACGGTGATGTTGATAAACCCGGGAGCGACGACGGAAACGGTTGCGACGACATCGTTGGCAGGCAGTGCCGCGGCCACGTCATTGGCGATTGCCAGCGGGGCTTTGCGATATTGTCTGGCGGCGGACATGGCGCCGTTGCACTGAAACTGGCATAAGTCCGGGCGAGCCGAAACGACAACGCGCCCCAAGGCGGCGTCATAACCGGCAGCGGAAAAACCCGCAGAAAAAATGTCGCTTAATTTGTCAATAACCGTTTGCACGAAAGGTCTCCTTCAGATGGGGTGGATTTTTGAGGGATATTAAGGCGACGTGAACGTTTTGTCAAGGGGAAATACGGGAATGGCGAGCTGGGGCAAAGCGCTGTACAGGGAGCGGGGCAAGGGGCGCAAGCCGGGCAAAGCGGCATGGCGGCGGGCGCGTTTGGTCAGTCGGCGAAAGAGAAGAATGCGGG
>OHTM01000092.1_pt1 | contig 59031 bp, 49 predicted proteins | sample 1578951 | NCBI WGS metagenome assembly OHTM01 (sample SAMEA3879605, study PRJEB24766) | human gut metagenome | biome: human-associated habitat; feature: feces | place: USA | collected 1985/1987
AAGGAGAAGATCCTGAAAAAGGTGGGCGAGGAGTGCACCGAGGTCATCATTGCGGGAGAAAAAGAGGACAAGGCCGAGACCATCTATGAGATCAGCGATTTGGCTTACCATGTGCTGGTGCTGATGGTGCAGGCAGGCATCACGGTGGAAGAGATCACCCGTGAGCTGGAAAAACGACACGTCATTGACCACAAGGTCAAACAGGAAAGGATGCAGTGATTTAGTTATGGCAGATTATAGGAAGTCCAGTGTTCATTGCCACTCGACGATGTGCGATGGCAGAAATACCTTGCAGGAAATGGCCAGTGCCGCCTGTGCACAGGGCCTGACGACCCTGGGCTTCTCCGGCCATAGCTATACGCAGCGGGACCGTGAGTACTGCATGAGCCCCAGCCGCACCGCCCAGTACAAGGCCACCATTGCAAAGCTCAAGGCAGAGTATAAGGGCAAGGTAGACATCCTCTGCGGCATCGAGTGGGACAGCCTGAGCGAGGACAAGCCCGAGAACTACGATTACTGGATTGGTGCGGCCCATCACCTGTACGGCAAGAACACCGGCAAGTACTACGAGATCGACTTCCGCCCGCAGGATCTGCACGACTGCATCTTTGATGATTTCGACGGTGACCCGCTGGCTGCGGTGGAGGCCTACTTTGCAGAGGTGGAGAAGGTTGCCTCCAAGGGACCGGACATTCTGGCCCACATCGACCTCATCAAGAAGCTGAACGGCGAGGGTGAGTTCTTTGATGAAGAGGCTCCCCGCTACCGGGCCGCTGCCCTCAAGGCCCTGAGCGCAGCCAAAGAGCACAACTGCCTGCTGGAAGTGAACACCGGCGGCGTTTACCGCGGCTACCGCAAGGACTTCTACCCCAGTGCATGGATGCTGGAGGAGTGGAACAAGATGGGTGGCAAGGTCATCATCACCTCCGACTCCCACGATGTTTCCAGCCTGACCTTCGGCTTTGAGGAAGCCGCCGCCGCCATCAAGGCAGCTGGTTTCACCAGCGTGGAGGTGCTGACCGGCCACGGCTTTGAGACCCAGGAGCTGTAAAAGAAAAATAAAGCACAACCCTCTCCGTTTTTGCTGCGCAATGCCGGGGAGGGTTGTTTTCCGTAAACTGTGAGGAACCTTATGACCCAAACTGCGAAAAAATCCCCCTTCAGCATGAATGTGGACCTGATGCACGGGCCCATTTTCAAAAACCTGCTGCTGTTCATGCTGCCCATCTTCATCTCCAGCCTGTTCCAGCAGCTCTATAACACCGTGGACACCATGATCGTGGGCAATGTGCTGGGCGATACCGCCCTTGCCGCCATTGGCTCCTGCGGCTCGATCTACGAGCTTCTGGTTGGTTTTGGCCTTGGTATCGGCAACGGCCTTGCAATCGTTGCAGCGCGCTCCTACGGGGCGCAGGATCACGATCTGCTCAAAAAGACCGTGGCAGGCTCACTGGTCATCGGTCTGGTGGCTTCCCTTTGCATTACGCTGGCAGGTGTGCTGGGCCTGCACCCGCTGCTGCTCATGCTGGACACCCCGGTGGAGATCCTGGACGATGCGTACCGCTACATTTTGACCATCGATCTGGGCGTGCTGGTCATGTTCGCCTATAACCTCTGCGCGGGCCTGCTGCGCGCCATTGGCAACAGCGTGATGCCGCTGGTGTTCCTGCTCATCTCCTCGGGCCTGAATGTGGTGCTGGATCTCCTGTTCATTGCAAGGATGGGCATGGGGGTGCAGGGGGCGGCTGTGGCAACGGTCATCTCGCAGGGCGTTTCGGTGGTGCTCTGCATCCTGTACATCTTCCTCAGAGTGAAGATCCTGCTTCCGGAAAAACAGCATTTCAGGGTGGGCAGCCACCTTTACTGGGAGTTGTTCAGCCAGAGCATCTCCATGGGCCTGATGAGCAGCATCGTCTCGGCTGGCTCGGTGGTGCTGCAATACGGCATCAACGGTCTGGGCACGCTGGTCATTGCCGGTCACACCGCCGCCCGGAAGCTGTTCTCCTTTACCAGCATGCCGGTCATGGCCATGGCATCGGCATGCTCCACGTTTGTTTCCCAGAACTGCGGCGCAAACCAGCCGGAGCGTGTCCGCAAGGGCATGAAGGAGATCGCCCTGTACAGCGTGGCGGTGGCCGTGCTGGCGGTCCTTCTGATGCAGCTGGGCGCAGAGTGGATGGTGCAGCTCATCTCTGGCTCCAACGAGCCTGTGGTGCTGGAAAACGGCGCACGGTATCTGCTCTGGAACGCGCCCTTCTACTCGGTGCTGGGTGTCCTGCTGGCCACCCGCTACGCCCTGCAGAGCCTGGGGCAGAAGGTCCTGCCCCTCTTCTCCAGTGTCATCGAGCTGGTGGGCAAGGTGGTATTCGTGCTCTTCTTCATCCCGAAGTTTGCCTATAACGCCGTCATCCTCTGTGAGCCCATCATCTGGTGCTTCATGGCGGCGTACCTCGTGCTGGTCTACCTGCACGACCCGTTTGTGTTCCCGAAAAAAGCAGAATAAGGGAAAGACCCGGCTGCCGATGACAGCCGGGTCTTTGTGTCTGCAGGAAGTGGATGAAACGGATGGGGCAAGGAGGCTTACAGTGCCGAATAGCCGAAGCTGTTGACCAGTGCATCGATATGCTGGCCCGCCTTGCACATGGGGCACTCGCGGGAATCGAAGCTGGCGTAATCGGGCAGGTTGGAGGGGTCAAAAATAGAGGTGACCGGGATGCCCAGGCACTCGGTGGCGGTGGCGAAGATGGCGCTCAGGCCTGCCACGGTGCCGCCGTAGTAGTTGATCGCCTCGATCGCGGCCTGCACGGTGTAGCCGGTGGTGATGGAAGCAGCCAGGATCAGCACATGCTTGCCCTTGACCATGGGGGCTAGATTGTCGCGCAGGATGATCTGGCTGCCGGTGGTGTACTCCGGGGTGATGACATAGATGGTCTGGTGGGCATTCATGTTGGCAAAGCCGTCCTTGGTCAGCTCGTTGGCAAGGCAGGTGCCGATGACCTGCGTGCCGTCCAGGCAGAGAACGGTATCCACGATGGTGTTGTGCTGGTAGGCGGCCACCAGCTCTTTTGCCACAGCCTTTGCCTCGGAAAGGCGGGACTTCTGGGTGGTGACATCGATATAGTAATTGATGTGGCTGTGGCTGGTTGCGAAATGGCCCTTTGCCACACGCAGGAACAGATTGCTCTTGTTGGTGGGAAGCTTTACCATGTTGATCATAACTGCAACACTCCTGTTCTGTCAAACTATAAGGCCCATTGGTCTTTTTCAGGCGGAAACACAAACAGCGCGGCGGCCCCTGCCGCTGCGCTCCCATTCTTTTCCATGAACCTATGGTATCAGAAAATGCGGGTGTGCACAAGATACAGAATTGCTGAAAATTTAAAGAAAAATTGAGATACTTTGCCAATGCGACGGCGCAAAAAAGCCGCCCGGCTTTCCCGGACGGCTTAGGATGTACGTTGGGGAGATTACTTGCTGGCAGGAGAGTTGGCATTGGTCTCTTCAGCAGGAACAGCCAAGCTCCAGTTCATGGAGTATTCTGCGTACTGCAGATCGGGGCAATAAGTAAGAATAACCTTATCTCCTGCCTTCAAAGCATCAACAGTAGCCTTGACCTTACCGGTGGCAGTATCGTTATTCTTCAGATTGGTTCTGAACAGGCCATCCAGAGTGACGTTATAAGTCTTAGCGTTCTTACCGTCCTTATCAGTGACAGTAATCATAAAATTGTTGACATTGATGGGCAGATTGTTAGTACGGCCAACAGTGATTGCAAAAGGAAGCTCAATAGAAGTATCACCAACGGAAAGCTCAGGTGCAACATACTTATTAGAGTTTTCGTCATTGGTACCCATAACAGCCTTGACCTGCAGAACAGTGATGGAACCGGCACCTTCGCAGTACAGGTTCTTGGTATCGGTCTGATCACAGCCGGAGAAGAGGCTGGCACCCGCAACGGCCACAGCTGCAACAGCGGAGTATTTCAGGAAAGAGCGGCGAGAAAATGCTAACGACATAATCGTTCCTCCTTATAATGTGCAAAGCGCACGAAAATGCCAAAAGGCTCTGCCTATACAATAGGCGAAACGGGGGCGAATGTCAATGGTTTTCACAAATATTTTGTGAAATTTTCCCACCGCCGCCGTGCAAATCATACGAAATTTCGTCCTGCTTGATCAAGCTTTGGTCAGGTCAGAGGCGTTGATGGTAAAGTTCAGGGTCTTGCCGGAAACAAAGGTCGGGGTGTAAGTCACACCGATCTGCTGCCAGGTGGTGGGCACCATGCAGACCAGCTCAATGTAGCCTGCACCCTGCGGGGGAATGGCAGATGCCGTGGTAAAGCTCTCGGTGGTGCTGTCGTACAGCTGGACATAAGCGCCGCCCTCGGCTGCCTGACCGTCGCAGGTGAAGGAGAAGTCGGTGGTGGAAGCGGACAGAGCATGGAAGTAACCGGCAGTGTTGGCTGCGACCTGCTCCGGGGTATCCAGAGGGTAGGCCTCGCCGATCTCCAGAATGTTCTGTGCGCCGATGGCAAAGGTGTCGCGGCTGGAACGGTTTGCAGAGGTGATCAGCATGGCAATGTACTCATAGCCCTCGGCATCGGGGGCACTTGCCAAAGTAAAGACGCTGGTCAGCTGGACCGCCAGATTGTTCCAGTTGCTGATCTTATCGCCGACCTTGACCTCGATGGAAGAGTTATCGCCGGCCTGGCAGCCGCCCAGCACAGCAGCGGCGCCCAGAGCAGCGGCAGAAGCACCGGTAACCTTGAGGAAGGTGCGGCGGGAAATCTTGTTCGACATAAAGCTTGCCTCCTTAATCAATGGCAGAAATCTTTTTCTTCGCTGATTCGTTTATAGCATTTTTTACCGGAAATTGCAAGGCCCTGGGCACAGAATTAACAGGAGTTTCACACAGAAGCTCACTGGTTGGGGTCCAGGCCGCGCACATGGGTCTCGCTGGTCTTGACCAGATTCAGCAGGCTGGGGGTGTACAGCGGGTATTCCCGGGTCAGGCTCTCGGTGGTCATGGCAAGGCAGGAGGGGTCTTTCACGCCCTCGGCACCGTTCAGGTCCTCACCGGCCAGCAGGTCCTCCACGTTGCTCTCGCTCATCCGCATCACGGCATCGGAGTAGCCGGGCCAGCGGCGGGCCTCCACGCTGAACAGGCTCTGGGCGTTGTGGGGTTCGGCGGAATAGAGCAGGCGGAACATCTTGGCCACCGCCATCATCAGGTAGGTGCTGACTTCGGTGGTCAGGGCCTTGCTGTGGCACTCGGCGATCTTGGCGTACAGCACGTTCAGGCTGTTGGAGATCAACTTTTTGTTCATGGTGGGCAGAACGCTGCCGTGGTAGACGTTGTCCTTCATCTTATCGGGGTTGGGCAGGTCATCGGCGTTCAGCATCATGCCGTTGCGCTCAGCCGAGCGGCCCAGCAGGTAATCGCAGGACACATTATAGTAATCCGCTACCCGGACAACAAAGTCCAGACCGCACTCGCGGATGCCCTTTTCGTAGTGGGAGAGCAGTGCCTGGGACACCCCAAGGTCCTCCGCGGCCTGCTTCTGGGTGATGCCGCGCTCCTTGCGCAGCAGCTTGATGATACGGTTGAATTCCATGATTTTGGACTCCTCAGTAGTGGAAATTGAACTTCTTTGAGTTTTGGTTTACAACATGTTGATTATACACAGTGGAAAACAAAAAGTAAAGCAAGAAAAGTGACGGAAATTCTCGTCGTTTTTCGTCATTTTTGTCAAAAGGCTTGCCCCGGATACCATATCTATGCTAAACTAAAGATGATCAACGCATATTTTGTGGCGCACGGCCCGGGCAGGATGCCCACTGCCGGTGCGAAATTTTACAGCAAAGAGGAAATCTTTGCCAGATAGAGGTGTTTTTCCATGAAAACGTTCAAACTTCATCTCATCCGCCACGGCATGACGGCCGGTAATCTGCAGGGCCTGTACATCGGCAGCGGCACGGACATCCCCCTGTGTGATGAGGGACGCGCCCAGCTGAAGGAGCTGAAGGAGCGGTTCGAGTATCCGCAGGTGGACACGGTGTTCTCCTCCCCGTTGGTGCGCGCTGTGGAGACAGCGAACATTCTGTTCCCCAATGCAGGCCACCAGTTCACAGTGCACGACCTGCGGGAAGCGGGCTTTGGCGTGTTTGAGAACCGCCCCGTGAAGGATCTGGTCAAGGAAGAGGATTTCAAGAAGTGGATCACCCCCGGCTCCGGCTTTGTGCCCGAGGGAGCAGAGCCCACCGAGCAGTTCCACGCCCGCTGCGCCGAGACCCTGCTCAAGCTGTTTGAGTATATGATCCGGATGGATGTGACCGAGGCTGCCTGCGTGACCCATGGCGGCGTGATCATGAGTATGCTGAGCCAGCGCGCGCTGCCCTCCCGCCACCCGGAACAGTGGATGGCCGACCCCGGCTGCGGCTATACCGTCCAGACCGACGTGCAGCTCTGGATGCGCGACCGCCTGGTGGAGGCCATCGACATCGTCCCCTTTGGTTACGCCGATACCCTGCGTGGGCAGGCAGAAGCCGAGGAAAACGAGGCATTTGAGTAAGAATCTTTGCCGCGCCGCCCTGAAAATATCCAAAACACGTAAAATCGCGGAAGAACAGGTAAAATTCCGGGCAAATCTCTTGACAGAAAGCCCGGAATTTACTATTGTATAAAGAGAACTTATTTTCCCGTTAGGAGGAATCCCCGATGTCACAATCCCTGTCCCGCCGCTCGTTCCTGAAATATGCCGGTTCCGGCGCAGTCAGTCTGGCTGCTGCCCTGCTCACCGGTGTTTCGGGCGCGGCTCTGGCCCCCTGCTATGAGGGCGAACCTGCTCTGTTGGACGGCAAGGCGGCAGTGGAGCTGCTGGGCTATGCGCCTGCGCCGGAGCTGGACAGCACGCTGGTCTATCTGTCGGTGGAGAACCTCTCGGCCCGGCCGCTGGCTGTGGGGGCCAGCTACCTGCAGAGCCGCGGGCTGGACAGCAGGAACGCCCTGTACAGCCTGGGCACCGGCCTGACGGCCCTGTGTGACGGCAGACAGGTGCGGGTGGGCAGCTTTGCAGCTCCTCTCTACGGTGAGAATGCGGCAGATGCTTCTGCCTTTACCCTGAATCTTTCCGCAGGGCGCGGGGCGATGCTCCACTGTTTCTGCGAGACCCCTGCGGACTGGCAGACGCTGGAGTTGATCTATCAGCCTGACTTTGCCGCAGGCCAGACCGTCCATTTTGTGGTGCGCCGGGATGCCGATGAAGTCCATCTGGGCGCGGTGCCTGCCACCCTTGCCGAGGTGGGCAGCGTGGTCGATCTGTAAAAAGCATAGCGTAAAAAGAGACGGTTCTGCATCGGATTGCAGGACCGTCTCTTTTGCTTATAACAGGTTTTCCCCAGTGGAGTTCTGCACGGTGAGCTCCTGCCCGGTCAGGCTGGACACCAGCGCCAGATAGCTGCGGCCTGCCGTCAGGGTCAGGGGGCGGCCGTTGGAATCATACAGGAAGAAGGTGGTCTCGCTGCCCTGCGTCCAGGTGATGTTCCACAGGTGGCCTTCGTTGAGCCAGACCCCGCCGCCCATGGTCAGATCGTAATCCAGCGTCACACCATCGTCACGCAGGGTGGAGGCACTGAACAGGATGAGCAGGTTGTCGAAATCTGTCTGCTGGCCGTTGTTGGCATCCAGCTGCGGTGTGCCGTCTGCGTGGAGCATCCGGTAGGTCTTGCTGTCGGCATCGTAGGTGAAGCCGGTGGCATTCTGCGCATCAAACTGGACCCGGACACTCATTGCGTCCGAAGCATCCGCATCGGGCAGTTTGCCGCTTTCCTGCATGGGCAGCAGATTGGGCACGGAGAGGAGGGTTCCGCTCTCGCTGTCGGAGCTGCTGGAAGAGGTGTCCGTGACGCGGGATTCTGTCAGGGCCGGGGAGATGTTCAGGCTGCCCAGCACGCCCGAAAGTGCTGCACCGCTGGTATGCCACAGCGGGACATTCTGCCAATTGGTCTCACAGGAAAAGGCATTGGTACCCACCTCCAGCGCGTCTACCGCGCGCAGAGAGTAGTAATCAAGGTAGTTCTGGTCAAACTGCTCGCCGCCCCGTTGCACCGGCAGTACCTGCTGGCCCACCAGCAGCCGCCAGTAAAGGTCCTGCCCGGCAGAGACAGGCCCGACCTGCGGCACAGCCCCCACGGCAGGGTAGACCAGGCAGAGCCTGGTGGCCTGCTGCTGTGCGGTCAGGGCTTCCAGCACCAGCGAGGCTGTGGAAAGTCCCCACTGAGTGGTGCTGGCGGCCGCGTTGTCAATGGTGATGGCGACCGGCCGCTGGCCCGGCCAGACAAGTTCCTGCCCAGTGAGTGGGTCAGTGGGACTTTCAGCGGGCTGGGAGCTGGGGCTGAACGCACAGCCTGTCAGCAGTGCGGCGCAGAGCGCAAAACAGAGCAAAGCGCGCATCCAAAAGCGTTTCATCGGTTTCCCTCTTCTGCCCCGGAGGGCGGGTGATTTAGTAGCTGAAATTGCTCCACTCATCATTGTCCACCAGTGCCAGATAGGTCTTGCCCCGGTTCAGGGTCATCTCCTCGCCGGTTTCGGTGTAGAGCTTGAGCGGATGGGTGGGATGCGGCTTCTCCCAGCGGCCCACCTGCACGCCGCCCCGTGTGAAGAGGTACGCCTGCCCACCGGCCACATAGTTGACCGACTGGACATCGTGAGAATCGCCCGCATAGGCGGCGATATCGGCAAAGCAGACCACCACGTTGTCAAAGGTCAGCTGCTTGCCGGTCAGCTCGTCCACCGTGTTCTCATAGGCTTTTTTGGAGCGGTTGTACATTTCCAGCTTGTAGCTGCGGCCCCAGCTGTTGTAGGTCAGGCGGGTCCTGTAGCTCTCGGAGTGGGTGATGCTGATGGTTTTGGCCGCAGGGGCACCGGGAAGGTCATTGGAGGCTGCGGTGCGGTAGTCGGCAAAGTGGAAGAAAGGCGTTTCGTTGGCGTAGGTCAGGCCGATGCCGGCATTACCGGCTGCCTGTTTGATCTCCTTGCCGGAGGTGAACTCGGTGTGTTCGTAGGCTACATTGCGGCCGCGGCTGTCACGGTGGGCAACGTGGGGGTGGACCGGCGTGTTGAAGTAGCTCTTGCCGCCGATGTTCAGGCCGGAGTAATCGTATACATTGATGAACTGGGTGCAGAAAATGCTCTCGCCATCGTGGTAATAGAGGGCCTGATGGGGCATGAGCAGCTGCAGGAACTGATCGCGGCCGGAGCGCAGCGGCCCGACCTCCGGGATGGTGTCCGCATCCCGGAACACGGCACACAGGCGGGTGATGCCGCCCTCAACCTTGCTCTCGATGAGCAGGTCTGCCGAGCCGATGCCGCGCTGGGGGCGTGCGTTCTGCCTTTCGGAGTTGGCGATGTTGTTGACCATCACACCCACCATCCGGCCGGTGCTCTTGCGGGCTTCGCCGGTCAGAGGGTCAGCGTCGTAGGCAGGCAGAAGGCTGAACGCAGAGCTTGCGGCTTCGCTGGACGCTGCCGAGGAGGCGGCTGCCTCACCAGCTGCGGCCTCACCGGCTGAGGCCGCAGAGGATGCAGCGGCCTCAGAAGAAGCGGAAGAGGATGCCGCCGAGCCGCAGAACAGGCTCTTCATCCAGTCGGGCAGGTCACCGCCCAGAATGGCACTGCCGGGGCTTGCAGAGCAGCCGGTGAGCGCCAGCAGCGCCGCCGTCAGCCCGGAATAGCGAAGTACGGACCGTCGAGAAATTTTCATGGAAAAAGCCCTCCTATCGGATCGGCTTGCCCAGCGCGGAAGTGCGCCCGGCAGGTCGGTTGCAATTTTGCAATGAACTGCTTTGATTGTACTGGTTCTTGCCCGGTTTGTAAAGGGGCAGTTCGTGGCAAAATCTGCCCGATGACGGCTTTGGGAAAGTTTTTTGTGCAGAAAGCTTGCATTTTGCCCGGGAGTATGGTAATATTATTCGGCAGTATCGTGTTATACTGCGCTTTATAATGTATGCGCTCGTAGCTCAGCCGGTAGAGCATCTGACTTTTAATCAGAGGGCCAGGGATTCGAGTTCCCTCGAGCGCACCAAAAGGACGATAAATCGTTGAAAGAAACGGTTTGTCGTCTTTTTTGTTTTATATGGGCTTTTGGGGCTTGTACTTATGATTTTTTTCAAAAAATTCAGAGGTCAGAGGTACAAAAATGAAGAAGATTCAGAAAAGTGCAGTCCGGTTTGATAATCTAAAACAAGATTTTTTGGATGATAAGAAGTATTCTGGCACAGCAGAAGCCACGTTGAACGGTTATCGGTATGATATTACACGGTTTTTGAAGTTCCTGTCAGATGAACAGTTAGCCGTGAATGAGGCAGGATTCAAGCGGTATGTTATCCACTTGACGGATAGTGGAATGACTGCAAACAGCGTCAACCACTATATCCGTTCGGTGAAAGTGTTCCTTTACTGGTGCATGGAGCAGGACGAAATAGCACCGTTCAAAATCAAGATGGTAAAGGCACAAGAAACCATCAAGGATGTTTACACGCAGGAAGAACTTTGTGCGCTGATTCAGCCGCCGAAACGTGAGGACAGCTTTGTTATCTGACGTAGTTGGGCTATCATCAACTTTATTTTGGGAACAGCAGCACGAGAAGCAACAGTCTGTGAAATGCAGATGCAGGATATATCTTTTGATGACCGAACGATTACATTTCGACATCTACTGAAAGCGAAGAAGGACGGCTCCATGTCGTACCTCGTCCGAGTCTACAACGGCCGAACGCAGGACGATAAGGTCATCACCCGGTGCAAGACCGTAACGCCGCCCACCGCCGGGATGGGTAAGAAGAAAGCCGAGAAGTGGGTGCAGGAGCAGGCGGTGCTGTTTGAACAGCAGGTGACAAACGGCCTCGTGCTGGATTTAGACATGTTGCTGGATGACCTGATCGACCGCTGGTTTGAGGAATACGCCAACAAGCAGCTGAAGGCCAAGACGCTCTACGATTATAAAAGGATGCGAGGCCGGATCAGTGCCGGACTCGGGCATCTCAAGGTTTTCAAGATCAAACCGGCGCATGTGATGGCGTTCTACAACAATCTGGAAGAGAAGGGTGTTCGCCGGGACAGCACCTACACTGCCACGAAAGCCCTTCTGAACTTACTCCCACGTGGAACCCGGGGTGAACTGGCGAAAAAGGCCGGGATCGGTCAGGACACCATGAGAATGGTCTATGCAGGTAAGAGTGTGAGCCGAAAGACGGCGGAAAAGTGTCCGCTGCAGTGGGGCTGACCTTCTCAAAGGCGTTTGTGGAACGTACCAAAAAGGACGGGAAGCTGAACAACAACAGCGTCATTCGATACCAGGCCATGCTTTCCAGCATCTTTAAGAAAGGGGTTCAGTGGGGGTTGATCAACGAAAATCCGTGCTCCCGTGCAGAACACCCCAAAGCCGAGGAAATTGATGTCCGGGTGCTGACCGAGGAAGAGATCCCAAAGCTGTTGGATGCCCTCTCGGATGCACCGCCGCAGTACAGCGTGATCACTCAGCTGGCCTTGCTGCTTGGTGCCCGGCGGGGTGAGATCTGCGCCCTGCGCTGGTCGGACATTGACTTTGAAAAGGGAACGCTCTCCATCAAGCGGACAGTCCAGTCCATCCCCGGGATAGGCCTTGTGTTCAATGCACCGAAAACCAGACGAGGCAAGAGATGCCTGCGCATTGGAGCGGATTGCGTGGAACTGCTGCAGGAGTACCGGCGATACCAAAAAGTAGAGAGGTTCCGGATCGGCTCAGCGTGGGTGCGCAAGGTCACACTGGAAAATGGCAAAGTGGTGGATAACGATATGCTATTCACGAAATGGAATGGAGAGCCGATGGACCCGGATATCATCTCGTCCTGGTTCCCGAAGTTTCTGGAAGCACACGATCTCCCATCAATTCACTTCCACAGCCTCCGCCATTCGAATGCCAGCATCCTGATTGCGGCCCACGTTCCGATCACAACGGTCTCCGGGCGGCTTGGACACGCACAGACCTCAACTACGCTGAACTACTATGCATCGGCCATCCAGAGTGCAGATGCGGCTGCAGCGGATGCACTGGAAGGGGTCATCCGGATCCGTGAGAGAGCACATGCGTGAGGGCTTAGTGGTTTTATACCGAACGTTAGCTGTAACTAATCACTGGAAAGGAGGTAGTGCGCTATGGATGCACAAAAGGACCATTCTGGAAAACCAGAGTGGAAAAGAAGAAATTTTCGATAATACAAAAATAAAAGGAGATCTATAAGGTATGAGTAAGAAGAAAACAGTTGGCAGCGCACCAGAGGCTGTAATGGATATGAACCAGTTTAGGACATGGCTTGGACTGAGTGACAGGTTGGCCCGTGAATTGATCAAAGAACCAGATTTCCCTGCAGTGATGATTCATGGCAGATATCGGATTTTTAGAAGCAAGGCGCAGCAGTGGCTGGAAGAGCATTATCCAGTGAATGCACGGTCGGAAGCAATCGCAGAAGTAATGGTAGGAGGAAATGAAAATGATTGATATTTATATGAACGATGCCGCAATCCACGCAGAAGAACCGTATGAGGAAGAAGAGGCAGAAGTCGTTCTGAGTGAGGTCTTGGCCAGAAATCTGGACATGCCAGAGGGATGCATCTGGGCCAGCCGCTATGAAGAAGCATTCAAAAAAGGCGTGATCCTTACACTGCCGGGAGGTGTGGATTTGCGCATTACACCTACATTGAATTGGGAGGGGCTGCCGGAACTTGCCATCAGCTGCTGTACGCTGGATGATTTGAAGGATCTGTACAGCGGAGCAGGAGAATGGGCTTCGGAAGAAAATGGGATGTTCACGAGCTTTCCGTCATAAAGAAAACCGCCTTTCCTGAGGGTAACAGGAAGGCGGCTATGGAAACGGGAAAATTGTTTGGCGACAGAATTCCCTGCTTTCCATTTTATCAGGTGAAGAAGCATTTTGCAACGAGAATTTTTGTGGTTGAAGGGTGCAGAATCACAGTAGAGATTTAAGCGCATGGTCGGGTGAAGATGCCTGACCATGTGATTTTTTAGAATGGAAGTGATTATCGTGGCAAAGACAAAATGGCCATTCGGGGGATTCTTTCTGAAGCTTCTCGACGAAAAAGAGGGAACGCACCGTTATGAGGACTACCAAAAGGAGCTGGCAGAAAAACCTGTTACGGAAGAGGCAGAAAAAGAACACCGGGAATCTATGCAGGCAGTGAATGCGGAGCTGGAACGACTCGATGCAGAGGCTGAGCAGCGTCGAAGAGATGAGGAAAGGCAGAGACGGGCACGAGAGCTTTCTGAACCGCCGTTTGACTCGGACTTGTTCATTCAGCTAAGCGACTGTCCCCAGAATGAAGATGTGGCACCTGCCGAGAAAGTGGCTGCGCCCGAACAGGAGACAGCTTTGGTGGTTACTGAATCAAAGCAATATGTGTCGGATCTCATCGGAGAGAGTTACAAGCACTGGGAGAATGGCCGTGTGATACTGGATTGCGGAACCGGCCGAGGCAAGAACGAGTTTATCGTCAGGAGACTGGCAGGTTGGCTTGTGGATAGAACACTGAATGGCGAAGGAAAGGATTCGATTCTCTATCTGTGTCCACTGAATTCGCTTCATGCAGAGATGATCCGCCGCAGACTGAAAGCAGAAATTGACGATATGGGCGAAGAGGCTGCTGCTGAACTACGACTTTATGAGGATGTCCTGAAGTTCAGACCTATCAGTATATGGAAAAATGCTGCAGGAACAATTCTGGGAAACTGGAAGAGTATTTGCAGGGGTCTAAATACATCGTGGCGGATGAATGCCACTACTTCACAGATTTTGCAACCTATAATATCAACACCTGCCTGTCAATGGAAGAATTGCAGAGAACCGAGAAAGATCATGTGGTGATTTACATGAGCGCAACAGGCGGCCAGATATATGAGATGTTGAATGACGTCTCCCAGACACCGTCTGACCGAATCTACACACTTCCACAGGATTACCGCCATATCACACAGATGTACTTCTATGCCAGAGAGAATCTGGTGATGATGCTGAAAGATCTCCCGACGGATGAAAAAGCTGTTGTCTTTGTGTCCAGTGGAGAGGATCTTGTCAGGATGAAGGAACAGTTCGGGGATGCCGCCGGGTACTACTGCTCAGAGAACAATCCCAAATATGGAAAGCAGTTTGACGCACTGGAAAATTGTATCCGGGACAGGAAGCTTCAAAAGAGGTTTGTATTCACGACAAAAGCAATCGGCATGGGAATCGAAATCAAAGACCGTACCGTAAAGCATATCTTCATTGATCAATGGAAACCGACAGATATCGCACAGTCCATGGGGCGAAAACGTCCTTTGGATGCAGAGGATACTTGTACCGTTTACTTCCGTGACTATGATGCAGACTGGTATATGGGGGATTTGAAGAAATTTCAGTCGGTCATTGAGGATGATTTGAAACCTGTGGAAGCATTTCTTGCAGGAGAGGGAGCCTTTGCAGAGTATCGCCAAAGCGGGATAAAATCAACAGAAGCCTGGAAAAATGCAGAGTGATGGAGTGGGACGCATCCCAAGGAGCCTACCGTGTCAATCAGCTGGGAGTCAAACAGTTGAGATATGAGGAGAGTCTGCTGGCGGAGATGATAGCAACATCCTATAAGCAGGCGTTTGTGAAGTATGCAGTAGTAGATTTGAAGCAGGACATCCGAGCGTATCATATGCCTGTGCTCATGAACTGGCTGAAAGAACACATCAACCAACCGATGCTCAAAGAAGATATGTATACAGGAATTATGAGAACCGGGGTGTTTATGGAGTATAAGGGCAGGGCGATAGGAGTTAACACTCTGAATGAAAAACTCAGGAGCTATGGAGTACAGATTATCAGCGTTAGCATCGGAAAGCATAAGGCTGGAAATAGTGTGAGATGGAAACTGATTGAGATTTAAGAGGACAATTTTTGTACTTTCTCTATATAGAATAGGTACAGTTTTTCTCCCCTGATTAATAAAGAAAATCTTGAGGGGAGGTGATATTGGTGTCGATGGTCATCAAAAAGTATGGCTTCCGAACACGACAATGTCGGTGTCCTGATAAGAACCCTTGGTTGGAAAATCCACATCAGGACGATTGATAAAGTGCACACTATATGGTAAGATGAGAATACAGAAAACAGCAGTGTGTCCACCTTCGAGACTGGAGTATCGGGATGACTCTGACATTGGAAAGCTGATGCATGACTTCTCAACTGTACCAGTGCCTAAGAGAATAACCGGAATGGCCAGTGTATTGTGCGATTTGCGTATGATATGCTGGCCTTTTTGTTTGGCGGAAGTCAGAGGCAGTCAGAAGTGGGGCGGGGGTGGTTAAAAATCCGGAGCCGGGGATCATTTTGACTGAACGGAAGAGTTGTCTGTTCTCCCCAGTCCGGAACAAAAGAGACCATCTCAATAATTGTGTAAAGCTCCGGACAGGATTTTTCATTTCATCAGATTGTCTTTGACTATTCCGTAAGTGTATCCATACAGATAACCCAGATTGGCTTTTCATCGGTAGTGCGCCCTTTGATATAACGCCCCTCCCAGCGGCCGTCCTTTCGCTTATGGATGTTTTCTCCCTGTTTTGCCATCTGAATGCCTCCCTTTACTTGACCCTTGTCTGACCCCTTATGCATAGACATACCAGTTCTGAATTACCGTAATTAGTATTTGCTGGATGAAATTAGATAAGATGTCGTGAAAATGTTTGTTTTTATCCCGACAACCCGTGGCAGCGCAGGGTATTTCTATTGAAGTACTGGTAAATTTATGATAAAATAGGGCAAGAATTGGCACAAGAACAAAAATAAGCGGTATCTTCCATGATCCAAATGGAGGATACCCCTTGATTGCGGCAGGGGGTGAGTGTGTGGCATTGCGGCTGTTTGAGCATAATGAGAGAGCTTATCAGGCTGCGATTGAGATGATGGAGCAGTATGGCAAGGCGGCCATCATTCATCCAACCGGTACCGGCAAGAGCTATATTGCGTTCAAACTCATCGAGGAGCATCCGAATGCAGTCATTTTCTGCTTGTCTCCCAGGGAGTGTATCTTCAAAACGCAGACAGGAACTCAATTGGTAAAAATCGCTGCACAGGAATCTTCCTTATTATATAAGCGGAATAAAAACGTGTGAGGAAAAATGGTGAATTTAGAAGAAACGAAGTATCATGTGGATTTTGGTAAATATTATGTTCAGATGACGGATAAACAAAAGCATTATCTTGTGGTGCGCTCAGTCATCGACCGGATTCTTGCGGGGATTGCTCTGGTAATACTTTCACCGCTGTTTTTGATCGTGAGCATTGCACAGAAAATCAGTGCACCCGATGAGCCGATTTTCTTTTTGCAGAAGCGTGTTGGAAAAAACGCACATTGCTTCAACATTATTAAATTCCGGACAATGAAAAGTTCTGCACCAAAAAATGTGGCAACCGGCGACTTGGCCGACCCACAAATATATATTTCAAGACTTGGGCGCTTTCTGAGAGATACCAGCATTGATGAGCTCCCACAACTTGTGAATGTGGTCAATGGGGACATGAGCCTGATTGGCCCCCGCCCACTGGTATATACCGAGCGTGAGATTCGTTTTTTACGTCGATGGTACGGTGTATATCAAGTGACACCGGGCATCACCGGCTGGGCACAGGTCAACGGTCGGGATACGGTGGATATCTACGATAAGGTCTATTATGACCGTGAGTACGTCCAGAATGTCAGCCTGAAGTTTGATTTGAAGGTCATCTGGAAGAGCGTTCTGGTGGTGCTGGGCCGGAAGGGTGTCGTGGATGGAAAGGTTGATCCGGAGTTCCGGAAGGAAAGCATTGTGCTGCTCCGGGAAAGTCGGCTGGTGCAAAACAGGAAAGTTGAATGCACAGGCGAGAATGAACTGCAGATGGTGTGAGGAAATATGGAAAAAGTACTGTTTGTAACGCATAATGGCCGGTTTCTGGTTCAGTTTGAGCTGAATGATATCCGGATTTTACAGGAGCTTGGGTACGAAGTTCATTGCGCGACAAATTTTGAAGGCGAAACTATGCGAGCAGATGCCGAAAATACCTTGAAGGAACACGGTGTGATCTGCCACTCAATTCCGATTGAACGTTCACCTTTGCGATTGAGAGAAAACCTGAACGCATATCGGGCGCTGAAATCACTGCTGAAAAAAGAGCATTTTGCGGGTGTGCATTGTCATACGCCGATGGGGGGTGTCGTTGGTCGCCTTGCCGCCAATACAACCCACACGGCACCAGTGCTCTATACCGCCCATGGCTTCCATTTTTATAAGGGATGCCCTCTGAAAAACCGGGTGATCTACCAGACCGCCGAGACTTTTTTGGCCCGCTATACCGATGCCCAGATCACCATCAATCAGGAGGATTACGCCGCCGCACAGAAATTCCCCTTGCGTGGCAAAGCGTATTATGTTCCCGGAATTGGCGTAGACGTGCAGAAAATCGCATCTGTACAGGTAGACCGGGTTGCAAAGCGAAAAGAACTGGGCATCCCGGAAGATGCGTTTGCGTTCCTCACTGTGGGAGAATTGATTCCACGGAAAGGTCATGAGCTCTTGATCAGAGCTTTTGCAAAATCAAACATTTCGGGGGCACAGCTTTTAATTTGTGGAAGCGGCAGAGAAAAGGAGCACTTAACTGCCTTGATTAAAGAGCTTGGGATATCGGACAGAGCGCATTTGCTTGGCTTCCGGAATGACATATATGAATTGCTGAAGTGTGCGGATACTTTTGTATTTCCATCCAAACAGGAAGGACTGCCAGTGGCTTTGATGGAAGCAATGGCCGCTGGCCTGCCCTGCATTGCAAGCCGCATCCGTGGAAATGTAGACCTGCTGCCAGACAGCCGGTATCTGTTTGAGTCATCGGATGAGGCCGCATTATGTCAGCTGATGTGCGATATTGTGGATGGTGTTCAGGTCAGGCAGGAGTGTACCCGGAACAAAAAGACACTGGAACAGTATGATGTACGGAACGTCAGTGAGCAGATGAAGAATATCTATACGGAACTGCTGGGAGACTGAAAGAAAAATGAGGGTTCTTCACTTATTGAAAAGCACAAAATATTCTGGTGCCGAGAATGTAGTGCTTACGATTATGTCGCTCTTCCCGGAAGCAGAGATGATCTATGCCTCCCCGGATGGTCCGATCCGTGAAGTTGTGGAAGCCAGAGGTCAGAAGTTTTATCCGCTGGAAAACACCTCTGTCGGTGCCGTCCGGAGGGCAATCCGGGACTTGAAGCCTAACCTGATCCATGCACATGATTTCAGTATGGCGACCTGCGCCGCATGGGCGGCCGGAAAAACTCCGGTAGTGGCTCATTTTCATAACAATCCGCTCTGGCTGAAGAAGATTTGTCCGCAGTCTGTTGCGCTGGCACTGTCACTGCCCCGCATCCGAAATGTAATCAGTGTATCGAATTCCATTGAAGCGGAATATATCTTCCGGGGACTTCTGAAACAAAAAAACACTGTGGTCGGCAATGTGGTAAACTGTACCGACGTCCGGCAAAAGGCGCAGGAAACGTGCAATTGTGCACAGGTCGATCTGGTTTTTCTCGGGCGGATGACCGATCAGAAGTGCCCCCTCCTGTTTTGCCAGATTGTGCAGAGGCTCCGGGAGAAGCGGCCACAGATCACCGCACGTATGATTGGTGACGGCGAGCTGATGCCACAGGTAAATGACTATATCCGACAAAACGGACTGGAAAGCAATGTCGAACTGGCAGGTTTCCAGAGCAACCCTTATCCCTATCTGAATGCCGGCAAAGTCATGGTCATGCCCTCTGCATGGGAAGGCTTTGGTCTGGCCGCCGTGGAAGGCATGTGCCTTGGCAAGCCTGTTGTGTGCAGCGGTGTCGGCGGGCTGGCAGATATTGTGGACGAAACCTGTGGAGCTGTTTGCAAAACAATCGACGAGTACTGCAGCGCTATCCTGAAACTGCTGCAAGATGAAAATGCTTATTGCCGCTGTTCCGCAAATGCAGTTGGAAAGAGTATACAATATACGGATATGCTGCGCTATACCGCTATTATAAAGTCCATTTATGCATCATCTTTGGCAGAAAGTTGAAACGTCTGATCGTCTGATGGTGACATTTTATAAATAACCAGCCATCTTAAGTATAGCTATAAAGGGGTCTCTGATGAATAGAATTGCATTGATTATTCCATATTTTGGAACACTCCCGAATTATTTTTCACTGTGGCTTAAAACAGCAGCCTATAATAAAAACTTCGATTTTCTTCTTTTTACGGATTGTAATCTCGCGGAATATGGCGTCCCTTATAATGTCAAATGTATTCAAATGACATTTGATGAGGTGAAACAGCGGGTAGGCAATATTCTGAATTTTAAATTTGTATTGCACAATCCTTATAAATTATGTGATTATAAGCCACTTTATGGATTGATTTTTTCCGATTATCTGAGAGAATACGAATTTTGGGGGCATTGCGATCCAGATATAATATGGGGGGATCTATCTGCTTATATCACGGATGATATTCTTTCGAGATATGATCGCCTTTATAGAAGAGGTCATTTGTGCATCTACCGAAATGTGCCTGAAATAAATCGAGCGGCGATTACACTTCCTCAAAAAGGAAAAATAAGCTACCAGGATGTTTATCGGCATAAATATATTGCACACTATGATGAGGGAGTTTTAATAGAAAAACTTGTACAGCAGCAAGGCGGTAGAATCTGGGCCGAGGATGATTTTGCGGATATTTCTTATTTTCATAAGCAATTTGTCCTTGTAAAGCATGATGCATTATGTAAAACTGTGGCAGCTTTTAGGTGGAAAAATGGAAAACTGACCAGTCTTAATGTAGAGGGAGCGAAAGAACAAGAATACTCGTATATTCACCTTCAAAAAAGAAAAATGAGCTATGTGGAAAAGCTATCTGATGATTTCATCATCACTCCAACCGGCTTTATTCCATATACCGATTTTTGGAAGGAAATGGCGGTTGAATGGCTGAAACCAGATCCTGCGTTTGAAAAAAGAGCACAGCTTAACAATAGAAAAAATCAGATCAAAAATATAAAAGAAGGCGCACTGATATTCAGATTCAAAAATAAGCTGTGGGAAGGGGGAATGAGACCTTGATTAAAGCGACTATTTTAACCCCGACTTATAATCGTTCTCATACATTGCCCAAACTGGTCGACAGCCTTTGCAGACAAACCAGAACAGATTTCCAGTGGCTTGTTATCGATGATGGTAGCACGGACAATACCGAAGCGTATATAGAAGCGTTAAAGCAGCAGGATCTTCCGTTTGAGTGGGAGTATCACAAAAAGGAAAATGGTGGAAAACACACTGCGCTGAATGCGGCACATCCTTACATCAAAGGCGATGTTGTCTTAATTCTGGACAGCGATGATTACCTGACACCAGACGCTGTGGAAACAGTAGAGTGTGAATGGGATGATTATTTTTTGAGCCGTCCTGATGTGGCGATTGTTAATTATTTCAAAGGAAAAGAAGATGGCACACATTTGAGCGTTGCTCATGCACAGGATTCCTATATTGATGATGATATCCATTATCGAGTCAATCATCATATCCGAGGTGACCGCTGTGAAGTTGTTCGGACAGAGGTATTCAAAAAATATCCCTTCCCAGTTTATCCGAACGAGCGCTTTATGGCGGAAAGCTGGCTTTTGAATATGCTGGCCCTGAATTACAAGACGGTGTACCGCAATAAAACCATTTATATCTGCGAGTATCTGGAAGGCGGACTGACAAAAAGCGGCCGTGCACTGCGAATGAAAAGCCCCCTTGGAATGATGGATGACTGCCGCAGCTACCTGAACGATGAAGTCTGCCTGAAAGTCCGGGTCAAAGAGATGCTGCTCTATTGGGCGTACGCAAGGTGCGCCGGCTATTCGTTTGCAAAAGCACTATCAACAAGCGGCAGACCCGTCGGGATGACTCTGACAGCGATCCCCGGTTGGATGTTGTACTTTTATTGGAGAAAAAAATATGTCTCAGAAAACATATAATCTGAAGGAATTCAAGCAAAAGACTTTGATATTGACCCAAACCGATCCTTTGACGGATATGATGTTCTGTACATGGATCAAGAACGGGATGAATGCGGATATCATATTTTCGCCAAAACCTAAAATCATCCGGGCAATTCGCCGTATGTGGACAGACGGATTTTTGCCGGGTGATGAGTTTTGGTATGGAGACTGGAAAAATGACCTTGAAAAATATGACACTGTGATTCTTCATGCGAGCGAGAGAACCAGAAGGATTCCTACCTACATCCATAAAAAGAAGCCTTCCATGCGAATCATCTATTGGTACTGGAATCGTGTAAATGCCGACAGCCGTCCGGAATTGGCATGGGATAAAAATATTGAACCATGGTCATTTGATAAAGACGACTGCATTCGATACAGAATGCAGCAAAATATTCAATATTATCAGTACCCAGCTGATGTAAACAATGAGCCGATTGAATATGATTTATACTTTATTGGGCACGACCATAACCGAACAGCACAGATCTTGCAGATTCAGCAGGAAGCGGAAAAACAGGGGCTAACGGTCAAAATCGAAATCATCGATCAAGGTGCCGGAAATGTTCCTTATACGGAAGTTCAAAAAAGAACTGCCCGCACAAAGGCGATTCTGGAGGTAATGCAAAGTGGGCAGGTAGGCTGCACACTGCGAGCATTGGAGTCTCTCTTCCTCAGGAAGAAGCTCGTAACAACAAATTTGGAAATCCAAAAAGAAGCATTCTATAACCCCAATAATATTTTTATTTGGGGAAAAGATCCGACCAATCGGCTTTATGATTTCATAAACAGCCCGTATGACTCTTCGGTAGATCAGTACAGAGAGCAATATACTCTTGACACATGGTTTTTAAACTTCTTTAATACTCACTGAGGAAACGCATATGCTTGTAATAATCTGGATTCTTTTCATTATATGTGGAATTTTTTTTCCGAAGTCAAGAGTTTTTTCATGGCTCATGATGGCATTTATGATGGTTTCCATTGGGTGTAGAACCCAAGGAGCAGATTATATAAGCTATTTTTACGAGTTTCAATGGTCTACTAGCCAGAAATTGAATGAGGTTTCATACCCTGGTTTTGTTTTGTCCGCAAGAATAGCAAATCAATGTGGAATGTCGTTTGGAACATTTGTGCTTATCATGGCAATATTTTCATGTATGTTCTTTTATGTGGGAGCCAAGGGGTTAACAAGTAACACAACTTTCTTGATGGCGCTTTTTTTGATTTATCCATTTTCGCATGAGCTGATTCAAATGAGAACCTTTTTGGCAGATTCCATTATTATTTCGATACTTCCATGGATTTTGAATTGTACAAATCAGCTGCAGGATAAGGTTATTAAAACAATCGCTTTATTACTGGCAGGACTAATTGCACTTTCTTTTCACGTTGAAGTTATATTTAGCATTTTGTTTTTGGTGATTGTTATATGGATGCCGCCAAAAATTGAGAGAAAATGTATTCCAATCATAACAATTATTCTGTTCTTACTATCTGTGTGCAATGTGTTCCCAAAACTATTCGGCGGTATAAATCCAATGGCTGCACAATGGCTATCTGCCAAGGCTGGTTTTGGAATAATTATACCGATTTCCGTGACATTTTTGATTCTGTACTTGACGCACATTGCCTCAACGAGACTTTATAGAACAGAAAAAGATAGCGCAAAAAAGCAGTTCTATTTAAACTGCGATTCCTTTGGAAGATGCGGAGCATTGCTGATTCCCTTTTTTACGTATGATATAACCTTTAATAGAGTATGGCGGATACTTTTAGTTGTACTGTACGCTATGCTTTCGGATATTTCAAAAGAGAAAATGCGCAGAAAATCATGGATTACCTATATTTTTCTTGCAACAGTCCTTTTGATTGGAATAGTTGTTTATGAAAACACATTTCCAATCATCTGTGAAGCATTTAAAAATAATTCTGTATCTGGTTTATTATCTGTAATATGGTAACTAGTCTATGAGGAAAATGAAAATAAATTTAGTTCTGCCTGGTGCAGGAAACTGTGGCGGAGTGCGTGTGGCATTTGAGTATATGAATGCCCTTACCGAATATGGACATGATGTTGTGTGTTACGTGCCTGCTTGTGGTTCATACGTTGAGTGGAAAAAGATCCTATTTCCAAAAGCAATCGTACGGTTAATGTGTTCGCATGATTTACAGGGCCGCTGGTTCGAAAAAAAATTCAGTTTGAAGTTTCCATTCACAATCAGTAATTTCACCGTGCGTGATGCAGATGTTACAATCGCAACCAGTTGGCTGACCAGCTATTGGGTAAATCGTTTATCTCCTCAAAAGGGGAAGAAAGTATATTTTATTCAGGATTTTGAGACATGGGGAAGCCCACAGTTAAATATCGAAGTCCTAAAAAGTTATCGTCTGGCGTTTGATGAGCATATTTCTGTAAGCACGGCATTACACGATCGTCTTTTCAATGAGGTCGGTTGTGAGTCAAAAGTAGTCTGCAACGGAGTTGAAGAATGTTTTTTAACTCCTGTTGAAAAAAAGATTCCTTCTGAATCGGTTACAATTGGAATTCCATATCGAAGCTCTCGTGGAGATGATATAAAAAACTGCACTCTTGGAATATCTGTATTGCATCAAATCAAGAAAAAATATCCGCATATCGAATTAATTGCTTTTGGATTCAAAAAGCCTTCTGAATGGGATGAACAAATTATATTCGTGGAAAATCCCTCCAGAGAAGTTCTTGTTAAACTGTATGCGCATATAAATATTTTTTACGTTCCAAGTATATATGAAGGATGGGGACTTCCTGCTATGGAAGCAATGGCTCAAAAATGCTGCGTTATTGCAGGAGATTCTGGTGTAATAAAGGAAATTGGAAGAGACAGGATCAACTGTATTATCCTTGAAGATCCACGAAATAAAAACGAGGCCATCAATAAGCTAAGCGAATTGGTTTGTAACCCAAATCTTGTCTCTGAAATAGGCGAAGCCGCAAGGAATTCCGTTTCGAACATGTCCACTACAAAAAGTGCAAAAAGATTCGAAAAAATACTGATGAGCTTACTTCAAGAGCACAAATAACAAAAGCACACATAAACAGTATGCTGTTAGAATGGCCGTTTTGAATTATTGGGTGGACTGTTGGATGAGTATGAAATCGATAAGCCTACAAGACATTTGGCTCAATAAATTTGCGAGGAAATCCACACTTTTAGGAAAAGATCGATGAATAATTTGACTCAAAGGATTAAACAGTATACATTGGAGGAATCTGGAAAAATGCGTAGTTGTTCTGCCTTTAAGATAAATAAAATGTATATTTGATTATGGCATGAGAGGAAAATATTGTTGATGGAATATACTTATAAGTATTTACATGTTTTGTTTTTTAATGACATAAAGTTTTATCAACCGTTAGTGAAAATTCTTGATGAGACAGAGGAATTGAAACCTACGGATCATTTTTTTATCACAGATCAAATGCGTGTTTATGAAAGCCTCCGTGATTATAAGAATGTTAGGCTTGTAAAGCAACGAGAACTTTACAAATATATGCGTAAGTCCAAGTGGATTATTCTTCATTCGATGCCTTTGAAAAAGTGGCAAGTCATCTTGATGCCAAATTCAATTTGTGGAAGAATCATTTGGAGGACGTGGGGACACGATATAAGACCAGTCAATAAAGGATTGAACATCTTTGATAGTTTGAGAAGATTGGTGTTTTCGTTATACAGGAAGAAAGTTGAACATTTTTTTGCGATCGGCATTGCAAACGAGATTGATATTGTGAATGCAGAAGAAGTATTTTGTCATAAGTTTCGGTATTTTAAGCTAAATTATACGGATTGTTCTGAAGAAATTGGGCTCATCCAACGTATTAATCCCATATCGAACGATAAAAAAAAGTACATTCTGGTGGGTCACAATTGCTCGCCGGTTGATAATCATCTGAAAATTTTGGATAAACTGACAAAATTCAAAAATGAGGAGATTCACCTAATTATTCCACTATCGTATAGTGATCCACAAAATGGCTATAAAGAACAAGTAATAGAAAAAGCGTATCGCATTTTTGGAGAGGATAACGTGACGATACTGAAAGACTTTATGCCACATGAGGAGTATATAAGACTAATATCTAAAATTGATATAGCTATAATGGATATGTATTATTCAAATGCCTTAGGTAATGTTCAATATATCCTTTACTTTAAGAAAAAACTATATGTATGTAAGAATGGTAATATGGATAAGGCTTTTTTGCTGGAAGGCATTAAACCTAATTATACACGCGATATAGAAAACCAGTCATTTGAAGAATTTGTAAGAAATGATTACGACGATAGATACAAAAATTTCTGTGATTTATTATATGATGAAAATTCGACTCGCATCAGGTGGAAAACGATGATGGAAGAATGTGACAAGCAGGATATTTGTGTAAGAAATGAAGAAACAACTTGAAATATCTAAAAACATGGGTAATAGAAGGATAATATCGAACTTTATATGGCGCTTTGCTGAACGCTGCGGTGCCCAACTTGTAACCTTTATCGTATCTATCGTACTTGCCCGCATCCTTGCGCCGGAGGATTATGGAACCATTGCGTTGATCACAGTGTTTACGAACATTATGCAGGTGTTTGTGGATAGTGGACTTGGTACAGCGCTCATACAGAAAAAGGATGCCGATGATTTGGATTTTTCTTCGGTGTTCTATTTCAACTTTGTGGTCTGCTTAGTGTTATATGGAGTTATGTTTGTGGCAGCACCGTTTATTGCGGCGTTTTACAATGATGCAACATTGACTCCGCTGGTACGGGTTATCAGCTTAACCATCGTGATCTCGGGCGTGAAGGGAATCCAACAGTCTTATGTGTCTCGGAATATGCTGTTCAAGCGGTTCTTTTTTGCAACGCTGGGAGGAACGATTTTCTCTGCATTCCTAGGCATTGGGTTGGCTTATGCTGGTTTTGGTGTATGGGCTATTGTGGTGCAGCAACTATCTAATACGACCATTGACACGTTGATTCTGTGGTTGACAGTAAAATGGCGGCCCAAGAAAATGTTTTCTTGGCAGCGTCTGAAGGGATTGCTTACCTTTGGGTGGAAGCTTTTGGCTTCAGCATTGCTGGATACAGTGTACAACAATTTGCGCAGTCTGGTTATTGGCAAGATGTATTCTTCAGCTGATCTTGCATACTTCAATCAGGCAGATAAATTCCCAAATGTGGTCGTCAACAATATTAACTCGTCGATTGACAGCGTACTTTTGCCGACGATGGCCAGCGCACAGGATGATTCTGCCCAAGTGAAAGCTATGGCTCGGCGAGCAATTAAAACCAGTACATACATCATGGCTCCGCTGATGATGGGCCTTGCATTTTGTGCAGAATCTGTTATTAAGCTGGTTTTGACGGATAAATGGATTCCTTGTGTGCCCTTTATGCAGATTTTTTGCATTACATATATGTTTTATCCGATTCATACAGCTAACCTGAATGCAATCAAGGCTATGGGGCGCAGCGATTTATTCTTAAAACTGGAAATTGCAAAAAAAATCATTGGCATGATATTGCTATTGTCAACAATGTGGTTTGGTGTTATGGCAATGGCGTACAGTTTGCTGTTAGGCAGTGTTCTAAACCAAATTATTAATTCGTGGCCCAATTGGAAACTGTTGGATTATAGTTATTTGGAGCAGCTGAAAGATATTATGCCAAGTATTATATTAGCTGTTATCATGGGTTGCTGTGTTTATCCGATTAGCCTGCTGGGCCTATCTAGCGCGGTTACACTGCTGATTCAAATACCGCTTGGTGCTGTGATTTACATTTGCGCATCGATGGCATTACGTTTGGAATCTTATGAGTATCTAATGAAAATGATTCGACCTGTTATGAGAAAACTAAAATGGGTATAAAAATCAAAAATTTATAAAAAGGAGAATAGATGATGAAAACAGCGCTAATTACATCAACTGGATCGGTTGCCACAGATATAACATTGAAAAGCTTGAAGCGGATGGGATTCCGTGTGGTAGGATGTAATATCTATCCCAAAGAATGGATCGTAGAATCTTGTGAGATGGATGCTTTTTATCAGGCACCACCAGTGTCAGATAACGAAAACTATTTGAGGTTCATGAAGGAACTTTGTCTTAAAGAAAAGATTAATTATCTTTTGCCTATGATTGATTATGAGATCGATCTTCTCAATGTCAACCGGGAATGGTTTGACGAACATGGAGTTGTTTTATGTATTTCACCCAAAGAAGCGCTTGATATTATCCGTAACAAGAAGAAGCTTGCGGATTTCATTGCAGAAGAATGCCCGAGGACACAATCAATCCCCACGTTGATGCTCCGTGATATAGAGAAACTGGAGTGGGATTTTCCTGTGGTGTGCAAGCCTTATAATGGCCGCAGTAGTCAAGGTTTGAAGTACATCTATAATCAGGAAGAATGGGAAAAGTTCTCTGCTGTAGCGGATGAAGATACTTATATTGTCGAGCCTTTTATTGATGGCCCCCTTGTTATGGTAGAAATCGTTCGTCAGGAAAAACCGCATAAGGTTGTTGCAATGACACGGCGAGAGCTGATTTCGACACCGCATGGCTGCTCTACTACAGTATATGTGTACCAAGATAAAGCGTTGGAAGAAGCATCAAAAATTTTGGCGGATAAATTAGGTGTTTTGGGTGATGTGAATTTCGAATATATCCTCGATAAGAATGGAACATATCATTTGGTGGAGTGTAATCCACGATTCTCTGCTGGGTGCGAATTTTCCTGTATGGGTGGATACGATTACATTGAAAACCATATGAAATGCTTTATGGGAAAAGAAATCGAAGATGCGCACTTTAAGCATAACATGATAATCGCAAGAAAATATGAGGAATATATTACTGCTGTCGATGTAAATGTGGAGTATGAAAATACGCATCATTAAGATACAATGAGGAAAATTAGATGGATTTTACAGAATTGAGTTTGTTGTACGATGTTGCATGGATGTCCGCATTGCTTCTAATGGCGAAAATAATTCGTAGCAAAGTTCGATTTATTCAAAGACTTTATATTCCTTCCGCTCTAATTGCAGGATTTATAGGACTTTTTGCGGGCAAACATTTTTTTAATATTATCCCATTCAGTTCAGAAATATCGAATTATGCAGGCATTTTGATCGCTTTTGTATTTGGGTCAATGTTTATTGGAAACAAGACAAAAGTTTCCTTTAGGAATATGTTCCATTCAGTAGGTGACAGCTTTTTGGTTAATGCGGCGGCTGAAATTACACAATTTGGAGTATTTATTTTTCTTGGAGTTGTAATCCTTCCTGCATTCTTTAAAGAAATCAATCCAGCTTTTGGATTGATGCTCCCAGCTGGTTTTGTAGGAGGTCATGGTACGGCTGCTGCAATTGGTAGTGTTCTTGTAGACAATGGATGGGAAGAGGCAACAAGTATTGGCCAGACATTTGCAACAATTGGGCTGTTGGGAGGAATTCTTGGCGGAGTAACGATGATTAATATCGGGGCACGAAAAGGAAAAACTGCAATCATCAAAAGCGTAGAAGATCTTCAAGAAGAAATGTTAACAGGTCTTGTAAAAGAAAATGATAGAAGTGCTTTTGGTGAGAATACAGTCAATGCAATGTCTATTGATACATTGACATGGCATTTTTCATTGATTTTGGTAGCAGTTGGTATGGCATATGGAATAAATGCTGGCCTGAAGGCTCTATTTCCAGCAGTATCTTTCCCTGTATATGGTTTGGCCTTGCTTTGCAGCATCATGTTACAAAGAATTCTGAAAATCGTTCGATTAGATGAATTTGTGGATAAGAAAATTATTACGCATATTGGAAGCAGTGCAACAGACTATCTGGTTGCATTTGGAGTTGCATCTATTAATATTAGTGTGGTTGTAAAATACCTTGTTCCAATTGCAGTTATTTCGGTTGTTGGCTTTGCCTTTGTTATTGCATGGTTTTGGATCGTTTCACCTAGATTCTTTAGAAATTACTGGTTTGAACGAGGAATCTATATTTTTGGCTTATCTACAGGCGTTATGGCAACGGGTGTGATTCTTCTTCGAGTTACAGATCCGGAGTTTAAATCCGGGGTATTGGAAGATTTTGGATTTGCATGGATATTCCTTTCATTTATGGATATGTTCCTGGTGTCTTTTTCGCCAATGTTTGTCCTGAAGAATGCTGGAGTGATATATAGTTTAATTCTCTTTGCAATTGCCGTACTCTGTTTAGTTATGTGTAGGTTGATCTTTGGAAAGAAGGTAAATAATAATGGACGATAAAATTTTGGTTACGAAATCATCAATGCCAACATTAGAAGAATATGCCGAAGAAATCCGTCCTATTTGGGACAGCCATTGGCTTACCAACATGGGACCGGAGCATAAGAACCTGCAGGCAGAACTTCAGCAGTATATGGGTGTGGAAAACGTGGAGTTGCTGACCAATGGTCACATGGCATTGGAACTTTCCCTTCAGGCAATGAATCTGCAGGGGGAGGTCATTACCACACCGTTTACCTTTGCGTCTACCACTCATGCGATTGTGCGCAATGGCTTGGAACCGGTATTCTGTGACATTGATCCGGTTACATATACGATGGATGTGACCAAGCTGGAACGGCTGATTACTGACCGTACTTGCGCTATCGTTCCGGTGCATGTGTATGGAAACGTCTGCAACATCGAGGAAATCGAGCGGCTGGCACACAAATACGAGCTGAAGGTACTGTATGATGCAGCTCATACCTTTGGTGAGACCTATAAGGGTCAGGGCATCGGAAACTTTGGTGATGCATCCTGCTTCAGCTTTCATGCTACAAAGGTGTTCAATACCATCGAAGGCGGTGCAGTCTGCTATAAGGACCCTGAGCTGGGGCGTAAGCTATATGAACTGAAGAACTTTGGCATTCATGGCCCGGAAGAGGTGGATGCTGTAGGTGCTAATGCCAAGATGAATGAATTCTGTGCAGCGATGGGCCTTTGCAATCTGCGCCATGTGGATGAAGAAATTGCAAAACGTAAGGCAGTTGTCGAACGCTATCGGGAGCATCTGAGCGGTGTGGATGGATTGCAGCTGAATGTGGAGCAGCCGGAGGTAAAGTCGAATTACGCATACTTCCCGGTTGTATTTGACGAAAAGCTGTTTGGATCCAGCCGTAACGAGGTGTTTGATGCGCTGGCGAAGAATGGCATTGGTGCACGGAAGTACTTCTATCCGCTGACCAATACGTTTGCCTGCTTCCATAAAAAATACGATGTGGATGAGACTCCTGTGGCCCGACGTATTGCCAAGCGGGTACTAACCCTGCCGCTGTATGCAGATCTGCCGCTAGAGGAGGTCGACCGCATCTGCAAGATCGTTCTGGAACAGAAACTGTGAGGAAAAGATGAACGAAAATATAACGGAAAAACGTTCTGAATTGAATGAAGGGGGGGGGGTAAGAAACTCGAACCTTGAGCTTTTTCGGATTCTTTCCATGCTGGTTATCGTGGCCCATCATTATGTGGTGAATTCTGGTCTAATAGAATGTATTGGTGAAAAAACGCACTTACATTTTGTGGATTATTTTTTACTTTTGTTCGGTTGGGGCGGTAAGACTGGTATCAATTGCTTTGTCTTGATTACTGGATATTTTATGTGCACATCTCATATTACAAAACAGAAATTTTGTAAGTTGCTGAGAGAGTACTATTTTTATACAATCGGAATTTGGGCGGTGTTTCTCCTGACTGGGTATGAGGCGTTTTCGGTGAAAGGTCTCTTGCAGGTATTGTTTCCGTTTTTTACAGTAAGTAATGGTTTCACGAGCTGTTTCTTATTGTTCTATCTGCTAATTCCGTTCCTGAACAAACTGATCCATGCTCTGACGCAGCGGGAGCATTTCTTACTGTTGCTGTGGGGGCTGGGGATCTATGTCGTGCTGCCCTCTTTTGCAAAGACAGAGGTGACCTTTAACTATGTCACCTGGTTCAGCATCCTGTATGTCCTTGCGGCCTATCTCCGTCTATATCCGCAGCCGTGGTTTGAGAGCAGTCAGGTCACCGGATTGCTGGCGCTGGCAAGTCTGGTGCTTTCCTGGGGCAGCGTTGTCGTGCTGGCATGGTTCAGCCGTGCAGTCGGAAAAGGGATCTGGCTCAGCTATTTCTTTGTTTCGGATTCCAATAAGGTTCTGGCGTTGGCCACCGGGGTCAGCCTGTTTTTGTTCTTCCGCAGCCTGAAGCTTGGATACAGCAAATGCATCAACACCATCGCGGCATCTACGTTCGGTGTCCTCATGATCCATGCCAACAGCGACACCATGCGCCGTTGGCTGTGGCGGGATGTCTGCAACAATGTCGGCGCGTACACGGTTGGCAATGTTGTGCTTCATGCTGTTGTATGTATTGTGATCATTTATGCAGTGTGTACGCTGATCGATATGGGGCGGATCTGGTTATTGAGACACATCCGGTTTGGAATAAAATCCTGAGACGGAAACATTTTTACTCTAAAGCTGTACTGCTCAAATTGGCGGTGTAGTTTTTTGATACAAAAGTTCTATATCGAACGATATTTCTGACCTCTCCCCGTACCCACCTTCAAACTCTCTCCGGCGAAATTTTGATGGGCGCAACATCATGAAATAGGGCATGGAAGCCACCCGAGACCACTCTTTCTGTAGCAGAAAAAACGAGTGATCCCATTCTTTTGAAATTATGGGAACAGAAACATTGTTTATCTTGGTAGATGAAAAAAGGTATCAGTTATAGTTCTGCAAAATAGTGCGACAAAAATGCGACAACTCGAAAATGCATGAGGAGCTGATACAGGGCACAATTGCGCAAAACTATTGTAAAATCGTGCATTTTGAAACGAATTTGGGTACAAAAAACCATCAAAGTAAGCTCTTTTAATCAGAGGGCCAGGGATTCGAGTTCCCTCAGACAGTCAGGCCCCGGGTGGTGGCTTTGAACGACAACACGGTTTGCGGAGCAAAGTGATAGACCATCTGACAGAGATTTTCAAGCATTGAAAATCATGGTGATAAAGTGGATTTTTGTTACAAATCAATAAAAACGTTGAGGAAAAAATTCTTCTGTGGTAAAATAATTAAAAAGATGCTGCGAAATTGCGGAGGGAGGATCTGTGCTGTATGCACCGGCTCCATAAACGCCTTACAGGTGCAGCCAACAGTTCCATAGAAATCATCATTGCTTGGAGTTTTGCAGATGCGTAAGAGACTGTTTGTTAGAAACTGGATCCGAAGGCTTCTAAGGTACCTTTGTATTCCGGTTGGGTTCTTCCTGGTCGTGGTTCCTCTGTATAGCCTGATGATCCGCCAGACGATCCAAGCGCAGTCCTCCAGCGCGATGGAAATGCTGGCGATCGGCACCACCCAGTTGGAGCGATGCCTGAGCAACATCCGCAGTACAACGAACAAATTGTTCAGCGAAACGGAGTATACTCTGCTTGCCAGCAGTTATGATAACAGTATTCTGGGAGATTATCAGACACTGACGAGAGCCAGCAAATCGTTACAGGATAAGACCTACGATTCCTCTGTGATCACATACAGCTATATTACATTTGAGCGGAATGGCATCATATTGGATGACCGGAGCGCGTATGAAAGCCATAGCAATTTTTACCCGGGAGCACTTGAGTATGAGGATGTGTCTCAGGAGGAATGGGATGCGCAGAATCAGATCGATGTAACGACGATAAAGCCCGCCCATGTTGTCAAACTGATGCATTCCAGCTATGGCAATTCATATACCACGGTATACCAGCCCTATGTGAACACGGCGGGCCGCCTTTGCGGCGCAATGACGGTGCTGATCAAGGAAAAAGATGTCGTTTCAATGTTCCTTTCGCAGCAGCAATGGCGCAAGGAAGGGCTTTTCTGCCTGATCTCCGATGACGGAACGATCCTGGCGGGAAATAACTATGACGGAACGACATTTTCCCTGGCGAGTGATGATACGGGTTGGGAGACCTATCAGGGAAAGCGCTATCTGATGGCAACGCGATATGTGGCATCTCTGAATGCAACGGCGGTCATTGGAATGCCGCCGTCGCTCTACGAAGCGGGTCTGTTGGCAGTACAGCGTGCAATTTGTCTGTATCTGATCGTGGGCGTTCTGGGCTGTGTATTGATCAGCGTCTGCATGACGCTGGAGGATATGAACAGCCTGCGTCCGATGCTGGATACGCTGGACGAATCGGATCTGGCATCGCGGAAAGTGCTGAATGAGATCTTTCTCCGAAATGTGAACAGTCAGCATAAACTGGCACAGGAACTGGAGCATTCACGCAGCGAGCTGGAACACGGCAAAATGGAAATTTTGCTGCGCACAGGGTCTGTGAGTCAGGAAACCCTTCAGCAGCTGACGGATGCGGTGCAGCTGAAAGCCTATAACTTCCTGCTGCTGATCCCATCTCTTCAGGAAAACGCCGAGTGCTCACTGAAAGAAGAGCTGCGTACTGTGGTGGTGTCAGAGCAGATCCGTCAAATTTACGGGCAGAGATTTTATGTACAGGCAACGGCAGATGACCTGATCCTGGTGATCCTGACGCAGGAAACGGATGAAGCAGAGGAACTGCGGGAAATGTGTTTCCGCACAGAGCAGCTGTATGATGCGCTGCATCTGACAACTCCCCTGATATTGAGCGATCCTTTTGAGAAAATGGAGCAGCTGTCAGATATTTACTGGAAGGCCCGCAACGTAGCGGCCTATGCGGATCCGACACAGAAGATCTGCTATTTGGGGAACAGCAGTGCGCAGCGCGGTACCACGGTCAATGCAACCAATGCAGCGCGGCTTCGGGAATATCTGCTTTCCGGATGCACGGAAGAAGCGGTTTCGCTTCTGAGTGAACTGTTCTCGGTGGATAATCTGGACCCGGAAAACTTCAAGCAGGATTTTTACACGGCAGGCGGCATTCTGCTGAACACGGCGGAAAGGGTATGCTGTCCGGATATCGCCTATCTGTGCAGTTATGACTCAAAACTGACTGCCCGCCAGATGCTGAGCCGGTTGCAGGACTGCTGTGTGGAGATCTGCAACCATGTGCAATTCTTGAAGCATAGCCACAATGATGCGCTTCAAAAGAATATTCTGGACTGGCTGGCACAGAATTTCCAGAATCCGGAGATCAATGCGGCGATGACGGCGGAGCAGTTCAAGATCTCTAAAAAGTATCTTTCGCAATTCCTGAAGGAGCAAACCGGAAAGAGCTATACAGAGTATGTGGAAGAATTGCGTCTGGATCATGCGATGCAGCTGCTGAGAACGACAGATCTGAATATCACGGATATTGCAGAACAGTGCGGCTTTTCCACAGCGAATACATTCTATAAGGCATTCCGGCGGAAGTATCAGCTCTCGCCTTCTGCAGTTCGCAAGGGAGACAACTGATTTCAGCGCAAAAAAAAAACGAACGATGTCATCCGATTCGGACAGACATCGTTCGTTTCTTTTTACAGGTGGATTCAGGGATGGATGCTTATGGTAACAGTGCAGGGAACATCCAATGCAAAGGTCAGCTCAAGCAGCCCATCATGGCGTGTGGTCACGGTGCAGGGAACAGAGGCTGTAACAGCTTTGGGACCCGGCTGCAGAACAACCAGAACAGTGCTGCGGCCCGCTGCAGTAAAATCCAGTGTGGCATTTAAGGCGCTGTTGTCCGGTGCCCAATCCGTATGCCGGACAAAGGCATCAAAACCGGTCGTGAGGGTGCCGGGGCGGTAGTAAGCGGAAAACCACTGTACAATGGGGGAAGAAAGCCCGCTGAACTGATGCCAGCCGGCACCACGGCGGCTTTCGATCATAAAGTGTTCAAAACAACAGTAGCTTTCGGCACACTCGTTCTGCCACAGGGTAAGAGCGGTGTCGGCAATGCGGTAAGCAAAATCGGCAAGGCCCGCATCCAGTGCAGATTTGAAGAACATCCACTGATAAGGCATCCATACAGCGCCGTTCCAGTAGCCGTCACGCCGATAGTACGGCGCGCTCTGATCCACGGTGGAAAGGCCGCAGGCACACCACAGGTGTTCCGGGCTCTGCAGCTTCTGCCACAGAAGTTCCTTCTGCGGTTCTGTACAGGCACCTGCAAACAGCGGCGAAGCGCCATCCATGCCCATATCGTAGTTCAGACCCTGCTCGGTGCGCAGAATATCTGCAGCATCACCAGAAGGATCGTGCAGGAGGTACCCGAAGTAACCACTTTCCTCGTCCCATGCAGTCTGCAGGGAGCGCCCCAAGCGAAGCGCATCGGCATCAAAAGCATCTGCGTCGGCTGTCTCGCCCAGCAGGCGGGCGGTGTACGCCAGGATCTTGGCACAGCGTATCGCATGGGCAGTTGTGACTACGGGCGCGCAGCTGGCCTGCAAACGGCGGCGATGGACCTCCTGCTGTGGGGGATAATCGTCCCATCCACCAGAATTATAGAAATAATCCCAGGGACGCAGCAGGCCGCTGTGCAGGTTGGCGGTTGTGGAGCCGCCTTCCTGCCCGGTGAAGAAGCGGTAGTACAGCTTTAGGCGCGGATAGCAGTAGGCGGCAAGTTCTCTGCTGCTGGTGCGATTCAACAGCTCGGCATACAGATAAAACTGCGTTGGCACCATGGAGCCATGGTGCAAAAAAGCAGCGTCCACAGAATCCGGGGGCATCAGGTAGGTGTTCAGGCAGTCAAAGGCATTGCGCAGGCTGGTCTGAGCCAGACCCATTCCAATGAATCCGGAATCCCATGTGTAGACACAGTCCCACCAGCGTCCAGGAGTGTAGTGGCGGATATACTGTCCCCGCGTGTACACCGGATACACAACGTTGGTGCAGAGAACAGCATTCATCAACTGTTGGCCCAAGGCAAGCGATTCGGCAGCCGGTAGAGCGGATGGTGCTGCAAGGGAGGCAGAAGCCTGTTGCCATACATGCTCCCAATCACTGCGCTGCGTCAGCAGCTCATGGCAGCGCAGCGCGGTGGCAGAAGCATCCGGAGCAGCACAGACCGCTCCATAGATCACTTTTGTCTGTCCTGCCTCCAAGGGGATCGGCCCCATAAAGAGATTGACGTAATGCCCTTTTCCGTTGCCGCGCAGCGTGGCATTTACATGGTCGTGTACGGTGTCACGCAGAAAGATATCCAGCTCATCGTTTTCGATCGTGCGAATATGGGTGGTGATATCATCCCACAGGATCCCGTAGCACTCCTGAATGTGGGGATACTGCAGGGTCAGATAGTTCTCATCTGCGGCGGGCTCGGCCTGAGGCCGGAAGCCATCTCCACGCAGGGTGACGGTAAAGTTACCAGCGTCCGCTTGCTCGCACAGAGCGAGGCAGTCCAGCTTCGCCCCTCCAACACCGGCAGCAGTCAGGGTCAGAGTGAATTTCCCGGCGGGAATGGAAGCATTCAGCGGCAGGATGGCAATAGAAGGCTTCTGACAGGGCGGCAGCCGCAGCGTGTCCTGACCATTGACACCGTACTCGGAACTCTCATCTGCCGGATTCCAATACCGTACACAGAGACAGGGGGTATGCAGGGGCGCGGTAAGGGAAAGCGTAAAAGTAACGGTGTCCCCTTTTCCGCTGGGCATGACCTGTCCAAAAGGTCCTTTGCCTTCGGAACAGCCGAACCCCATGCCAATGCCGTATCCCTGACCAAAGCCGGGAACGGCTTCTTCGCCCCGGCGCAGACCATCCCAGGTCAGACATTCATTGGGACGGTGGATGGAAAAATCCAGGGTGTCATAATCCTTTGCCCAGACAAAGGCCGCGTTTTCCGGCAGGGATACCTCACAGCCCGGCAGGGAGAAGCCGCGGTAGGAAGGAACGGGATCCCAGGCGGATGCCATAGAATGAAGCACCAGATTCTGCGGGGCATCTGTATTGTTGTGGAGCTCGGCACGGATCAACCGGGCATCCTCCCCCAAGGGAGCAAAAGAGATGTCTGCATACAGCTGATCCTTCCACAGGAGCTCGTGGCGGAACGTGTAGCAGCTCAGATCCGGAGCCGCAGCCCAGGGGTGAAAGCCGCTTTCAAACCGTACATTGGGCACATCGACCCGGCGGCGATACATTCCCGGAAAAACAGACAGGTCAAATCGAACGCCATCGTTGGCCGCAGGAACATGGGAAATGCCGCTGTATCGTTTGGTGTAGGGGCCCCACGCAGGCAAGGAAAGATCATGTGATTGCATGGTGTGGTATCCTCCCATCAGCCCTTGACTGCGCCAATGGTAACACCGGCAACAAAGTACTTCTGCAGGAACGGATACAGGCACATGATCGGCAGGGTGGAAACCACCATAGTGGCATATTTCAGGCCATCGCCGATGACCTCGACATCACCGGTGGAACCGGCCATGTTGCCGATGTCGCTTTGGATCAGGACCTCGCGCAGGATCATCTGCAAAGGGTACAGAGAACGATCCCGAATGTACAGCAATGCCGGGAACCAGCTGTTCCACTGCGCAACGCCGTAGAACAGCGCCATAACGGCGAACACTGCACCGGAAAGCGGAAGAACAATGCGGAAGAAGGTCGTGATATCGTTACAGCCGTCTAAGGCTGCGGCCTCGATCAGCTCATTCGGGATGGTGTTTTCAAAGAAGGTGCGCATGATGATCATGTTATAGGTACTGATGGCGGAAGGCAGCACCAGCGCCCAGATCTTATTCAGCATGCCCAGCTTCTGAATGATCAGGTAAGTGGGGATCATGCCACCGTTGAAAAACATGGTAAAGATGAAAAGGCTGATAAAGATATTGCGCCCGAACAGATCCTTGCGAGACAGGGGGTAGGCGGCGCAGGCGGTAAGGGTTACGCTGATCAGGGTGCCCAGCACGGTATACAGGATCGTGTTCAGATAACCCTTCCAGATGCTGGCATCCTTCAGAACCTTCTCATACATGGAGGTCGTAAAGCCTTTGGGCCAGAAGGAAACATTGCCTGTCAGCAGCTGCATGGGATCACTGAATGAGCCGCTGATGATGTGCAGAAGCGGCAGAATGATGGTTGCGCTGATCAGGATCAGCAGCAGATACACAACAATGGTATAGATTCGTTCCCCGATGGTTTCCTTCACTTTCGTGGGGTGATTCATCGCATCAATATTCTTTTTCATCACCACAGGCTCACCTCACTGATCTTTTTGCTGAACTTGTTGAACAGCATGATAATGGTAAAATTGATCACAGAATTGAACAGGCCCACAGCCGCGGAGAAGCTGTAATCGCCGCTCTCAAAGGCACGGCGGTAAACGTAAGTGGAGATCACATCGGCAGTCTCATAGGTTGCGGGGTTGTACATCAGCATGATCTTTTCATAGCCGACCGAGAAAATAGAGCCCATGCGGAGGATCAGCATGATGATGATCGTGGGCAGCAGGCCGGGCAGCGTGATATGGATCAGCTTGTCCCATTTGGAAGCACCGTCAACGGTGGCGGCCTCGTAGAGAGAGGGGTCAATGCCGGTCAGTGCCGCCATGTACACAATGGAACCGTAGCCGGCGCTTTGCCAGATGTCAGAAAGAACATAGATCGTCTTGAAGTACTTGGGTTCGGCCATAAAATGGATCGGCGTACCGCCAAAGGCGGTGATCAGCTGGTTGATCAGGCCGCTGGAAGGAGAAAGCAGGGCGCTCAGAATACTGACAACGACCACGGCGGAGATGAAATGGGGCAGGTACACTACGGTCTGTACGCTGCGTTTGAAGAATTTACCGCGGACTTCGTTGATCAGCAGAGCCAGAATGATGGGAATGGGAAAGCCCACAATAATTGAATACAGGCTGATGCCAAGTGTGTTTTTGATCAGACGGCCAAAATACTCGGATTTAAAGAACTGGGTGAAATATTTGAAGCCGACCCACTTGCTGCCCGTGATGCCCAGTACGGGAGAGAAATCACGGAAAGCGATCTGCGCGCCGTACATGGGCGCGTACATGAACACGATATACCAGATCAGGGCGGGCAGCAGCATCAAAAGCAGATAGCGGCTGCGCCAGAACTTTTTGCAGGCATGATCAAGGCGGTTCGCTGTTGGCAGTGTGATCGGTTTTGCTGCGGTGGCAGTTTTCATGGTGGTATTCTCCTGTTTTCGTTCTGAAGAACCCAGGAAAAAATAGGCCGGGAACAGGGTGTTCCTGCCCCGGCCGTTATTTTACTGGATCAAAAAATAGGTGCCTGCTGAGGCATCAGCCATTCAGAGTCTTCTGGTAGATATCGATGACCTCTGCAATGCCCATGCCATTGACCTTTTCAACGTAGGTGTCCCAGTTGGACAGCGGCTCACGGCCGGAAACAAACTTGATGATCATCTCGTCAACGTAGGTATCCACGTCGGCCATTACTGCACGACGGACGGCATCGTCCTCAGAGGAGAAGGAGGTAGAGCCGGGAATGACGTACTTCTTGGATTCTTCCAGGAAGGGAATGATGCAGTCCTGCTTTGCGCGGTTGACAGACTCATCATCCAGCTGTGTGACCTCATCCTGGCTCAGAATGAACGGGCCGGAGCTCTGTGCAAAGGTGAAGGTGCCGATCGCATTCTTGGGAGACAGGCCGTCAGGGTTCTTCATTACATAATCGGTGAAGATCGGCTTGCCGTTCTCCATGGTGTAGTGAGTGCCCTCAATACCCATGTTGATCAGCAGGGTGCCCTCTTCGCTGTACATGTAATCCAGCAGAGCAATCACGCGGTCAACATTCTTGCAGCTTGCGGTAATGGTGGCTGCGGCGATTGCACGAGGCTCCTGATCAATATAGGAGTGGATCTGTGCGGTACCCTTGGGCGGCACGGTTGCTTCCACATGGAAGCCGGGGAAGGAAGCAGGCATGGTGGCATTCTGTGCAGCCAGCATACCGCCCAGCGGGCCGTAGAAGGAAGCCACCGTGTTCTGGGCCAGCTTCGGCACGAAGGAAGCGTAGTCCATGGTGATGATCTCGGGATCAATATAGCCCTTCTCATACATGTCATGCATCCAAGTCACGGCCTTTTTATACTTGGGATCAATGGGGCCGTAGTGGACCTTGCCGCCATCGTCCGGATCGGTATAAAAATCATCCAGGCAGCCGAATGCGGTGCAGAAATTCCGCAGGCCATCCATGTTGTAGGAGCTGAAGGGGATCTCATCGTTGGTGCCGTTGCCGTTCAGGTCGGTGGTCTTGACCAGATGCCAGTAGTTCTCCCAGTCCTCCAGGGTCACGGGGCTCTCAATGCCCAGCTTTTCCAGCCAGTCGGTGCGGACGATGTAGGGCATATTGCCGGAGACCTTCTCATCCAGCATGGGCATATAATAAATATTGCCGTCGCTGTAAGTCAGTGCTTTTTCGACACCGTCCCGCTTGTCGATCTCCTTCTTCAGGTTGGGCATGTCGTTCTCGATGTAATCGTTCAGGGGCAGGATCACGCCGGACTCGCCGTACTTCAGAACTTCGGTGGTGGGCATATCCATAATGATGTCCGGCAGCTGTGCATCCATCATCACGAGATTCAGGCGCTCGTTGTAATTGTCCTGCGGGGGGTTATCAAATTCAAAATCCATATTGAATTTTTCGCCCAGGATCTTCCAGACATCCATCTGCTCGGCAGCAACCTCGTTTGCGGCCTTGGATTTCAGGATGCGCACGGTGATGCGCTCGTTGGAAGCAGCTGCTCCGGAACCGGCAGCAGAAGAAGCAGTCGTAGAGGAAGAGCTGCCACAGCCCTCCAGGACACCCAATGCCAGGGAAGCGACCATAGCGCTGCATACGGCGCGTCTGCTGATTTTTCTTTCTTTCATAAAATCTTTTCCTCCTTGATTTATGGAATGGGACGGGGAAGATCCCCGTGCTTCCATAACCTCCGCTCAGCTCGTACGCTGCCGACCAGTGGTTTTTCCTTACTCAGAAGCATATCATGTTCTTTTTGAAATTGCAACATTTTTCGATACAAAACGCACAAAAGATTTTCTCATTTTTGAGTGTGATTGTTGCACAATATCCACAAAGATGCGTTTTTTCTTCCTTTCGTCATGGTGCGGGATGAAATATCATGCTCCTTCACCTTGACGATTTCGGCACAAAAAGATATGCTGGAAACAAAATTGGAATCGGAGATCCATTCAAAAGAAAGGAAGAGAGAAACTATGAGTAAGCAAATCACGGCCATCATCGTGGGCGCGGGCCATCGGGCGATCCTGTACAGCCTGTATGCGCTGGAACACCCGGACGAGCTGAAGATCGTGGGCGTAGCAGATCCGGATCCGATCCGGCGGAAAAAGGTTGCGGAGATGCATGGCTTCGGGGAGGAGATGTGCTTCAAGAGTGCTGAGGAGCTGGCAGAAAGGCCCAAGCTGGCAGACGCGGTGATCAATGGAACCATGGACCGCCAGCATGTGCCCACTGCGGTTCCGCTCCTGCGTGCAGGATATGATATGCTGCTGGAAAAGCCCTTCGCGATCAGCGAGGAGGAAGTAAACTATTTATATAAGGTTGTAAAAGAGACCGGGCGGAAGGTGATGATCTGCCACGTTCTGCGGTATGCGCCCTTCTATGTCGCAATCAAGCAGAGACTGCTGAGCGGGGAGATCGGTGACATTATCAATATTCAGGCCACAGAACATGTCAGCTACCATCATCTGGCCGTCTCCTTTGTGCGCGGCAAATGGGGCAACGAGGAAAAATGCGGGGCTCCGATGCTGCTGGCAAAGTGCTGCCATGACATGGATCTCATCATGTGGCTGAAGAGCGGCGTTTCGCCCAAACAGATCGCAAGCTTTGGAAGTGACTTCCAGTTTGATCCTGCCAAAAAGCCCGCAGGGGCGGGCAAGCGCTGCCTGGTGGATTGTCAGTGCGAGGAGACTTGTCTGTACTCTGCCAAAAAGCATTATCTGGATCACCCGGATCGGTGGGCGTTCTATGTATGGGACTGCCTGGAGAATATTGAGAATCCGACGCTGGAGGACAAGCGCAAGTCACTGATGACAGACAATATCCATGGACGCTGTGTGTGGGATTGTGAACATACGGTGGTGGATCATCAATCGGTGCTGATGAATTTTGCGGATGGTGCAACTGCGACCCTGAACATGATCGGCGGCACAGCGAAGCCGGAGCGCAATATCCACATCATTGGTACGAAGGGTGAGATCAAGGGTGTGTTTGACGATTCTGTTTTCACTGTGCGCACCATAGATACCGCCAGCGAGAAGGGCTGGAACGAGGAAGTGGTAGACCTGAAGATCGGTGGAGATAAGAGCGGCATGACAGGCTCTCATGGCGGCGGCGACCTGCGGCTGGTGGAGGACTTTGTTCATGTGCTTCAGGGTGAGGAGCCTTCCATCTCCTGCACAACGATCAAAGATTCGATCAATGGGCATCTGGGCGTTTTCTGCGCAGAGCGTGCTCGCAAGGAGAGCGCCGTCATAACGATGCCAGACATCAGATAATGCAGTGCTGACATAAAAAACGTCCCCGTGCAGTTTTGATATTCTGCACGGGGACGTTTTGTGATCTTTTTATTTCCTCATTTCCGCATTCACCCATTCCCGCACGCGGTCAGGCCGGTTGGTGACGATGCAGTCAGGGCCAAGGGGCAGCAGGGAACGGACTGCGTCCTGGGTGTCCACGGTCCAGAACGCGGCCTGGATGCCCATGGCGTGGAGCTGGTTCACAAGCTCGGGGTTGGAGTAGGCGGTGTGGTACTCGCAGCTGACGATGTCCACAGGGAAATCCAGCGTTTTGATGTAGGCGGCCACATCCGCCTGCTCCTCCAGATGGCCGATGACCTGCTCCACGGTCTCGCCGGGGAAGTTGGCACGGAGCATATCGACCTTGTCGGCCACAGTGCGGTAGATGAGATTGTTCCGCAGGTCGATGCAGTTTTCCTCGCTGAAGGGTTCGTCCATGCTGTTCACAAGGCCCAGATCCTTCCACACCACCGGCGGAGGCAGCACCATGCTGAGGAAAGCGCCGTAGGTCAGCGCACCTACCTTCAGCTCAGGCATCAGCTGCTTTGCCTGCCGCAGCTGAGAGTGGTGGAAGGAGATGAGGGTGAGCTGATTAGTGAGCCCGGCGGCGCGGACCGCATCCAGCACCCGGGGCACAAAGTCGGGGTCGTCCTCCAGTGGGCTTTTCAGTTCCAGCTGTACCTGCGTGCCCTCCATGCCGGCGCAGAGCTCCAGCGCTTCCTGCAGCGTGGCGATCCTCTCGTTGGCGTAAATGGCATCTTTCCAGCTGCCGAAATCCAGAGCCTTCAGCTCGCCCATGGTCAGGTCGTAGATCTGGCCGGAGATGTCGGTGTGCATGTCCACCATATAGTCGTGGTGGATGACCAGCTCGTTGTCGTAGGTCTTCTGTACATCCATTTCCACACCGTCCGCGCCAATCTCCATCGCCTTGCGGAAGGCGACCAGCGTGTTCTCAGGGGCCAGATAGGATGCACTGCGGTGCGCAATGATTTGGGGTGTCGTCATCTTGTGCTATGATTCCTTTCCTCACAGTTGGCTCAGGCCAGATCTTCGCCGTCGGAGGCGATGACCTTTTTATACCAATAGAAACTATCCTTCCGGCTGCGGGCCAGCGTGCCCTTGCCTTCGTTGTCCTTGTCCACATAGATGAAGCCGTACCGCTTCTTCATCTCGCCGGTGGAAGCACTGACCAGGTCGATAGGGCCCCAGGTGGTGTAGCCCAGCAGGGGCAGGCCGTCCTCGTTGATGGCCTTTTCCATCTGCTCGATGTGGGCCCGCAGGTAGTCGATGCGGTAGGTGTCGTGGATGGAACCATCTGCTTCCACCTTGTCCACCGCACCCAGACCGTTCTCCACGATGAAGAGCGGTTTCTGGTAGCGGTCATACAGGCTGTTCATGGTGATGCGCAGGCCCACCGGGTCGATGGCCCAGCCCCAATCGCTGGCCTTGAGGTAGGGGTTCTTGACGGCATCCATGATGGCATTGCCGCTGGCCTTGTTCATCAGTTCGGGGTCCACAGTGGCGCAGCGGCTGGAATAGTAGCTGAAGGAGATGAAGTCCACCGTGCCCTCTTTCAGCAGCTGCTCGTCGCCCGGCTCCATCTGCAGGGCAATGCCTGCACGCTCTATCCGCTTTTTGGCCCAGACAGGGTATTCGCCGCGGGACTGGACATCAATGAAGAAGTAGTTGTCGCGGTCGGCCTCGGCAGCGGCCTGCACATCGGCAGGTGCGCAGGTGCGGGGGTAGAACTGACCGGCGGCCAGCATACAGCCCACCATGGCATCGGGCATGATGGCATGGGCCAGCTTGACGGCCTTTGCGCTGGCCACCAGTTCGTGGTGAGCGGCCTGATACTTGACCTGCTGCACGTTCTCGCCGGGCGCAAAGAGCAGACCGGCTCCCATAAAGGGCATGTGGAGCAGCATGTTGATCTCGTTGAAGGTCAGCCAGTACTTGACCTTGCCCCGGAAGCGCTGGAACAGCACCTCACAGTAGTGAGCGTAGGCATCCACCATCCGGCGGTCTTTCCAGCCGCCGTACTTTTTGATCAGGGCAATGGGGGTATCAAAGTGGCACAGGGTCACCAGCGGCTCAATGCCGTACTTGTGGCACTCATCAAAGAGCTCCTCATAGAAGCGCAGGCCCTCTTCGTTGGGCTGTGCATCATCGCCGTTGGGCAGGATGCGGGTCCAGGCAATGGACAGGCGGTAGCAGCGGAAGCCCATCTCGGCAAAGAGCTTGATGTCCTCCTTGAAGTGGTGGTACATGTCAATGGCTTCGTGGGAGGGGTAGAAGTGCTCGGCATCGCAGTCCAGCATCTTCAGCTGGCCCAGCGCCACGGGGAAGCGGTCGGGGCCAAAGGGCACCACGTCCACACTGGACAGGCCGCGCCCGCCCTCGTTGTAAGCGCCCTCGCACTGGTTGGCGGCAGTGGCACCGCCCCACAAAAAGTCTTTCGGGAATTTGCCCATAGGTCTTACCTCCTGATGCAGTTGAATTCTGATACTTCAATGATACCATGTTCTGAGCCGCTGTCAACCGGGAAAGTACGACTTTAGCCGTCAATTCGACGAAAAATGTTGCTGATTTTTGACACTTTTCACGAAGAAATCGAAAATTGCGAGCGATTTTCCTTGGAATCTGTTTCTTCCAAACGGACAGTAAGTGTGATAGACTGAATAGGTAAACGGAAAACGGCTCACCCTGTCCTTCATTGCTTTGCAATGCCGGAGCGGGCGAGGACGTTGATGAAAGAGCTATCAGGAAAAATGGAGTGTTTGCTATGACTGAATTCAAGCCCATCAAGGAAGGCAAAGTCCGCGAGATCTATGACAATGGCGACAGCCTCATTATGGTTGCCACCGATCGTATCTCTGCATTTGATGTGATCCTGAAAAATAAAGTGACCAACAAGGGCAAGGTGCTGACCCAGATGAGCAGATTCTGGTTCGACTACACCAAGGATGTTCTGCCCAACCACATGCTGAGCGTGGATACCGCCGATATGCCCGAGTTCTTCCGCACGCCTGCCTTTGAGGGCCGGAGCATGAAGTGCCGCAAGCTGAACATGCTGCCCATCGAGTGCATCGTGCGCGGCTACATCACCGGCAGCGGCTGGGCCAGCTACCAGCAGAACGGCACCGTCTGCGGCATCCGCCTGCCCGAGGGCCTGCAGGAATCCCAGCAGCTGCCCGAGCCCATCTACACTCCTTCCACCAAGGCTGAGATCGGCGACCATGATGAGAACATCAGCTACGAAAAGAGCATCGAAGTGCTGGAAAAGCAGTTCCCCGGCCACGGCAAGGACTACGCCACCAAGCTGCGGGACTATACCATTGCTCTGTACAAGAAGTGCGCCGCGTATGCCCTGAGCCGCGGCATCATCATTGCCGATACCAAGTTCGAGTTTGGTCTGGATGAGAACGGCAACGTGGTGCTGGGCGATGAGATGCTCACCCCCGATTCCAGCCGCTTCTGGCCGCTGGAGGGTTATGAGGCCGGCCACGGTCAGCCCTCTTTCGATAAGCAGTTCGTCCGCAACTGGCTCAAGGCCAATCCCGACAGCAACTACGATCTGCCTCAGGATGTCATCGACAAGACCATTGCCAAGTACGAGGAGGCTTATGAGCTCCTGACCGGCAAGAAGCTGTAAACACTCTGATCTTCTTTCTCCCCTCTGCTGTATAACGGCAGGGGGGATTTTTATATCAGCAGACCTGCCTGGAGGGACGGTGGGGTGTTCCCCAAGCAAGTGTCCGGAGGGTGGGACCCGACTGCCGCAGGCAGTTGGGCGGGGGATGGAATGCCCCGTATCACTTGCGGGGGAATGCCCCGCTGGCCCGACAGTACGCTGTACCAAAAAAATCCCCCCGCCCATGAACAGATGGGGCGAGGGGAAAGCTAAGGGTTGGCAGTGTTACAGGATGCGCACCCGGATAACAGCAGGGATGGCGGCCAGCTTCTCAGCCAGCCTGCCGTCCACGGCACCGGTCGCGTCCAGCATGGTGTAAGCCATGTTCTTTTTGCTCTTGTTCACCATGTTTTCAATGTTCAGGCCCGCTTCGGTGGTCAGGGCGGTGATCTGGCTGATCATGCCGGGCTCGTTCTTGTGGATGATGCAGATGCGCTTGCCGCCTGCACGGGGCTGATGCACCTCGGGCATGTTCACCGAGTGGGTGATGTTGCCGTTCTTGAGGTAATCGCTGATCTCCTGCGCGGCCATTGCGGCACAGTTGTCCTCGGCCTCCGGCGTGGAAGCACCCAGATGCGGGGTGCAGACGATGCCGGGCTTGCCCAGAATGGCCTCAGTGGGGAAGTCGGTCATGTAGCCGGAGACCTTGCCCGTCTCCATGGCCTCCAGCAGGGCTGCGGTGTTCAACAGCTCACCGCGGGCGTAGTTCAGGATCTTCACGCCGTCCTTGCACAGGGCCAGGGTCTGGGTGTTGATGGTATCCTTGGTGGTGGGCAGGTAGGGAACATGGATGGTGATGTAGTCGCACAGAGGGAGCATGTCGTTCAGGTTTACGCAGTGGTGTACCTGGCTGGAAAGGTTCCAGGCGGCATCAATGGAAATGTAGGGATCGTAGCCGTAGACCTCCATGCCCAGCTCAATGGCGCAGTTGGCCACCCGGGAACCGATGGCACCCAGACCGATGACACCCAGCGTCTTGCCCTTGATCTCGTTGCCCACGAACTTTTTCTTGCCCTTTTCCACGGTCTTGGCCATGGTGGGGTCGCCGGTCAGGCCCTGGCACCACTGGGCGGCGGCGGCCACATTGCGGCTGCCTGCGATCAGCATCCCAATGACCAGCTCAGCCACGGCGTTGGCGTTGGCACCGGGGGTATTGAACACCACGATGCCCTGCTCCGAGCAGCGATCCAGCGGGATGTTATTCACACCGGCACCGGCACGGGCAATGGCCAGCAGGTTGTCGTTGAAGGTGGTGTTCAGCAGGTCGGCGCTGCGCACCAGAATGCCATCGGGGGCATCGGTGTCCACCGAAACATCAAACAGGTTTTTGTTCAGCTTTGCCAGGCCCACCGGGCTGATGGCGTTCAGGGTCTTGATCGTAAACATACTTTCCTATCTCCTATACACAAATCAGGCATTTGCCTTGCGGAATTTCTCCATGAAGTCCACCAGCTTCTCTACACCTTCGGTGGGCATTGCATTATAAATGGAAGCGCGCATACCGCCCACCAGACGGTGGCCCTTCAGGTTGACAAAACCGGCTTCGGCGGCTTCGGCGCAGAACTTCTTGTCCATGTCAGGGTCAGGGCTGGTAAAGGTGACATTCATCGTGCTGCGGTAGCGGTGCTCCACAGGGTTGTGGAAGAACTCCTGACCGTCCAGATAATCGTACAGGATCTTGGCCTTGGCTTCGTTGATCTTCTGCATGTTTTCCAGACCGCCGATGTCATTTTCCAGATACTTGAGCACCAGACCGGTCATGTAGATGCACCAGCAGGGGGGCGTGTTGTACATGCTGTCTTTAGCCAGCAGGGTGGTGTAGTTCATCATGGTGGGCACGGTGTCAGCGGCGTGGCCCAGCAGGTCGTCCCGGACAATGGCAATGGCCATGCCGGCGGGGGCTACGTTCTTCTGCACGCCAAAGTAGATGCAGCCATACTTGCTTACGTCCACAGGTTTGGAGAGGATCATCGAGCTCATGTCCGCCACCAGCGGCACACCATCCACCTGAGGTACCTCAACGTACTGGGTGCCGAAGATGGTGTTGTTCTGGCAGATGTGGATGTAGCTTGCGTCCTTGTCGTAGTCGATGGCGTTGACATCGGGGATGTAGGTGAAGTTCTTGTCCTTGCTGGAAGCAACGATCTTCACCTCGCCGAACTTGGCGGCCTCCTTGGCAGCCAGGTTCGAGAAATTGCCGGTGACCAGATAATCGGCCTTGCCGGTGGTCATAAAGTTCAGAGGCACCATGGCAAACTGCTGGGTGGCACCGCCCTGGAAGAAACCGACCTTGTAGTTGTCAGGGATGTTCATCACCCGGCGCAGGGTGGCTTCGGTCTCAGTGATGATGGTATCGAACCACTTGCTGCGGTGGCTCATCTCCATCACGCTCTGGCCGGAATCGCCGTATTCCAGCAGCTCTGCCTGTGCCTGACGGAGCACCTTTTCCGGTAACATGCTGGGGCCTGCGCTGAAGTTGTATACTCGTGCCATATGGAACTCTCCCTTTCCTATCCGTACCGCCGCTCTCATCTGCGGCAGGTGTGTGCTTGATTTGTCCGTAGTATACCGGTTCCGGGGGTGCAAAAACAAGAGCATCTTTGCACAAAGATGGGACTGCTCTGCCTGCCTTGAGCGCACAAAACACACAACTGTCCTTGAATAAAGAACACTTTTTAAGACAAATGTAAAAATATGCTGGTTTTACCGCATGGCTCCTTACTTTTACTGCTTGCCTATTTGTGCCGGATATGGTATAATCATGTTGAAATGAGACAAATGTAAAAGCAAAAAATCGGAGGTGAAACCGGTGTACGGACTTTCAGACAGACTGAAACCACTCTCTGCCGCCGAGGAGCAGGTGCTGCTGGCGGTCTGGGAATGCACCGCCCCGGCCACCCGGCGGGATATCAGCGAAAAGCTGACCGCCACCGGCTGGGCTCCGGCCACGGTGCTCAACTTTTTATACCGTCTGGAGGAAAAGGGCTGGGTCAAGGGCGGCAAGGCGGGAAGCCAGAACACCTATCTGCCCACGGTCACCCGCCGGGCTTACTGCGTTGCGGCCATGCGCCAGCGGATGGACACCCTGTTCGGCGGCAGCCTGCCCGAAGCGGTCCGCGCCCTTGCCAGCGAGAGCGGCGCTTCCCAGAGCCAGCTGGAACAGGCCATCCGGGTGCTGGAGGAGCAGCATCAGGAGGCAGAAGAATACGACCTGTACGATCCCTATGGGTAACGGAAAAACGAAAAAGCTCCCATCACGGGAGCTTTTTCGTTGCATTCGGTCAGAAGATATGCTAAAGTAAAAGCGAAAACCGCCACCCTGGCCGGTGACGGTTTTCTAGTTAAACCTCAAACCTAAAAGGGCTAACCGCTTGTCGCAGTGCCTTTTCTATTTGTAGTATAGTGATTTTTTCTTGTTTTGTCAAGAGGCGGAAGGATATACGATGGAGTGCAGATTGAAAGCAAAAAAATGCGGCGGCTGTCCGATGCTGGGGCTGGATTATGCCGAGCAGCTGAAACAGAAAGAAGCTGCTGTCCGTAAGCTGGTGGGGAAATACGGCCCGGTGGCTCCCATCCGGGGCGCGGAAAACCCTTGCCATTACCGCAATAAGGTGATCTCTACCTTTGCAGCGGGCCCCGGCGGGAAACTGGTGTCCGGCATCTATGCGGCAGGCACGCATAAAGTGCTGCCCGTGGAAAGCTGCCTGCTGCAGGACGAAGTGCTGGACACCGTGATGCAGGCGGTGCGGGCGGCGGCCAGCACCTGCCGCTACCAGCCTTACAATGAGGACAAGGGCACTGGCCTGCTCCGCCACTGCCTGCTGCGGCGCGGTGTGGTGTCCGGGCAGGTGATGGTGGTATTGGTGACCGCCCAGCCGGTTCTGCCCGGGGCAAAAAACTTTGTCCGCGCTCTGCTGGCCGAAGCCGAGAAGCGCCATGTCCCCGTGACCACCGTGGTGCAGAACTACAACCCCCGCCGCACCAGCGTGGTGCTGGGCGAAGAGGAAAAGGTGCTCTACGGCAAGGGATTCATTCTGGATACCCTCTGCGGCAAGACCTATGCTCTGAGCCCCCGGAGCTTCTACCAGATCAACCATGACCAGACCGAGGTGCTGTATGGTCTGGCCGTGGAAGCCGCCCGCCTGACTGGCAAAGAGGTGGTGCTGGATGCCTACTGCGGCATTGGCACCATCGGTCTGACCGCCAGCGGCAGGGCAAAGCAGGTGGTGGGCGTGGAGCTGAACCGAGACGCTGTCCGGGATGCCATCGGCAACGCAAGGCACAACGACGTGAAAAACGCCCGCTTCTTTGCCGTCGATGCCACCCAGTGGATCACAGAAGCGGCGGCCGCCGGGCAGAGAGCAGATGTTATTTTCATGGACCCGCCCCGCGAAGGCTCCACCCCCCAGTTCATCGAGAGCGTGGCCCGCATGGCCCCCAAACGGGTGGTCTATGTCAGCTGCAATCCTGAGACTATGGCCCGTGATCTTGCCCTCCTGACCGCCAAAGGCTACCGCGCCGAGGGCTTTACCCCTGTTGATCTCTTCCCCCAGACCGCCCATTGTGAGGTGGTCGGCGCGCTGACCAGATCACAGAAGTCCAAAGGGTGAAACAAGCCACAATGAATGGATATTTTTATGTATTAACGGCCATTGACCTTTTTGTGCTGAGCTTCATGTGCATCCTCACAAAGCTCAGCGAGTCCCTGAACAAAAAGCAGAAGCAGGGATTTTTCTTTGCCTTTGCGCTGATCGCGGTGATCTCGGTGCTGGAGGTGGTGACGCTGGCGGTGGATGGCACCCCGGCGGGCTACCGCTGGCTGAACATCCTGTCCAACTATCTGGGGTTCGGCCTGTCCCCGGGAGTGTGTCTCTGCCTTGTGTATGTCATGGACCGGAAAAAGAGGATGAACCGCTGGTTCAGGGCGGCGGTGTGCTGCGAGGCGTGCTACCTGCTGTTCCTTGCTCTGTCCATCCCCGCCGGGCTGGTGTTCTCCGTCAGCGCCGACAACATTTATTCCCGCGGGCAATACTTCTATATTTATATCATCATGTACTTTGCGGCCATCGTGTATCTTTCGGTGTCCACCTTCGTCACGGCGCGGGAATTCCAGAACCGCAGCCGGGCGCTGATCTACCCCCTGATGATCTTTCTGCTCATTGAGACCATCATTCAGGTGACACTGCCGGAGCTTCACGTTACATGGCTGTGCGTTACCCTGTTGTCGGTGCTGTACTTTATCTACTGCAGCGAGATGTGGAACCAATTGGATGCCCTTACCGGGCTGCTGAATCAGAACAGCTATCTGAACCGCACTGCTGAGATGCGCCGCCGCGGCGGGGTGCTGGTGGTGTTCGATGTGGACGACTTCAAGCAGATCAACGATCGCTACGGCCACCTGCAGGGAGATGTCTGTCTGGCCGAGATCGGCCGCTGCATCAAAAAAGCCTATGCCCGCAGCGGCTACTGCTACCGCACCGGCGGCGACGAGTTTTGTGTGCTGATGGAAAACGCGGACCGGGAGGCCCAGTGCGCGCAGGAGTTTGTACGCCAGCTGGAACAGCGGCGAAAAGCCGTGGACTTTCTGCCCACGGTGTCCTTTGGTTCGGCTCCTTTTTTGGGGGAGAACGTGCTGGCTGTGAAGAATCGGGCCGACCGGGAGATGTACCGCTACAAAAAGGCCCGGAAACCCGATGCCGCTCATTGTTCTCCGAATCATACCCTCCTATGAAAAGGGACTGCTGCACTGGGATCTCCCCCTGTGCGGCAGTCCCTTTCCTTGTTCTGGCAGGGCACGGTGCGCAATGGCGTGATTTGAACTGGCTTTTTTGCATTTCCTGTACTATAATAAAGAACTGTGAAGTTTACACCCGCTATCACTGGGAAAGGAGAATCACCCCTTGAATAAAATGCTTACCCACCTGAACGGCTACAAGCGCGAGGCTGTGCTTGCACCGCTGTTCAAGATGCTGGAAGCCACGTTCGACCTGTTTGTGCCGCTGGTCATGGCAGACATCGTCAACGTGGGCATTGCAGCACATGATTTCCACTATATCCTTGTGCGGTGCGGCATCCTGCTGCTGCTGGCCGTTGTGGGCCTTGCCTGCAGCCTGACGGCCCAGTATTTCTCAGCCAAGGCGGCGGTGGGCTACTCCACCTCCCTGCGCCATGCTCTGTTTGAGCACATCCAGAGGCTTGGCTTTACCGAGATGGATACCATGGGCACCAGCACCCTCATCACCCGCATGACCAGTGACATCAATCAGTTGCAGAGCGGTCTGAACCTCTTCCTGCGCCTGTTCCTGCGCAGCCCGTTCGTGGTGGTTGGTGCCATGGTCATGGCGTTCACCGTGAATGTGCGGGCCGCCTGGATCTTTGTGATCGCCATCCCGCTGCTGAGCGTGGTGGTGTTCGGCGTGATGGTCATCACCAATCCGCTGTACAAAACGGCCCAGGCCCGGCTGGACCGTGTGCTGGGCCTGACCCGCGAGAACCTGACCGGTGTGCGCGTGGTCCGCGCCTTTGATAAGGAGCAGAGCGAGATCGACCGCTTTGAGTCGGCCAACGACCTGCTGACCCGGATGCAGCTCCATGTGGGTCACATCTCCTCCCTGATGAGCCCGCTGACCTACGTCATCATCAATCTGGCCATCGTGGCTCTGCTCTATGTGGGCAGCATCGAGATCAATGTGGGCGGCATGGCCTCCGGCGATGTGATCGCGCTGGTGAACTACATGAACCAGATCCTGGTGGAGCTGGTCAAACTGGCAAACCTCATCGTGCAGGTGAGCAAGGCGCTGGCCTGTGCCGGCCGTGTGCAGGCTGTGCTGGACACCGAGCCCGGCATGGAGTTCCCCGCTGCGCTCAAGGGCGAGGCACCAGCGGATAAGGCCGGGGACGCTGTCCGGTTCGACCATGTCAGCCTGACCTACGCCGGTGCCGGTGCCCCCAGCCTGACCGATATCAGTTTTACCGCAAAGCGCGGCCAGACCATTGGTGTCATCGGCGGCACGGGCAGCGGCAAATCCAGCCTCATCAACCTGATCCCCCGCTTCTATGATGCCACGGAGGGCACTGTGGAGATCCTGGGCCGTCCGGCGCAGGAGTACCCCCGCGCGGCTCTGCGCGGCAGTGTGGCGGTTGTGATGCAGAAAGCCCAGCTGTTTGGCGGCACCATCCGCTCCAACCTGCTGTGGGGCAACAAGAACGCGGCGGATGCTGATCTGTGGGCCGCACTGGAGACTGCGCAGGCTGCGGATTTTGTCAGGGCAAAGCCCCTTGGGCTGGACGAGCCTGTGGAGCAGGGCGGCCGGAACCTGTCCGGCGGCCAGAAGCAGCGCCTGACCATTGCCCGTGCGCTGGTGGGCAAGCCCGAGATCCTGATCCTGGACGACAGCGCCAGCGCGCTGGACTACGCTACCGATGCGGCCCTGCGCAAGGCGCTGGCCGCTCTGCCCGGTGACCTGACCGTGTTCATCGTGAGCCAGCGTGCCGCCAGCCTGCAGCACGCCGACCAGATCATCGTGCTGGATGACGGCAGGATGGTGGGTCTGGGCAGGCACGCCGATCTGCTGAAGACCTGCCCCGTTTACGAGGAGATCTACGCCAGCCAGTTCAAGAAAGGGGATGCGCAGAAATGAGTGCAAAAGCAAAGAGTAAGCTGACCCCGGAACAGCGCAAGGCAACGCTTCGGCGGGTGCTGGAAAAGATCCGCCCTTACGGCTTTTTTGTGGTGTGCAGCCTGATCGTGGCCGCTGTGAGCGTGGCTGCCCAGCTGTATATCCCCATCCTCTGCGGCAGCGCCATTGATATGATGCTGGGCAAGGGGAATGTGGATTTCAACGGTGTTCTGCGCATCGTGGTGGAGATCGTGATCGTGGCCGTAGTGGCTGCATTTGCCCAGTGGCTGCTGAGTGTCTGCAACAACCGCATCACCTTCTCGGTCAGCCGGGACCTGCGCAACGCCGCGCTCCGTAAGATCCAGACCCTGCCGCTCTCTTATCTGGACAGCCACCCCTCCGGCGATATCGTCAGCCGCATGGTCGCCGATGTGGACACCTTTGCGGACGGCCTGCTCATGGGCTTTACCCAGCTGTTCAGCGGCGTGCTGACCATCCTTGGCACCCTGCTGTTCATGCTCAGTGAGAATGTGCCCATCACGCTGGTGGTGGTCTGCATCACCCCGCTGAGTCTGGTGGTGGCAAGCTTCCTTGCCAAGCGCAGCTACAAGTATTTCCAGGGCCAGAGCACCGTGCGCGGCGAGCAGACCGCCCTGGTCAACGAGATGATCGAGGGCCAGAAGGTCGTGCAGGCCTTTGGCCATGAGGCCGAGAGCCTTGCCGCCTTTGACGAGGTGAATGGCCGCCTGCAGAGCGTGAGCCTGAAGGCCATCTTTTTCTCCAGCATGACCAACCCCGCTACCCGCTTTGTGAACAACATCGTTTATGCAGGTGTCGGTCTGGTGGGTGCCGTTTACGCTGTGGCGGGCGGCATCACCATCGGCCAGCTGAGCATCTTCCTGAACTATGCCAACCAGTATACCAAGCCCTTCAACGAGATCTCCGGCGTGGTCACCGAGCTGCAGAACGCACTGGCCTGCGCGGCCCGTGTGTTCGAGCTGCTGGATGCCGAGGATCAGGTGCCTGAGGCGGAGAACGCCAAGGTGCTGGAGACCGACGGCCATGTGGAGCTGAAGGACGTTTCCTTCCGCTACCTGCCGGACCGCCCCCTCATCGAGGGCCTGAATCTGGATGTGAAGCCCGGCCAGCGCATCGCCATCGTCGGCCCCACCGGCTGCGGCAAGACCACCCTCATCAACCTGCTCATGCGGTTCTACGATGTCAACGGCGGCTCCATTGAGGTGGCCGGAAACGATATCCGCAGCCTGACCCGCGCCTCCCTGCGCGGAAGCTACGGCATGGTGCTGCAGGAGACCTGGCTGCGTGCCGGTACCGTGCGGGAGAACATTGCCTACGGCAAGCCCGATGCCACTGAGGAAGAGATCGTTGCCGCCGCCAAAGCGGCCCACGCCGACAGCTTCATTCGCCGCCTGCCCAAGGGTTACGATACCGTCATTGCTGAGGACGGCGGCAACATCAGTCAGGGCCAGAAGCAGCTGCTCTGCATCGCCCGCGTGATGCTCTGCCTGCCCCCCATGCTGATTTTGGACGAGGCGACCTCCTCCATCGATACCCGCACCGAGGTGCGCATCCAGGCTGCCTTTGCCCGGATGATGCAGGGCCGCACCAGCTTTATCGTGGCCCACCGCCTGTCCACCATCCGTGAGGCCGATGTCATCCTTGTGATGAAGGATGGCCACATCGTGGAGCAGGGCGACCACGACACCCTGCTGGCGCAGGGCGGCTTCTATGCCAAGCTCTATAACAGCCAGTTCGAGGGCGTGGAGACCTGAAAAAACAAAAATGGGAGATGTCGGCACACGGCATCTCCCATTTTTTATGCGATGGTTTCCAGCACCGGTTCCTCCGGCGGGGGAAGCAGGGTGGAGTGGGCTTCCACGAACTCTGCCGCCCGCTGGCTGGCGATGCCCTGCCGCACCTTGCGGAAATCGTTGGCAGGGAAGGTGCGCTCACCCTTCCAGTGTGCCAGTGCGGCCTCCACCTCGGCATCGGTGGGCCAGAGGTGTTCCCGCTCGGCCACTATCAGAAGGCCCAGACTGCCCCGCAGCTTCTGCTCTGCCTGTGCATGGAGCTCAGTGCGGAACTGTTCCACGGTCTGGCCCCGCACCTTGAGGTACTGGTCAAAGTTGACGTTGTTGGCCTGCAGCCGCAGGTTGAAGTTCCGCTGTTCGGCAAAATAGTTGCCGGAGACCAGGTCCTTGGGCAGGGTGCCCTTGACACAGCCGCCCAGCTGGAAGATAAGCTCCCGGCGGGCCAGTGCCTTGGCCTGCGCACAGCGCTGGGCATAGAGCTCCCGTGCAACCTGCTGGCGCAGGGCCGCCTTGCCTGCGGCATCGGCGGCGCGGTCTTCATCGCCGTGCCGGGTGTTCACTTCCAGTTCAATGCTCACCTGACGGATGGGCCGGGGCTGGATGGGCTGGGTGAAGCCGGTGTAACGTTCCAGCTCCAGCGGTGGCAGGCAGTAGAACTCTGCTCCCGCCCGGAAGCCCTCGGCCCGGTTGACGGCCAGCAGCTCAAAATCCGGATCGGTCACGGGAACCAGATGCTCTTTTTCCACAAGCTCCTGATATAATGTGGAAAAACCGGTCAGGATAGCCCGGTTCACGGCGGCAGTCAGCAGGTCCTCTTCCGCCTGCGGCGGGTTCTCTGCGGCCTGCTCGGCCTGAATGGCCGCTTCCAGCTCTTCGGCGCTGGCGGAGAATACCACCCGGCAGTCCCCGGGCTGGGGCATTCCTACATGTTCCAATACCATTGCGGTGACCTCCTTTCAACGGCTAAAGCTGACCATCAGTGCCAGCAGCACAACGGCCAGACAGAAATAGAGGATCTCGGCCCCCAGAACGGAGCGGTCGCCCTCCACATACATCTTCTCGGGATCTTCGGGGTCGTAGTACAGCGTGACCGTTTCCCCGCTGGCAAAGCCCTTGCCTTTGGCGGCTTTGGGGTAGTGCAGGCGGTGGCTGCCGCCCTCGGTCTCGAACTCAAGCAGATAAGCCGCGCCGTCCCGGCTCTGAACGGTGCCTGCCACCCGGGCCTCCACACGCTGGCCCTTCTGCTGTAAGCGGCGGCGCTGCAGCACACTGCGCAGGCCCATGTAGAACATGATGCCCGCGCCGATGATGAAGATCAGAACATTGAACATTCGGTTTCCCTCATTCCGTCATTACTCGCCCGGCGGCATACAGGCCGGACGGTCAGCTTTTATTGTACCATATTCCGGCCCAAATGCCCCTGTACGGAGTGCCCGAAATTTAGAGCATTTTTTTGTCGAACAATTTTGAAAATAGTGCTTGACTTTTCTTGTGGCTGTGGTATAATAATTAACGTTCCGAGCCGAACGGCCCACGAACAAAACAGAATATGCGGATATGGCGGAATTGGCAGACGCGTTAGATTCAGGTTCTAATCGGGGCAACTCGGTGGAGGTTCAAGTCCTCTTATCCGCACCAAACAATGGAAATCCGAACCTTTTCTCAATAGGAGAAGGGTTCGGATTTTTTATTTTCCTTGCGCTGGGATTTTCTGATTTACAAACCTGAAGTGCTGTATTATAATAAAGTAATCACACAACAGGAGGCTCCTCAGAATGTCCCATTTGATCGAAACGGTATACAACCTGCTCTGGGGTGATTTGTTCACCCTGCCGGTGGGCGGCGGCATCGGCATTTCGCTGATGGCGGTGCTGCTGCTCACGGCGGGTGTGTTCTTCACCCTGCGCACCCGGCTGCTGCCCGTGCGGCTGTTCCGGGATATGATCGCCGCTGTCTGCGAAAAGAACCAGAGCAGGGACAGCCTTTCCTCTTTTCAGACGCTCATCGTCTCCACGGCCACCCGGGTAGGCATGGGCAATCTGGTGGGCGTGGTGGCGGCAGTGTCTGCCGGTGGTGCCGGTGCGGTGTTCTGGATGTGGGTCACGGCCCTGCTGGGGGCCTCCACCTCCTTTGTGGAATCCACACTGGCCCAGAAGTACCGGCAGCCCGACCCGCTCTATGGCGGTCAGCGCGGCGGCCCAGCTTACTACATCCATGTGCTGGCCGAGCGCAAGCGGGGCAAAAAGCTGCGTCATTCCATCATCGCGGTGTTGTTTGCCATTTCGGGCCTCATCTGCTGGTGCGGCATCAGCCAGGTCATCAGCAACTCGGTCAGCTCTGCCTTTGCCAATGCGTTCTCCATCCCGCCCATTGTGACCACGGTGGTGCTGGTGGTGCTCTCGGCGGTCATTGTCCTGCGCAAGGATGCCACCGTGAAAAGCCTGGATGTTATCGTGCCGATCATGGCGGTCTGCTATTTCGTGATGACGGTCATCATCATTGCGGTAAATTTCCGCCAGCTGCCCGCTGTGCTGGGCCGCATCTTCTCGGAAGCCTTCGGCCTGCGGCAGGTGGCCGCGGGCGGCTTTGGCGCGGTGCTGATGAACGGTGTCAAGCGCGGCCTGTTCTCCAATGAGGCAGGCAGCGGTTCGGCCCCCTGTGCGGCAGCGGCTGCCTCCTGCGATGATCCCGTGAAGATGGGCTTTGTGCAGGCACTGGGTGTCCTGATCGACACGGTGGTCATCTGCAGCTGCACTGCCTTTATGATGCTGCTGGCTCCCGCAAATATCACCACTGGGCTGACCGGCATGGACCTGCTGCAGGCAGCGGCGCAGTACCATCTGGGCAGCTTTGGCGTGGTGTTCATTGCCGTCACGCTGGCGCTGTTCAGCTTCTCCACCTTCATCGGCATCCTGTTCTATGCCCGCTCCAATGTGGCGTACCTCTTTGGTGACCGCTGGGGCTGGCAGACAGCCTATAAAGTGCTGGCCCTTGTCATGCTGATGGTGGGCGGCCTGGAAGCCTATACCGTGGTGTGGGACCTGGGCGACGTGGGCATCGGTCTGATGACCATATTCAATCTCATTGCCCTCTACCCCATGTCTGGCGAAGCCATTGCCGCCTTGCGGGATTACGAGCGCCGGAAACATCTGACCCAAAACTGACCCTGCCGACAGTTTCCGCAGAAAAGCTGCAAAAATCCGAAAAAAGTAGTTGACAAATCGCCCGCAGTCTGATAAAATAAACAAGTCGTCCGGCAACGGACGTGAACAGAATCTGGGCGTGTTCCCGAGTGGCCAATGGGGACAGACTGTAAATCTGCTGCTTTTCAG
>OHTM01000174.1_pt1 | contig 37560 bp, 27 predicted proteins | sample 1578951 | NCBI WGS metagenome assembly OHTM01 (sample SAMEA3879605, study PRJEB24766) | human gut metagenome | biome: human-associated habitat; feature: feces | place: USA | collected 1985/1987
ATAAATATTCATCATTTATTTCATTATAATAAAAAATATCAATTTTTCGCAAGGTATCTATCTGGCTAATCATCTGATTTAAAAGTTCACTATCCACATCACCGTATACGACAAAATCAATATCACTTCTGGCCGTGGCAGTTCCCGTTGCAAATGATCCAAATAAATCCAAATGTTCAGCCCCACATCGTTTACAAACCGACGCCACCCTTTCTATCAACTCATCTATTGGCATAACTTGCAGTCCAACATTACTTTTCAAATCAATCTGCACCTCCTTAACCTTGTTCCACTTAATATCATTTTCCCCACAATTATAACATCGGAGTGGTTCTTCGTAAAGTGATGCTTTCCTCCTCTATTTATTTCCAGTAAATTATTGTAATTTTTATTTAAGTATACTATGAGATTCCTACGGGAAATTCAACGAAAATAGAAAGCCGTGAAGGGCAGCAAATGAAAGAATATAAAGTACGTTTCAAATCTTACAATGGTTTTTGCTAAAAAACAAGTCCCCTTCAGAGGGCTCGATCTCTGAGGGGGACTTGTTGAATGATTATCCTTCAATTGCGATATAATTTTTACCAGCAACTGCTTTGTCTGTCTTTTTCGGAATCTTCAATTGCAAGATACCATTTTCATACTTCGCCGAAATCTCATCCTGGGTAATTCCCTCACCGATGTAAAAACTTCGGCTCATGCTGCCGGCATAACGTTCTTTACGAATGTACTTACCGGTCTTTTTATCTTTTTCATCTTTGTCCAAACCTTTTGCTGCCGAAATGGTAATATAACCATCATTCAGTTCAGCGGTTACTTCATCTTTCTTGAAGCCAGGCAGATCAATGTCAACCTCATACGCATCATCTGTCTCGCGGACATCTGTCTTCATCATGTTCTTTGCATGTTTTCCATAAAGAGGATCTTTCGCCGGAAACATAGCCTTCTCAAATTCCTTACCAAATGGAAAATCATCCATCCAATCATCAAACAAACTCTCTCCAAAAATACTAGGTCTTAACATAAGTCATTTCTCCTTTCCTTCTTGTAACAAGTGTCGGAAATATGGGTTCCTGCAAAACACCATAGGCACTTAGACTTTTGTATTATTAGCACCATCAGAGAAATCTGAAGTGTCGATTGTTAAATTTCGATTCGGATCCGGGTTCCTTTTCGTAACCCCTTTCCTTATCGTTAACTATGTTATACCGCTAATTGTTAGCACTGTCAATAGATGAGTGCTAATTTTTTTGTGTTTTTTTTGTGTCCTCTTATAAATGCCGAAATTTCGTTGTGCTCACATTACATTACTTTCAAAGTAACCGATCTCTTGCAATATAGCATCTAGTATTTTTGCATTTTTAATCGAAAAATCAGCTGTCACAACAGGGGTCTCGCCTTCGATTATGCATCTTCCCAGCTGCTCTATTTCTAATTGATAATTATGTGGGCAGTATACATTTCGAATCTGCTCTTTTCCTTCAATAATCAACGTATAGGAAGCATTTCCCTCTTGGTTAAATTTCGTATCGGATTTGATGTCGCCTTTTGTTCCGTGAATATACAATCTATCATAACGATGCGGCTTATCTTTTTCAAAAATCATCCCGCATGTTATCGATGCACGTACATCATTTTCATAATTTAACAATGCAGCTGTATATATATCAACGCCATTTTCATCATACTGTGCCATTGCTTTTACCCGGGATGGCATATCTTCCAAAAGTTTTAACAGCATACTTGTATTATAACAGCCAAGATCATAAACTGCACCCCCATAATTTTCTTTGTGCAGACGAATGTTGCTCTTATCATAATATGAAGTCAAAAACTGAGATTCAATATAACGGATTTCTCCAATTGATCCTTCTTCAATTTCTTTTTTAAGTGCTGTAACAAAAGGACTGTGAAGGTAGGCATATGCTTCCATTAAAAATACCCCCTTCTCTTTTGCTGCCTCAAAAAGTTCTACTGTTTGTTTGGGTGTCGGCGCCAATGGTTTTTCGCACAGCACATGCTTTCCTGCTGCAATAGCCTTTTTTACCCATTCATAATGAAGATTATTTGGAAGCGGAATATAAACTGCCTGCACTTTGGGGTCTGACAAAAGTGCTTCATACCCTTCGTATGCTTTTTCAAACCCAAACATATCTTTATAATCTTCTGCTTTTTTCAAGCTGCGCCCTGCAATTCCATACCGTTCACAATTTTCTGCCTTCTGCATTCCCGGTATGCTGCAATCTCTGGCAATTCCTGCTGTTCCTAAAACTCCCCATCTTATCTTTTCCATTTTTTTCCTCCTTGGCATTTCAATCCTGCTTTTTTCAGCCATTTTCGATAGCTTTTCATTTTTCCGGGCGGCACATAAACCGATGCTTTTCTCGGAATTCCACGAAAAGCATTCTTCCCAATATTCTTTTTCTTGAGATACATAAAGTATCTTGATTCATAGGCAGCTCCTTTATTCCCACGTCTTCCACACATCCGGCTGATATCCCAGTGTCGCCTGTCTGCCATTGCGAACGATCGGAATTTTTAAAATCTGCGGATTTTCAAGTATCTTATCCAATTTATCCTCTTCCGCAATATACGTCACCAATGCAAGAGCATCCCGGTCCTTACATTCTTTGTTAATCATGCCTTCCAGTCCGCCATTGACGGCTGCCACCGATCGGAATTCGCCTTTGCTTAGTGTCTTTTCCCGCAGATCAATGTATTGAAACCGGATTCCCCGTTCCTTGAAAAAACGCTGTGCTTTTTTGTGTCATTGTCTTTTTTACTGCCAAAGATTTGGATGTTCATACCTACCTCCTATATCGGATTATTTCACGATAACAATAACTGTCTTCGTTATTCCATAACACTTTACTTTTATTTTTGTCCGCCCCTTCTTCATGCCTTTTAGCATTCCCTTTTTGGTAACTGCTGCAATCTTTTTATTCGCGGAAGCAAATACAACTTTCGTTGTTGGACGGACTTTAACAATAATACGAGCCTTTTTCCCTTTTTTGACCTTTATCATCTTTTTCGCCACTTTAAATGTTGGTTTCTTTACAACAATCCTGCACGTGCTCTGATAACCATCTGCACTCGCAGTAATCAAAGCAGTTCCTGCTTTTTTTGCTGTTACCCGGCCATTTTCATCTACAGCTGCCACTTTTTCATTGTCAGATGTATATTTCACTACACTTTCTGTATCAGCACTAAGCTGTATGATTTTTTTCCCTTTTGTATACAATGTGACAGATGTCTTGTTCAATGTAAATGCCCGCGGTTCACTAGTTGGCGGCAATGGTGTTACCGTTGGTAGCGTTGGAAGTATTACAGGTGTGGCATCGGGTGTTGAGCTTGGTACTTCTGTCGCAGCCGGAGTTGGAACCGTCGGCGTTGGGGTCGGCACCTGCGTTGGTGTTGTTGTCGGCGCTACGGTTGGCGTTGGCGTTGGCACCTGCGTTGGCGTTACAGTTGGCGTCGGTGTTGGGATCATGGTTGGGGCCGGCGTCGGCACCTGCGTTGGTGTTGTTGTTGGCGCTACGGTTGGCGTTGCCGTCGGCGTTGGGGTCATGGTTGGGGTTACTGTCGGAATCGGCTGTTCTTCACCCACCAAAAGCACTCGCGATATACTCTTGCCGATTTTCGAATGGGTCAGCGTCAATGTTAGTTCACCCTTACAGTTCTCCCAGTCGTATATACATACAATCACCTGATTATATTGGCTTTGCCCCTCGTTAATACACTCCTCATCCCAACTGCAGAAAGCCGCTTCCTCTAAATCAACCGCTTCCCCGTTTTCCTTCGTCAATGTCAAATCGTAATCATAAAAAAGTTCCTCAAACGTTGGCTTATAAACCGTACCATCTGCCTTTTTAAATTCAACCGGATAATAATATTCTTTTCCCTGCTGACTGATCACAGATTTTTTATCTGCATCTCCAATCCAATAAAAGTCATCTGCGTCCTCATTTTCCAGTTTTCCAATAATCCAGGAATATATTTCTTCGGTTTTCTTTTTATTTAATTGAAAATTTGTATACTGCGTGCCCTCAATTGTAAAATTCCCACTCGAAGAGACCTTTGCCTGTATGTAACAATGATTCTCCACAAATCTCGCCATATATTCTGAGCCATTTACGTTTAATTTTGTTAGACCATAGACTTCTCCTTTTATCTCAAGTGTAGTATCATTTCCAACCAAAACGGAGCCACATGTTTGATCCTCGCCGGATACCGTTACACCGGTAAAATTGTTTGCAACACTCGGATTCGTTGACATTTGTCTGAGATCAAGCACCGCATTTTTCTCGCAAAAGACGTTATTTACGTTAAAATCCGCCTCCTTAGGAAGCGTGATCCGCGACTTTTCTGCCATCGTGAGATTATTGATACCGGAAAATGACAAGGTATCAATATGAGCCCCCGCTTTCACATTGACATTCAACTCACCTATCAGATCCGTCTTGTCAAAATCCGTTACATTACTATCTTTTCCCAGTGTAACATTTACATTTCCTGTCAATGTATGACCATCGGCACCCGCTGCATGAATCTCCGTGTCTACCAATTTGGAATCCAGTTCTATATCCACTTTGTCTTGTTCGGAATCGCGATAATAATCTCCTGCATAAATTGCAGCTATCTTAGTCTGGGATATGGGATTGACCACTTTAATCGTTGTGTGGCTTCCCATCTTTCCTTCCTCTCCCTGGTACGCGCCACCGCTGATCAATGGCCTCACATCGTCCTGCAATGTACTGGTTCCTACTCTCGTATCTACCGCATCCAACACCAGCGTATGTCCCGCCGCATAAATTGTTGTCCCACGTGCATTTCCTGCCTGCGGCACCATTTGCAGCCACATATCACGAAACGTAACGTCCGCTCCCAGCTGAATCATACTGCGTATTTTCAAACCTGCTGACGTATCTGAACCAACAATCGTGATATCTTTATCAACAAATAATGGTTTCGGAGATCCGTCTTCGCACGTCTCGTATTTGGTGTAGGAGACTTCACCCACAAGTACAAGTGTCTGTCCCGTCTGAATCTGCTTCAAGGCCGTACGTATATTTTGATACGGTCTTTGGGCGGTTCCGTCACCTTCCGTAAGACTGCCTTCTCCATTTTCCACATAAACCTTAACTTCATCTGCTGCATCCGCCGCCTTAATGCCCATTGGAGCAGCTTGGTTCATAATTAACGCTAAAATCAATAATAATACACTTAATTTTTTTCTCATATCACACTTCCTTTTCTGGGGTTATAAGTTTACTTTGCTTCAATGTATCAATAAGACTTCCCACCTTGATTTTGGTATCAAGTTCTTCCTGTATTTCTCGTTTGAGTGCCTCTTGCGGCGTTTCTCCCGGCTCAATTTTTCCACCGGGGAATTCCCAGCTGCCTTTCATATCTCCGTACCCTCTTTGGGTAGCAAAAAGTATTTCTTTTCCTTGTTCATCGACAGCTTCTATAACCACCGCCACTACATGTATCGTCTTCATTTCGTACCTCTATTCATTCACAAAATACTGATAAATATCTTCTCTCACCGGATGACTCATTTGAAGTTGAAAATTCATAATGGGAAGAAATCTTCCTTTGTCATCATACATTGTACTCTTTGCAATATCCTCTTTTTTGTGATACTTCACTATATCTTCGAATTTCTTCCCTGTCCGTCATTTCTCCGCTATACTCCTTATCAATCATTTTCAAAAAATGATAATAATTTCCTGCGTATTGAATCAAAATGAATCGTACTTGCACCGGGAATAACGCGGCTGCCTTCCCTCAAATATCTTCGGATATTATCTTTATTGTAACTTCTGTCTCCGAATAGTGCAATTGGAATCATGAAATTATTTTTATAATTTCCAATAAAATCGAGAATTACAACATATTCCTTCCCCTCTGCTTTTCGGAGGCCACGCCCCAACTGCTGAATAAATACGATCGGCGATTGAGTTGGGCGAAGCATAATTACTTGATTTACTTCAACAATATCGGTTCCTTCCGAAAAAATATCAACGGTAATCAAATAATCAAGGTAGTCATCGTCTTCCGACTGCACATTCATCGTCAAGCGTTCAATCGCACGTGCTATTTTGCGTTTTTTGTTTCGGCACTTAAAACTTTATACAAAGGAGCTGCCTTTTTCAATATTTATTTTTCCGAAAGTTTTTTTACGCTAACCTCACTGCAAAGATTCCACTTTGTTTTTTCGGATTCTCCTTAAAAATACGCAACCTAACAAACATGCTGCAAATTCTGTAATCGGAAATGCCCACCAAATAAGTGACACCCCAGCCTGCCCATTTTTTACTAAAATAGAAAAAATTTCTGCTAATGGTAAAATAATAATCATCTGCCTGAGAAGTGAAATAACAAGCGATTCCATTCCCCCATCTAACGCCTGATAAATTCCCTGATATGCAACATTAATTCCCGCAAAAAGAAAACTGATGGAAATAATTCTCATGGCTCCGACAAAATACTCTCTGGATGAACCGGCGTTAAACAAGGCAGCAAATTGTCCCGAAAAAACTTCTGTAATAAAAATCCCTAAAATCATCAAGCCAATCGTAAAAATAATACCATATTTCATTCCGTCCTGAATTCTTTTTTTACTTCGCATTCCATAAGCAAATGCAAGAATCGGCGTAATCGCATCCCTCAAGCCAAAAGCAAGGAACAAAACAAATTGCTGCACTTTATAGAAAAGCCCATATGCAGTCTGTGCAGAAGCATCAAATTTCAATATCAGATTCATCACATATACCATAATGGACATAAGTGCCTGTGCAATAATCGCCGGAAGACCGATTGCATAAATTTCTTTTATAATTTTACCATCCGGCTTCATATACTTGAATCCATGTTCAAATTCTTTATTTAATTTGATATGAAAAACAAACAGCAGTACAGCCGAAGCAATCTGTCCAATTACCGTTGCATAAGCGGCTCCCTCCACACCCATTTTCGGAACTGGTCCAATACCATAAATCATAATCGGGTCAAGAATGATATTGATTACCGCACCTGCCACCTGACCAATCGTAGAATACAGTGAGCGCCCCGTCGCCTGCAGTAATTTTTCAAACAAGGAAAAGAAAACAATTCCAAAAGAAAGCACGCAGCAGATTTTAAGGTAACTGGTTCCCATAGAAAGCACTTCCGGATTCGCTGTCTGTGATGAAATATATGCATTCACCCCAACAATTCCAAACAAAAAACAAATCACATAAATAATCACACCCAGAAACAAACTGTTTCCTGCAACCATTGCCGCCTTTTTAGAATCTCCCTGTCCAAGCGTTCTTGCAAGAAGCGCATTCGTTCCCACTCCGGTTCCAATTGCAATTGCAACCATAAGCATCTGCACCGGAAACACAAGTGTAAGAGCATTCAGCGCAGCCTCGCTCCCCTCCTTCATATTGCCAACAAAAGCACTGTCCACGATATTATAAACCGCCTGCAATGCCATCGATAAAATCATTGGAATCCCCATTTGAATCATAAGTTTATAAACCGGCATTTCCCTCATTTTGTTATTTTCAGTCATGTGAATCCTCCTTTTTTCTGCAAAAAAATAGAGCAGCAAAACTGGATTTACGCAATTTTGCTACTCGTTCAATAAAGTATTATATTTGTAATTTTTTTAATTGTCAAATGTTTTTTTCTGATTATTCCTTCAAAAGAATCTCCTTAATCTGCTCAAGATTTTCAGCAAAATAAATTTCCTGCTGCCTCTCCTCGGTTGATAAATCTTTCTCAATCATATGCCGAAGTAAATCCCTTAAACTGTCATAATAACCGTTAAGATTATAAAGAATACACGGAGCATCCAAGTGTCCTAACGACACTTTCGACATAATTTCCGCGATTTCTTCCAATGTACCAGTGCCGCCAGGAAATGCAATAAATGCATCTCCCAGTTCAATCATCTTCGCCTTTCGTTCTGACATATCCTTTGTCACAATTAGATTTGTAACATCTTCGTACAAAAAACCTGCATCAATAAAAAACTGTGGTTCCACACCGGTAACCTTCCCCCCTGCACGCAGCACACTTTCTGCAATCTCACCCATCAGCCCGGATTTAGAGCCTCCGTAAACAAGCGAATTTCCACTTTCTCCAATCCATGTACCAAGTTCTCTCACTGCATTAGCAAGTGTATTATCGTTCCCTTTGCTGGCTCCAAGATATACGGTAATATTCATAGATACCTCTCCTCATCATTGTATATTTTCTAGCATAAAAATCATTTTTCGGCGTTTTGGCATTATTTTTTTCGGCGTTTTGGCATTTTTCGCTATTGTATTTCCTCAAGTAAGTCATCTTCAGTAATCTCACGTATCACTTTACATGGGGAACCTGCTGCAATCACTCCTGCCGGAATATCTTTTGTCACTACACTGCCAGCACCAATAACACTTCCATCACCAATTGACACACCGCCTACAACTGTCACATTGGCACCGAGCCACACATTTTCTCCAAGCGTTATCGGCGCACTTGTCAACATGCGGTTTCTCTGAGACGGATGAATCGCATGTCCGGAACACGCCAGACACACACCGGGAGCAATAAATGCACCCGCTCCTATGTTGATTGGTGAAGTATCCAACATCACCACGTTGTAATTGATAACTGCAAGTCCATGAAAATGAATATTAAATCCATAATCGCATTTAAAACCATCCCCCGGAAATGCAAGCTTATTGTAAGTTCCAAACAACTGCCGCATAATACTTTCTTTTTCTTCCTGAGCATTATCCCCCAAAGAATTCAAACGTTTCAGCAAATCACTTGCTCTTTCCTTCAATTCCTTTGGATTATCAAATGGATTACAATAATATGGCTCCATCGATGTCATTCTCTCCATTGCCTGATTCACATATTCATCTTTTTCTTTACTATTCATCGTCTGCATCCTCCGTATTTTGCTATCCCTCATTTTACCACAACACCAAACCTCATGAAAGTAACAAATGCAACGCTTTCGGCAAATTGTAGTTTACATGCCGATACCCCTGCGTGTTTGATAAGCGAAAGCGGCACAAGAGGTGCAAATTTATTTGAAACATTTTACGGAACTTCCAAAAAAACACCACCTATGCTATACTAATCTCAAGATGTTTTGGACGATTTTACAAGTAAAAAGGAGGTATTTCATGAACCAGAAAAACATCATTTCCAAACTCACTCTGGAAGAAAAAATAGCGATGATTCACGCCGCCGGACTTTTTCGTTCCGGTGCAGTGAAACGACTTAATATTCCTTCGCTTGTTATGTCGGATGGACCAAGCGGAGTTCGTCAGGAATTTGAAAATGACAGTTGGACACCAATTGATGATACAACGGATTTTGTAAGCTGGCTGCCGAGTAATACGTGTCTTTGCACCACGTGGAATCCTAACCTTGCCCGTAAATTTGGCGAAGTGTTAGGGGATGAGGCACGCGGACGAGGAAAAGATGTCATTTTAGCACCCGGCATCAACATCAAACGGACTCCTCTGTGTGGAAGAAACTTTGAATATATGAGCGAGGATCCACACCTTATCGGACGTATGGCAGCCCCTTTGGTGCAGGGAATCCAGTCACAGGATGTAGCTGCTTGTGTGAAACATTTTGCCCTGAATAATCAGGAGTGTGACCGATTAAGTGTCGATACCAAAGTCGATAACAAAACACTTTTTGAATTATATCTGCCGGCATTTTATGATGCATTAATGGAAGGTGGCTCGTATAGTGTGATGGGTGCCTACAATAAATATGACGGCGAATTTTGCTGTGAAAATGCAACGCTTTTAAAAAAGATTCTGCGTGATTTATGGCACTATGATGGGGTTACAATTTCTGACTGGGGCGGCGTACACAACACAGAAAAAACCGCTCTAAACGGGGTTGATATGGAAATGTCCGTCACACCGGATTTTGACGATTATAAGTTAGCAAACCCACTTCTTGAAAAAGTAAAATCCGGAAAAATCGACGAATCCGTAATTGACGAGCGGATTGAGCGGATTTTAACAATGATGGAGCGGATTAAGCTCGGTGACAAAACCAGAAATAAAGGCTGCACAAACACAAAAGACCATCAGCAGACCATTCAGCAGATTGCGGAAGAAGGAATTGTCCTGTTAAAAAATGACACGGCACATCTCCCGCTTTCCAAGGAAACAAAGAAAATTCTTGTCCTCGGCGATAACGCCAAAAGAACACATGCTGCCGGCGGCGGAAGTGCGGAAATCAAAGCACTTTATGATATTTCGCCACTGCTTGGCATGCGTATGGTGCTCGGGGGTGATGCACAGATTGACTGGCTGCCGGGTTATTACGTGGATAACGAAAAACATGTAGCCGGTGAAGTCGACTGGCAGGCAGAAAGTCTGGATGTAGATTATACAACAGACCGCGGAAAAGAACAGTTTGACAAAGAAATCCGTCCGATTCGCGAAAAGTATTTGAAAGAGGCACTGGATGCCTGCTCGTCCTACGATGAAGTCATCTTCATCGGTGGATTAAATCACGCTTACGATGTGGAAGGATTTGACCGCCCGGACATGACACTTCCATATGGACAAAACGAAGTAATTGAGGCTTTGACAGAAAAATGTAAAAATCTCACCGTGGTACTGATCAACGGCGGTCCGGTTGAAATGCCATGGATTAATAAAGCAAACTCACTGATTCAGACAAGCTACTGTGGCATGCATGGCGGACTTGCTTTAGCACGGATTCTATTTGGCGAGGTAAATCCATCCGGACACTTGGCAGAAACCTATCCGGTTCACCTTTGTGATACACCGACCGAAAAATTCAAATCCTATCCGGGCACAGTGGATAATTCCGGTCAGCGTCATGTGGAATACACGGAAAAATTAATGGTTGGCTACCGCTATTATGAAACCGAAGAAATTCCGGTTCTCTTCCCATTTGGATACGGTCTTAGCTACACAACCTTTGATTTGCATGATTTTTCCGTTGAAAAAACCGACGATGAAACTGTTTGCTGCCGCTGCCAGATTACAAACACCGGAAACAGAGCAGGTGCACAGACTATACAGCTCTATGTCGGCATCCCGGAAGAAGGGCAGCCGAAAAAACAATTGAGGGCATTTAAAAAGGTGGCACTCGCCCCACAGGAAACAAAACATGTTTCCCTCTGCCTAGAAAAAAAGGACTTTGCCACCTATAACTGTAAAAATCAAGCTTTTGTGATAAACGAGGGTACCTATTCCTTATGGATTGGTACTTCGGTAAAAGATATTTTCTTTCAATCCGAAGTCACCCTTTCCCAGAGCGGAATCGTAAAATAATCAACCGTTTCCGTTATCCAAAGTGCGCCCTGTCTGGTTTCGCCGGTGAAATAATTTTTCCACTGTCCATGTGGAAGGTAATACATCACTTCACCGGTCTCGTCCATGACAGGAGCCACCAGATAGCGGTCACCAAGCCAAAGTCATATCTCGGTTTGCAATTTCCCGGTGTGGCGCCAAAAAGGTCAATTCATGTTCTGTTTTATGCCCTTTTCTTTCTTACTTTTTCTGCTGCCTTGCCACAACATTTTTCATCATTTCCACCTTCGCTTTCTCCTGCGGACTCATATTTCTTGTCAGAATCTCAAGCAGCACTTTCGATTCTTCCGGTGAAAAAGATAAATTATGGTTTTTCAGTTTCGTGGTTGCCGCCATCAAAAGCGGTGCGGCATCTTTCATGCTTTTGCCCTGCATGTTCTCAGCCAGTTCCTTCATTACCTGCAATTTTACCGGATGCATTGTTTTAAAAATGTCATACTCGTCAAACATCGATGTGCTCATTGTCTTCTTCCTCTCCCTCATTTTCCGCTTGTTCGGGCTGTTCCACAGAAGCTGCCTGCATCATTTCCATCATAGAAGAAATCATTTCAAAATCCTTTTGACTCTCCTCCGGCATAAGCATCTTTAACATTTCAAATGGATTTTCCGTGCCCTCTGCCCCCGATGCCTCATTTGCCTTCTGCACTTCACTCATCATGCGAAACAAATCCATCATATGCCGCATCTGAAAAAAAGACATCACAGAATCCATCATCTTCCGCTCTCTGCCACAGGTCAAGGGATGAATTGCCTGAAGCAATCCCTCTACATCAATGAGCTCTCCCTCCGATACATCAAAAAATGGGATTGCCACCTTTAATACCTGTACACTTCTTGTATTATGCATTCGGCTATCCCATTTCATCATCTCAGACCCCGCCTTCAAACAAACGAACTACATTTCCTGTATATCCTATGCTCAAAGTGCGAAGCCTATTCCTTTTTTTCTATCATCTGATTAATATTTCAATCGGTCCGGCGTAATTCCGGTTAAAACATGGTCTAAATATTTTTCTGCGAGATATTTTGCCATCGGCAGATTCTGGTCCAAATAATTGCCACACGCCTCCGGTGCTGCTCCCGGAATCTCACCCTCAAAATGGCAGACAAACTCAAACATTTCACGGAGCAGTGAGATAATATCTTCCGATTCATAGTCACCGGCAAGCAAAAGATAAAAACCGGTACGGCATCCCATCGGACCAAAATAAATAATCTTATCGCCCCATTCTTCGTGATTCCGCAAAAAAGTTGCCCCCAGATGTTCCAACGTATGAATCTCAGCCGTATTCATCACCGGCTCAAAATTCGGTCTTGTCATACGAATATCAAATGTTGTTACCACATCATGTCCGGTACTGTCTTTTCTGCTTACATAAACTCCCGGCAGAAGTCTTTTGTGGTCCACGGTAAAACTCTTAATTGTTTCCATTGCAAAATGCCTCCTTTGCTGCAATTACTCATAATAAACGTCTATTCGTTTGCTTGGAATCAACTGCTTCATCAAATGTAAAACACGGCTTGCCGCCCTGCCATCATCGATGGAATTATATTTTTTCTTGAACTTTTCGTACCTCTGTGCATAAACCGAATAATCATACGAGTGGATATCCTCAATCAACTCATCCGTCGTTGTTGAAATCGGTCCCGGCATCTCTTTGCTGTAACTGAAATAAAATCCACGAAGTTCATTTTTGTATTTATAAAAATCGTAAGCAAAGAAAAACATCGGACGGTTCAAAATACTATAATCAAACATTACGGAAGAATAATCCGTAATTAGTATATCGGACACCAAAAACAACTCTGCAATATCGCGGCTCTGGTCAAAATGATAAATAAATCCCTCATACGGCGACCAGTCAATCGCATCCATAATCAGATAATGGTATTTGACAATCATAATGTACTCATCGCCCAGTTCTTTTTGCAGTTTTTCAAAAGAAATCTGTGGACGGAACTCGTATTTATCATCTTCCGAAAATTCGTCATCTCGCCAGGTTGGCGCATACAAAATAATCTTTTTATCCTCCGGAAGTCCCAGTTTTCTCTTAAAACTTCGGATTCCCTCTGTCGTATTCTCCCGGAACAATATATCATTTCTCGGATATCCGTATTCTAACATTTCTCGGTGGAAATCAAATGCCCGTCGAAATGTCTCCGAGGAAAACGGATTTTGGGATATCAAAAAATCCCATGTATGAACGTTTTTCGTAAAATGTTCTTTGTAGGAATCAATGTCGCTCTCACCCACCATAAATACATCTTCCATATCCAGTGCCAGTTTTTTGAGCGGTGTTCCGTGCCATGTCTGAATATAATAGGTTCCCTTGCGGCGCAGCAAAAACTCCGGCTGTCTCGTATCAAACACCCAAACTTTCGCCGTCGCCATGTAGTACAGATAGCGCAGACGCCCATAGCGGACCTGTCTGCTCATCCCCGGAATATTATACTTTTCATTCTCGTAAAACCAAATACAATCCCAATTCAAATCATATCCGTTTGCCATGAGATATTCGTAAATGTGTTTCGGATTTCCGGAATAACTTTTTCCAAGGCTGCTGTCAAAAACAATGCGATTTTGTTTTACCGGGCACAGATTGCACATTAAGTAATAAAACAAAACGACAATCTGTTTTACCAAATGATAAATTCCTTTACGCACGTTGTTCCTCCTTGTAGCTTACTTACTGCTCCGTATCCAATGTACCGTTTTCACGCTCGCCAAACACTTTTTCAATCACGCGCTCAGAAGCATGTCCATCATCCACGCTGCAAAATCTCTCGTAAAATTCTTCGTAGCGCTCTTTGTAAGTTTCCTCAATCGCATCCATATGATGCAAAGCATCGACAACGGCATCGTTGGTGCGGAGAATCGGACCCGGAAGTTCTTTCTCCATATCCATATACATGCCTCGGATTTCATCTGCATACTCATCAAAATCATATGCGTAGAACAAAATCGGACGCTTTAAGTTTGCAAAGTCAAAGAATACAGAAGAATAATCGGTAATACAAATATCCGATGCCAGATACAGACGAGACACATCTTCGTACTGGCTTCCGTTATAAACAAATCCTTCGTACTCGGTCAAGTCCAAAATATCGGCAATGTAGTAATGTGTACGCAAAAGTACAACACTGTCCTCACCAAATTCTTTTTGCAGTCTGCCTAAATCAAGAGCCAGCGTAAACTTATATTTACCACGGTCATAGAACTGGTTATCACGCCAGGTTGGCGCATACAAAATTACTCGTTTTCCTTCCGGAATACCAAGTTCTTTCTTCACTTCGGCAGCAATTTCTTCTTTGTTATCCGCATATAGAATATCATTTCTCGGATAACCATATTCCAAAATCTTATCTCTGTCATAAACAAATGCACGCTCAAACACATCCGTTGAAAAACGGTTGGCAGAAATCAAATAATTCCACTCGCGGCCGTGCTTATAAAACAGTGTCTTATGATTCTGGCTTGCAGATGTAATATCATCCATATCAAATGCCAGTTTCTTAAGTGGTGTACCATGCCATGTTTCCAGGAAAACAACACCCGGACGCTTTTTATTCCAAGCAGGCTGACGCACGTTAAAAATACGATATCCACAACGGGATGCGTAATACACATAACGAAGACTATTCATCTTTACTCTCGTATGTTTTCCGGTTTTTGCAAGTGCTTCGGATTTGTTATTTAATACCCAAATATAACGGTACTTGTCCCCTCTGGTCTTTTGCAGATACTCATACAGGTATTTCGGGCTGTCGGAGTAACTCTTTCCGAAGAAACTCTCGATAAATACCCAGTCATGACGCAATGGCATTTTCTTGAAAATGTGGCGTTCCAGCACACGATACCACTGAATACGGCTTCCAATCAAACCTTTTTTCTTTTTGCGCCACTTATTGAATTTCATAACCGGTTTTGCCATACGCAATTTTCCCTTGCGGGTAATTGACAACTGCAAACGCTGGAATATACCATACTCTTTAATTACGTTTTTCCATTCCGGCATATTTGCCATTGCTTTCGCAAACTTCGGCGCATTTTCTCTCAAAATTCGTGCCGGATATTTACGCCAGAAGAAATTCATCAAATAATGGTCCAGTGCAAAACGAAGGTCCTTATCTTCCGGTTTAATAATATGCAGACATTTATCATAGGCATCCAAAAATTCACCGCTGCGGTGTCCACGCTTTTTCTGGCAGAGTGCCGGCAGATGAATCTGGTCGTTGCGGTGACGCCAGATATACAGACTGTCACCATCAACCCACATTTTACCTGATGCCAGTTTCAACAATTTCACGCAAAACGTCATATCACTGTAAAAACGTGTCGTTGTATCAAACGAAAGCTCATGCTCCATCACAAAATCCCTGCGGATTAAAAAGTGCTGCACCGAATACATTTCCACAAAACGGTCGCGGAGCGTCTGTCCTTCCAACGGTTTTACGCCCTCAATAAAAGTTTCCTGTTTTGCTTTTTCAAAATCAAAATTCACCGGTTTAAACCAAGAACTGTATTTATTACCGGTTGTCATAACTGCCTGTTTCTCTTCTGCCAAATCAAGCAGTCGTTTCAGTGCCCCATCCATCAGGTAATCGTCACAGTCAATGAAATAAACGTACTCTCCTGTCGCTTTCTCTAAACCGATGTTACGGCAGAAAGAAACACCAAACGGATATACCTGTCCGATTTTTTCTTCATACTCATCGAGCAAATCTTCCTCACTCGGATGCAGTTCTTTATCTGTGTAGAGGCTGATGGAATCTCCTTTTTTCTCCATTTCCCGGGCCTGCTCGCGGCGGCGTTCTGCGCTATCTAAGCGTTTCTCCACTCTCTCGTGGATTTTCTGCTCGCGCCACGCTGCTGCCGTCTCCTCATTAGCCCGAATGACGTCTTCCGGCAATTCATCCATTGCCAAAAATACTTTGACGTGCGGATTCTCTTTTACGGAATCCGGCACTTCATGACCATCTTTATCATTGACAACAATAATTTCTAAGTCTTCTATCTTTTGTTCTTCAATACTCTGAACACATTCTTCCAAATATGCCTGTCCCTTGAAATAAGGAATTATGACACTTACCTTAGGCATTTTTTTGCACCTCCAAATCATTTGCAATTACTTATTTTACAACGAAATTCAAAATACGTCCCGGTACATAAATTTCTTTTACAATCTGTTTGCCGGCAAGCTTATCAGCAATCGCTTCCCGTCCGGCAGCCAACGCATCTTCTTTCGCTGCATCAATGGCAATTTTAACGGTCGCACGTACTTTACCGTTGACCTGTACACCAATTTCCTGTACAGCCTCTACCGTTTTTGCCTCATCAAATTCCGGCCAGCTTGTCTGGAACAAATAACCACCGTAATTTTTCTCATTCCACAATTCCTCTGTAATATGTGGTGCAACCGGATTCAAAAGTACAAGAAGTGTCTTAAACTCGTCTCTTGTAACGGAACCTTTTTTGTAGAAGTCATTAATCAATGCCATCATGGCAGCAATTGCTGTATTGTACTTCAAGGTTTCAAAATCGTTACTTACTTTCTTAATGGTCTGATGCATTTTTGTCTCCAAGTCAGCGGAATAGCCTTCTTCATCTGTCACCATATCTTTTAACTTCCATACACGCTCTAAGAAACGGCGGCAGCCTTTTACTCCATCTTCTGACCATGCAGCAGCGGCATCAAACGCACCAATAAACATTTCGTAGGTGCGGAGTGTATCAGCACCGTATACATTTACAATATCATCCGGGTTTACAACATTACCACGGGATTTGCTCATCTTCTCGCCATTTTCACCAAGAATCATACCATGGGATGTTCTCCTCTGATATGGCTCTTTGGTCGGTACTACGCCCTGGTCATATAAGAACTTATGCCAGAAACGGGAATACAAAAGGTGAAGGGTCGTATGCTCCATACCACCATTGTACCAGTCAACCGGCAGCCAGTATTTCAATGCCTCTTTGCTGGCAAGTGCCTCATCATTTGTTGGGTCAATATAACGCAGGAAGTACCACGAAGAACCAGCCCACTGAGGCATTGTATCTGTCTCACGCTCTGCTTTTCCGCCACAGCATGGACAAGTTGTCTCAACCCAGGAACGGATTTTGGAAATTGGAGATTCCCCGTTATCCGTTGGTTCATAGTTGTCTACCTCCGGCAGACGAAGCGGAAGTTCTTCTTCAGGAATCGGTACATAACCACATTTTTCACATTTTACAATCGGAATCGGCTCACCCCAGTAACGCTGTCTGGAAAATACCCAGTCACGCAGTTTGAAGTTTTTCTTTGCCGTTCCCACTTTCTTATCCTCTAACCAGGCAATAATTTCTTTCTTTGCCTCTTCTACAGATTTACCGGTTAAAAATCCGGAATTCACAAGAGTTCCCGTAGCAACATCCGTGAAGGCCTCTTTTTCCACGTCACCGCCTTCAATTACTTCATGAATCGGCAAATTGAATTTCTTGGCAAATTCCCAGTCACGGGTATCATGTGCCGGTACCGCCATAATCGCTCCGGTTCCGTAGCTCATCAATACATAATCGGATACCCAGATTGGAATTTCCTCACCATTTACCGGATTAATTGCCAAAAGTCCGTCAATTGCTACACCTGTTTTATCTTTTGCTAACTCGGTTCTCTCAAAATCGGATTTTCTTGCTGCCATCTCACGGTAGGCTACAATCTCATCCCAGTTTTTAATCTCATCTTTGTACTTATCCAGATATGGATGTTCCGGAGATACTACCATGTAAGTTACACCAAACAAAGTATCCGGACGTGTCGTGTAAATGCGGAGTTTTTCTTCTTTATCTTTAATCTGGAAGTCTACTTCTGCACCATGAGAACGTCCAATCCAGTTTTTCTGTGAAACTTTGACTCTCTCAATATAGTCAAGTCCATCCAAATCATCAATCAATTTATCTGCATATGCCGTGATTTTAAGCATCCACTGGCTCTTTACCTTACGGATAACCGGACTTCCACAGCGCTCACACACACCGTTTACAACTTCCTCATTGGCAAGACCGCATTTACAGGAAGTACACCAGTTAATCGGCATCTCTGTCTTGTAAGCAAGTCCTGCTTTGAATAATTTCAGGAAAATCCACTGGGTCCATTTGTAGTAATTTGGATCTGTTGTGTTAATTTCGCGATCCCAGTCAAAGGAATAGCCAAGTGCCTGAAGCTGTGCTTTAAATCTTGCAACATTCTTCTTCGTTACTTCCTTTGGATGTACTTTATTTTTAATTGCATAGTTTTCTGTCGGAAGACCAAACGCATCCCATCCCATCGGATAAAGTACGTTATAGCCCTGCATTCTTCTTTTACGTGCTACGATATCAAGTGCCGTATACGGACGCGGATGTCCTACATGAAGTCCCTGTCCGGATGGATATGGAAATTCAACAAGGGCATAATATTTGGGCTTGCTGAAATCATTAGTTGCCTGAAAAGCTTTTTCGTCTTCCCAGACTTTCTGCCATTTTTTTTCAATTTCTTTTGGATTGTAACTCTGACTCATTTTTTTACCTCTTTTCTTATTGTCACTCATTTAATGCCGATTCCGGCGTTGATGTCGGTGTTGGTTCTGCCGTTTGTGACGGCGTTGGTGTAAGGGTCGGTGTTGGCGTCGGTGTAACTGCCGGTGTCGGTGTTGGCACAACAACTGGTTTCTTTTCCACCTGCTTCACTGTAATCTTACATACCTTTTTTATTTTACTGCCATCGGTTGTCTCCACAAAAATTTTACAAGTTCCCTTTTTCTTTGCTTTTACGACACCTTTTTGATTGACAGTTGCAATCTTTTTATTGGAAGAAGTGTATTTCATCTTCTTGATCATCGCTTTTTTCGGTAAAATCTTTTTTACCCGAATCGTAAACTTAGCATCCTTCTTTTTACCACCAATTTCCAATGTCTTTTTCGTAGTACTCAGCTTGATACTCTTTACCTTAATCAAATATGGATTATGAATATCCGGATCAGTCGGATCCCATCCCATATGCCCAGATAACTTCTGTGCCTTCGGCTTTCCAAGCGGTCCTACCTTTGGCGAATTGTAAATTACTACTTTTGTGCCGGATGGACAATTATCATAAATCCATTTGCTGTCTGCCACCGTCAATCGGATACATCCATGAGATGCCATCGTTCCCAACCGATTAAACTGAGCATAGGACTGTGTATTTTTCTTTGGCTGATAATACCATACCGAATGAAACAAAAAGCCTCCATAAATTCTTGTACAGTACTGACCGTAAGACGGTCCCAGCAGTGCATGCCACCGATATTTTTCTCTCAAAGAAAAAGTGCCGACCGGTGTCGCTTTGCCCGATGAACAGACAAATGCTTTATATGGTTTGTACTTTCCTTTTTTCGTATGACGGTATACCGTCACCGTATTCTTTAATTTGTTTACTTTTATCTTATATATGTTTTTCTTTGCTGCCGCATTTGTTGTCTGAAAATTCGCTGTCAATACTAAGAGAAACAACAAAACGAATAAGCTGATTTTCTTCTTCAAAACTACCTCCTATTTGTGTCAAAATGTACGCAAGCATACTATTTTATAATACCAACACTAAAATCCTTTGTCAAGGACTGTGATAGGAGAGTTTGGGGCAGTTAATTAGTGGCGTTTTTTATTTCCGTAAATTACCAAGAAAGGTTTACATCTCGTGGACGCTCCCGCTCAGACAAATGCGCAGAAGTATCGACATGCCCACTACGCATGTCAGATACTTGCGTATTTGTACCCACGAGCTGCAAATCCTTTCTTGGTGATTTACTGGAATATTGATAAAACGCCAGCAATGACCGCAAACTCTCGTATCAACTTTTCTAAATGGGTTGAATTTTGTTATCCCCCTATTCTAGAGAATAATTCCGACTATCACCTCATACACTGTAACAATCATACTGAGGTCATGATGAATGGATTGGATTGAGTCGTTTTTACAGAGCTATGGCATTTGGGCTATGTTTGTGCTGATTATGTTGGAATATGCCTGTTTTCCTGTTTCGAGTGAGATTATTCTGCCATTAGCGGGGGTTATGGCTGCCGGGCAGGGGTTTTTTTTTCCATATCTTGTCCTTTTGGCAACGGGAGCAGGACTGATTGGGGCACTGATTCCGTATGGCATTGGCAGGTTTGGCGGTTCTCCACTGTTGGAACGCATTATGAAACGTTTTTCTTCTATGGAGAAACCAATCCTAACCTCCTACCGTGTCTTTGGCAATCACGAAAAAAGTGCCGTTCTGGTCAGCCGCGTGATTCCTCTGTGCCGCACCTATATCGGCTTTGTCGCGGGTGCCATGGGACAGAATATCAGCCGTTATCTTTTGTATTCTGCCATCGGCATTGTTACATGGAACACGGTATTAACCGGTCTTGGTTATTATTTTTATCAATACAAAGATTTGTTCTTTCATTATTTTGATAAATACAAGCATGTTATTTTTTATACAGGTATTGTCCTATTAGTAATTTTCGCCCTCAATGCTATTAGAAAAAAACGGGCAGCACGCGAAACAAACCAAGAAGAATAAGAAGTATGCCACTGATTCCATTGAGACGACGCACGTGGTATATCCTCTGCCCGCCAATCCACAAAAAGGCTCCACATAAAAAAGCGGTACATACAGGAAACAACCAGATTATGGTTCCCTGACCGACCAGACTAAGTGCTGCACTCACCGAATCAAGCGCAAGGGCACTTCCCAACGCACTGCCTTCTTTTATATCAATGCTTCGGGAATTATCTTTGTCATACTGTACTTCCCCTTTGTTTTGCAACACACGGATGCACGTTTTTGCGCCAAGCAAAATCAAAATCCCACCGCCAATAAGGCGAAAACAAGGTTCCGGCAGCCCCGCAAGGCATGTCGAACCCGCAAAAAGTGCAACCACTGTCAGCACGCCATTTAATAACGCAATAAATAACCGGATTCGTTTGGGTATGCAAATGCCCGACATTGCATATGCCATACCAATCCCCAGCGTGTCAAGGCTCACCGACAACGCCAATAAGCAAACAACAAACACAAGCTCCTCCTGCCACTTCCTTATTCTATTTTATGCAAATAAGGGAAAAGAGGAGAGTCCTTTCGACAAAAACAGTCAAATATTTTGGAGGTAAGTATGAACTGGTATCAAATGGAATCACAGGAAGTAATGGATAAACTCAACCGTTTCAAAGACCGGGGCTTATCCCAAAAAGAAGTTATCAAACGCCAGAGACATTATGGAAAAAATGAATTGCAAAGCGAAAAAGGTCCCGGATTTTTCCGTCAGTTTGCAGCGCAGTTTAAAGATTTTATGATTCTTACTTTACTGGCAGCTGCCGGCATTTCTTTTTTTGCTTCTTATGCACAGGGAGAAATGAATCTGACCGACCCTTTAATCATTCTGGCAATCGTTATACTAAATGCTCTGCTTGGCATTTATCAGGAGAAAAAGGCAGAACATTCGCTGGCTCACCTTCGTTCTCTGCAAACGCCACAATGTCAGGTACTAAGAGATGGAAAACGCCAGACCATATCTTCTCCGGAACTTGTACCGGGAGATTTAGTCTATCTTGACACCGGCTGTCTTGTTCCCGCCGATGGCAGACTTCTCCTTACGCACAATCTGTCGGCAAATGAATCCGCCCTTACCGGCGAAACGGGAAGCATCGAAAAAACTTCCGACTCGCTGCATATGGAAAATCTTTCACTCGGCGACCAGCTCAATATGGTATTTTCGGGCACAATGATTACGACCGGAAATGGGCTGTTCTGTGTTACGGAAACCGGTATGAATACGCAAATTGGGAAAATCGCCGGTATGCTTTCACACGAACAGGCACCGCAGACACCTCTTACCAGGCGCCTCAATCATACAGGAAAAGTGCTTGGCATCCTGGCCCTGATTATTTGTGCCATTCTATTTTTTCTGGGATTGCAGAAAAACCAGCCGGTTTTTGATATGTTTATGACTTCCGTCAGTCTTGGCGTCGCAGCCATTCCGGAAAGCCTGCCTGCTCTTGTCACCATCATGCTAAGCCTTGGCGTCGAGCGCATGGCAAAACAGTGTGCCATTATCCGCCATCTCCCTGCTGTAGAAACACTAGGCAGTGCTTCTGTTATCTGTTCTGACAAAACCGGCACGCTTACCCAGAACCGCATGACAGTTCGGAATATATACAGCACCGAAAATGAAAAAACATTACTTCGTTATTTTCTGCTTTGCAACAACCAATCCGGTCCACTCGAACATGCACTGATTCATTACGGTGCATCAAGCGGACTTATTTATACGGAAGTACGAAAAGAATTTCCGGTTATTGAAGAAATCCCTTTTGACTCAATCCGCAAGCGGATGACAACGCTGCACCGGACACCCAATGGATATTTAGCAATAACTAAGGGAGCTCCTGAATTTATCCTTGCCAACTGTCACTCGTATCTCGATAAAGATGGCAGCACACGGCCACTGACACATACGATGCGGCATAGATTAAATGAACAAATTGAAAATTACACCGCCAATGCACTTCGCGTCATTGCTCTCGGTTTTTGTCTGCACAAAAGCCGCCCGGACAACAATTCCTTAGAATCCCATTTGGTTTTCCTTGGAATGGCAGGTTTGATTGACCCACCCCGCCCGGAAGCTTACGCCGCTGTTAAAAGCTGCCAGCACGCCGGAATTCGTCCGATTATGATTACCGGCGACCATAAAAATACCGCTGCGGCGATTGGCAAGGAACTTGGCATCTGCCAGACAAAAGATGAGGTCATTACGGGAGCCGACTTAGATGCCATCAGCGACCGTTCACTTCCGGCGGCGCTCAAAAAATATCATGTCTTTGCCCGTGTATCTCCAGCCCACAAAGTACGTCTCGTAAAAGGGTATCAGGCGATGGGAAATGTCGTTGCCATGACCGGCGACGGTGTCAATGATGCCCCTGCCCTAAAAGCAGCGGATATCGGCTGTGCCATGGGACGCACCGGAACCGATGTTGCCAAAAATGCATCTGACATTATCTTAATGGATGATAATTTTTCCACTATTGTAAGTGCCGTCCGAGAAGGGCGCGGCATTTACGATAACATAAAAAAAGCCATACATTTCCTCTTGTCTTGTAACATCGGGGAAATCATGACGATTTTTGTTGCTATCTTTTTCGGGCTGTCTGCACCACTTTTACCGGTACAACTGTTGTTTATTAATCTCGTGACGGATTCTTTTCCGGCGCTTTGTCTTGGTGTTGAACCACCGGATCCGGACAGCATGAACCGTCCGCCATTATCGAAAAATGAAAGTATCTTTCACTTTGATACCGTCTTTCAGATGGTTTTAGAAGGTATGTTCATCGGCTCCTTAGCACTTTTTGCCTATACAAGCGGCAATTCCACCATGTGCTTTGCTGTACTTTCCTTATCTCAGTTAGTTCACTCGTTTAATATGAGAAGCGAGCACTCGCTGTTAGAGACGGGGATTCTTGGGAACAAAAAACTTTTATTTAGTGTATTGTTCTGCATTGTCCTGCAATGTCTGGTCATCTGTATGCCCGTTCTCCAGCCTATTTTCCATACGCAGTCACTTAATCTGCGCGAATGGGTTGTCGTAGGTATTTTATCTCTGATGCCGATTCCCCTCATGGAAATCAGCAAGCGGCTTCACGGATAAACTCACGGATTCGCTGAATGAGAATTTCTTTTACATCTTCCCCCGGATACTGTGTGGCGAGCATGTGTTTCATCAACATGCCGCCCGCTTTATTCGCGTGTCCGCCGCCAGCACCAATTCCACAGCTGACTTTTTCCGCTAAATCACTCGCCGGCAGATTTTTTTTCGCACTTCGTACCGACATTTTATATCCAATCGGCGTTTCATTATATACCACACAGCAGTCAACAGTTGCCACACAATTTACCATATCACTAATAACGCCAAGCAGATTTGGATCACATGGTTTTGTATGCAGCAGCGCAAAACGCTTTTCCTCATCATAGTAATAGTGAGACAACGCTTCTCCTGCTATTTCCAAATCCTGACGCTGTAAATTCGCATGAATCATTTCATCGAGACACTCTCTGTTAATCTGCAGAGAATCACGCATCTGCCTGTCTGCCGGATAATAAATTTCAGACAAACTGCTGGTATCACTATACAAACCATAATACAACGCCGTTGCCACCTGCCAGTTCGCATTCACCGGATACCCCGCCTCCAAAAGCAGTTCCCAGACCACGGTACAACAACTTCCGAATTCCGGGAAAATAAAACACCATTCATCCGTTTCTACACAAATCGGATGATGATCAACCATCGCCACTTTTTTCACCGGCATCGATGTAATATTACCTCCCTCATACTGGCAGTCCACGGTAATCAAAATGTCATGTTCCGGCATTTCATTCACATATCGAATCGGAATACCAAGGTGCTCCACCATCAATTTCAGCGATGGCTTTGTAATTTGATGTTCCCCTGCATAAATCAAATTTACCTTTTTACCCAGATTCATAAAATACGCATACAAACCAAACGCAGCCCCCATCGCATCCGCATCCGGACTGTCATGGCACTGTATACAAATCGAATTGAATTCTGCAAACTGTTTGAGAAACATAAAACGCCTCGCCTCCCTCTCCTTTGTGGATTAAACTGTTTTTAGAATAGCAAAAAAAGGGGGAAGATTCAAGATTTTTATTGTCTCATTTTTAGGAAACATCATCTGTCAATAGAGCAAAAAAAGAAGTTCATCCGTAAAAGACTATAATGCAAAGCATTATCTTGTCTCGAACGAATGAACTCCTTTTTTTATTATAGATTAAGCGTTAACCATATACTCATGTGCCTCACCGTTTGTATCCGTTACCACAATCGTATGAGATGCTCCCTTTTCCACATACAAATTCAGTTTCAACCTCTTGTTCACAGTACCAGCTTGTGCAGTAATAAAGAAACTGCTGATTCCCTGGTCTACCCCATCAATCGTCACTGACTGAATACCGGAAAGTTTTGTTGTGTCAATCTCTGTACCAACATAAGTATCTTGGGTTTCCCATGTTGATCCAAACATCGTCTTACCACTGTTCGTACTATAGCAGGCACCACCGGTTACTGTTACTTCACAAATGCTCTGGCTCTTTCCATCTCCAATTGCATAAGTACTGCCGCCTGCGGAAATGATACCGCCATAGATTCCAATCTTCATCGTTTTGGCTGAGGCATCTGCCGTACCACCGCCACCAACTCCGGCTCCGTTACCGGAAGATGTCGCATAAATATTGCCACCGTAGATGTAAATTTCTCCACCGCCTTTAGCGTATCGTGATTCACCGATTCCTGCAGCATTTCTTCCTGTATTGCAGGCTATAATCGTACCGCTCCTGATAATAATACGTCCTAATGTGCTAGATGTCTTACCATCTGATGTAGCACCAATTCCTGCCGATTCGTTACCGCCTAATGCCGTCAATTGGCCATCACCGGATATCGTCAGTTCACAACCCGACGGAACCTCGATTCCTGCATGATAGCCGGAACCGGTCAATGCGGATGTTCCAACTAAGATAAGATTTACCTTAGCATCACCACTTAATTTAATTGGACTTGACTCACTCGATGTACAAACAAGATCATTTAACGTAATTGTGTGAGTACCGCCCGTTACTAAAATATAATATGCTGTTGCCGATTGTGCTGTACTGGAAATCGTGTAATTTCCGTTAAATGCAGTTTCTTCTGCATCGCCAATTGTATATCCTGTCGCACTGATTACAATATTTCCTTCCGCCAAATCCAATTCTTTTGTCTCTGCCGGTTCCGGTTCAGCCGTTGGCTCCGGAGTCGGTGTGATAACCGGCGTTGGTGTTGGCGTGGCATCTGGGTCAACGGTTGGTGTTGCCGTTGGAGTTGCCGTCGGAGTCACAGTTGGAGTTGCCGTTGGTGCCACAGTCGGCGTTGCCGTTGGCTCTACAACTCCATTTACAAGATTAATCAATGCCGTAAACGCTTTTTTCGGCAGATAATTTTCATCAAATAGTGATGGATAATAGGTACTTCCATCACTGTAAAAACTATTCAGCCAAGTATCCAAATCTGTCAGATTCCAGAATGTAACATTACTTACATTTACCGGAGCAGTTGTATCATCCATTCGCTGTAATATAATATTCATGAACTTCTGGTATGCTGCTGCCAGTGTCTCATTACCCGCCTCTGAATTATCCTTACTTGCAAAATCAAGCTCAGTAATCTGCACCTCATAGCCATTTTGCTGGAATAATTTCAGTGCATTTTTAATATTATCACCATCTGTCACACCAAGATTAGTCTGATGTGCCTGCATGCCAAGACCATCAATATTTCCGGCATCTTTTGCATCTGCAAGATATTTCACAACTGCCTTCATCTGTCCCGGCGATGCCAGTCCGACAAAATCATTGTAGAACAATTTTGCCGATGAATTTGCTGCTTTTTCAGCTTCTCTCGCATATTCAAAAGACTTTGTAATATAAGTATTGTCATCGTCTGTAAAAATAGCACCATACAAACTTGAACTTACTGTCCGTAATTTACAGCCATTGCTGTCAATCACCTCATTTACTACATCGTAAGCATATACAACGCCCGGATAATTAGTCTCTGCATAGGTAATAACCTGCTTAACATAACTTTCAATTCGAGCAAGCATCGTCTCTTTGTCAACAAGATTTGTAATGTTTTTCTTAGCTGTTCCCGTACCATCATACTCCGGTGTGTAATTCTTACAGAAATACCAATCCGGTGTCTGCGAATACCAGACAAGCGTATGGAAACGCACACTTAAATCATTTTCCTGAGCAAGAGATAAACATTTATCAATCACATCTGTATTAATAACCGGCATGCCATCTTCCGATGCTTTTGTTGCCTCTTCGTTCAAAAGATTCTCCGGTTTCAGCTCATCTGCAAATGTAACCGTACTGTAATGATGTTTAATAAATGATAAAATCTCCGGATTCTGCAAATTATAGCTATAAACTGCACATCCCATCGGGAAGCGGTTTGCATATGCCTCTTTCAGACTTGGTGCAGCAAGAACTGCATCCATATCCAAATGCTTCTCCGTAATAGAAATATTGTCTACATAAAAATCATTTGAATAATTTGCCATTTCAAAATAAAGTGACAATTTACTTACATCACCCGGTGCCACAACCGTTGCGTCCACTTTTGTCCATGTGCCATTCGGCGCAACTACATTCTGCACGGTTGTATAAGCCATCGCTCCCGCATAGTCCATCGACTCCCACATGCAGTTTATCGTCTTGTTGCTGCCCGTTGTCTGCTTTACATAAGCCTCAATCTTGTACGTTGTAAAATCAGTCACATTGTGAGTGATATCAATCGTCGGTCCGGCCCAGTTTTTCACACGGTTGGAAACTTTCAAACAATAGTTATCATTATAACCGCCCTCTACAACAGTCAGCTCTTCTTCGCCCTGACGTCCGGTCACATATTGATTGGTACCATCTTCAAAATCCAAAAGCAACGCCTTCGTCGGATCCGTTACCGGAATCGGGGTGCCCGGAACCCTCGTCGGTTCTGCTGTTGGGGTTGCAGTTGGCTCATCCGGGTCTGCCGTCGGTGTAACCGTAGGTCCTGCCGGCTCATTTGTTGCAGTCGCAGTAGGCTCCGCCGGCTCTGTCGTCGGTGTTACAGTTGGTGTCACCGGCTTCTGCGTCGGTGTTGCAGTCGGTACACCTGGTTTCTGCGTTGGGGTTGCAGTCGGTGTCACTACCGGCTTCTGCGTCGGTGTTACAGTCGGTGTGCCCGGTTTCTGCGTTGGGGTTGCAGTCGGTGTCACTGCCGGTTTCTGCGTCGGTGCTTTGGTTGGTACTTTTGTCGGTGCATTAGTCACAACTACTGTCTTTTTCTTTTTCACCGTAACCTTGCAGGTTTTTACATACTTCTTGCCCTGATAACGAAAACGTGCTGTAATCTTCGTTGTCCCCGCCTTTTTCGCTTTCACTTTTCCTTTCTTGGAAACTGTCGCAATTTTCTTGTTTTTGCTCTTCCATGTTACTTTTGTCTTCTTGCTTATATTTTTAACCTTAAGCGTTAAGATTTTCCCCACAGTTATTACCGCTTTTTTCTTTGATAAAGCAGGCTTTTTCTTTGCTGCCTGAGTTGGCATAGAAAAAGAAAATACCATGCTTGCTGCTAACATCCATGCTAACAGCTTTTTACCATTCTTTTGCATACACAAACCTCCAATTCTATCCTTGAATTGTCTCATTTTTAGGATATGTTAATTATAACATATTTCCTCTGCAACACCATAAATCAATTCTTATTTTTTCATAAAGTCAACGTAATAGCCTAAAAAATTAAACAGGGACCGGTCTGGCAAGAACCGGTCCCCAAAAGAGAAACAATTAGTTGTGACAATCTCCTATTTAATTTATGGCTCTGCAGCCACCTCATCCGGTGGTGCTCCACCTGGCTTTTTAACATCCTTTTTCTCTACTTTTTTCCCTTTGATTTTTGCTTTTGCAAAGAGTGCCTGTAACACAATAAAGAAGCAAAGCAGTGCGGAAAGTACAATTCGTACCCACCAGCTTGACAATGTACCCTGTGTTGTAATCAGACTGGTAATGGTTCCTTTAATCAGTACACCAAATGTTGTACCGAAATAGCATCCATTTCCAAACCTTTTGCCTGTTCTACAAATCCAGCACAACTGTTCAAGCAGAATAAGAATCCACCCAAGCCGGCCAAAAGACCATCTAAAATATAAGCTTCAAACTTCGTTCTTTTTACATTTAAGCCCATCATCAATGCACTCTGCTGGCTACCGCCGATAGCAAATAATTTGCGTCCGAATTTTGTATAACGAAGCATAATAGCAATCAAAACAACCACAATTAGTGCAATCACAACCGATGGATATATATATGCCGGCCGAAATACCCCATGTTTATTATATGTTCCAATCGGCAGTTCAATCTGATATGTTGCCCATTTCTGAAACAAATCGTTTTTAATGGAAATCATATCTGTACTTATCATAGCCGTAAGTCCTCTTCCTAGAAACAAACCCGCCAGAGTAACGATAAACGGCTGAATTTCCAGGTAGGAAACTAAATAGCCTTGAAGCAAACCAAACAGTAATCCAATACCAAGCGAAATCGCAAGAGCAGCATAAGGGCTCATCCCCTTATTTTCCATGGCATAAGCACTCGCCATACAAACCAATGCGGTTACCGAACCAACCGAGATATCAATTCCTCCGGTAATCATAACGATTGTCATACCACAACCAATTACAATCAATCCGGCATTGTTAATAAACAAGTTGGTAAACATCTGCGGTTTTGCAAAACCTTTGTCTGCAAATACAATCATTCCTGCTACATACATTGCAATAAACAACACAATTGTAATAATGAAAAGAAATGTATTGCTGTTAAATCTTTTTGTCTTTGCCTTCAAAAATTCACCCATTACTGTTCACCTCCCTGTACTACTGCCTTTTTCGACTGTCTCTTCGCTTTGTAATTCTGCATTGCCTTTTTGTAAACCGGGCTCTGAAGAACCACGATAATGATAACAACGATTGCTTTATAAACCGGGAGCTGGTCAGACGGTACACTCATAGCATACAGCGTTGTTGTCAACGCCTGAATCGTATAAGCGCCAATTACTGACCCCATCAAACTAAATTTACCACCACTTAAGATGTTTCCACCTAACGCTACTGCTAAGATGGCATCCATCTCAAGGTTCAGACCAATGTTGTTAGCATCTGCGGAATAAATTCGGCTCGAAGCAACAATTCCTGCAAGCCCTGCCAGGGCTCCGCAAATTACATAGGTGAGGAATTTAATTCTTGTAGAATTTAATCCAATCAAGCGGGATGCGTGACTGTTAATTCCTACACTTTCAATATACATACCAAGTGCTGTCTTATTTAATACCAAATAGGCAACAATAACGGCTGCGACTGCAAAGATAACCGGTGTCGGAATTGGTCCGAGAAATCCACCCATTGCCTTGTAAGATTCCACACGGACATATGTAATCTGTCCTTGTGTAACCAACTGGGCAATACCGCGCCCTGCAGTAAACAAAATCAATGTAGCAACCATTGGCTGGATATTTAGTTTTGCAACCAAAAAACCATTAAACGCACCGCACAAAGCAGCAACTAAAATTCCGGCAATCGCAGCAATGATAATCGGAGCTGCCAGTGTATTTGTACTTACTTCACCGCCGGACAAAATCTGACAGCAAACAGCAGCAGCAACCGCCATAACAGCACCAACACTGATATCCTGACCACCGGAAGCAGCTGTTACTAATGTCATACCAATGGCAAGTATAACAAGTTCAGAACCTCGGTTAATCACATCAATCAGCCATCCACTTAATTGTCCGTCCTTTAACGTTATATTAAAGAAATCCGGTGTTCGAATCACATTTACAAGCAATACGATAAACAAACACACAATCGGCATAAATAATCGCATTCCTGTTATTTTTTTAATTTTCTCAGCCATTATTCATCACCTCCCGCAATTGCTTTCATAATGGATTCTTGTGACAAATCCTCTTCTTCAATTTCGCCAACCTTTTTTCCGTCACGAAGAACTGCCATACGGCTGCAGGTTCGAAGCATCTCCTCAATCTCGGAGGATATAAAGGTGACTGCTTTTCCCTCATCCGCCAGTTGAAGTACTAATTTCTGAATTTCTGTCTTTGTTCCGATATCAATCCCTCGTGTCGGTTCATCCAAAATCAGGTAATCCGGATTCGTAAGCAGCCATCTGGCAATAATCACCTTCTGCTGGTTTCCGCCGGATAAGCTCTTAATCGGAGTTTCACGGCTTGCTGTTTTAATCTGCAGCAAGTCAATGTATTTATCCGCAAATTCTTCCATCTGTTTGCGGGATAATAACTTAAACATTCCACGTTTTGCCTGAAGTGCCAATATAATATTTTCGCGAACAGACAAATCGGCAATGATTCCTTCCTTTTTTCTATCTTCCGGCAAATATGCCATGCCGGCTTTCATCGCATCCAATGGGGATGAGATTTTAGTATCTTTTCCTTTGACTTTCAGCACGCCGGAATCGGCTTTGTCAGCGCCGTAAATGGTACGAACCAACTCTGAACGTCCGGAGCCAAGAAGTCCTGTAAGTCCAATTACTTCTCCTTTGTTGATTGTCAAATCAAACGGTCGAATTGTACCTGCATGACCTAACCCTTTGGCCTCAATCAACGGTTCTAAATGTTTTTCATGCTTATATTCACCCTTGATATCTGCTAAGTCATCAAAATCTTTTCCCATCATTTTAGATACTAATTTTACACGTGGAAGCGATTCCACTTCATACTCACCAACCAATTCACCATTTCTCAGTACAGTGATTCGGTCACACACTTCATATACCTGTTCCAAAAAGTGTGTTACAAAAATAATTCCTACACCTTCTGCTCTCAATTTCCGCATCAGGACAAATAATTTTTGAACCTCGTCATCATCCAAAGAGGATGTCGGCTCATCCAAAATTAAAACTCGGCATTTCATATCCACAGCTCTGGCAATTGCTATCATTTGCTGAATTGCCAAGGAACACTCGTCCAAACTCTGAGTTGGTGCCACATGGATATCGAGATTCTTTAAAACCTCTGCTGACTTCCGATTCATTGTACGCCAGTCTATCATACCAAATCTTCTTGGCTCTCTGCCGATAAACAAGTTTTCTGCAACCGTAAGATTCGGACATAAATTTACTTCCTGGTATACGGTACTGATACCATTTTGTTGTGCTTCCTGCGGTGAATGATTCACTATTAATTCCGGTTTACCTCCCGCATTTTTCACCATGTAAATCTCACCTGTCTGAAAATCATGAACACCGGTTAACACTTTAATCAAGGTGGATTTACCTGCACCATTTTCCCCCATCAGGGCATGGATTTCTCCTTCCCGTAATGTAAAATCTACATTGGATAATGCCTTCACTCCGGGAAAAGTTTTGCTGATATTACTCATCTTTAATACAATATTCTCGCTCATCTTTCCCTCCATCTACCTGCATAACAGGATATTTTCTAATTGAGAGAGGAAGAAATCATTCCTCCTCTCTCACTCAATTTGTTACTGATTTTGTTTCATTTTCTGCTACATTGTGTTCGAATTAATACTTACGAGCACCCATTACCTCATCTGTCACAACCGTTACCGGATACTCTTTTCCGTCAACAGTTACCGATTTTACAGTATCATCATGAGCAAACATTTCTTCATCTACGTAAGCTTTCTTCTCTGGTGTTTCTTTGTTCTCAAGCTGTTTGATGATTGCTTCTACACGTGGTCCATGAAGTGGGTTACACTCTGTATTCAAAGTGATTTCACCAGACTGAACTTTCTTCAAACCTTCTTTTGTACTATCGAAGGAGAATACCATCATGTCTTTGTCTGCACCAACTTCATAACCTGCTGCTTTGATTGCATCAATTGCACCAAATGCTTCGTTATCGTTCTCACAGTATACAACATTGATGTCTTTTTTGTACTTCTTCAAGAAGGACTGCATAACTTCCTGACCTTTTGCCTGTGTAAATTCACCGGTTGTTTTGTCAAGAAGGTTCCAGCCATTTGCAGCTACAGCATCATCCAAACCTTTGGTACGGCCAATCTGTGCCGATGCACCGATTGTACCCTGAATATTAACCAGTTTCATATCTTTCATGTTCTTTGCTTTCATGTAAGCATCCAAGTAAGCTGCTGCCTTTTTACCTTCCAGTTCGAAGTTAGAACCTACCCATGCAGTATACAAACTGTCATCTTTTACATCTACCATACGGTCAACAATGATAACCGGGATTCCTGCCTGTTTTGCCTCACCAAGAACGGCATCCCATCCGGTCTCAGTAACCGGTGCAAGTACGATGTAATCAACATCCTGCTGGATAAAGTTACGGATGGCTGAAATCTGGTTCTCCTGTTTCTGCTGTGCATCATCAAAAATCAATTCATAACCATTGTCTTTGGTAAATGTTGATTTCATTGATTCTGAGTTTGCTGTACGCCAGTCAGATTCTGCACCTACCTGTGAAAATCCAACCGTAATTACATCGGAAGATCCTTCTTCTTTCGCTGTGTCATTTGTGGAAGCATCACCACCTCCACATGCAGTAAGGGAAAACGCCATTACTGCAGTAAGCATTCCTGCTACTACCTTTTTCATGAAATTTTTTCTCATAACTCAATTCCTCCTTTTCTGTATGAGTTCTCGTTTTTGTATCTCCATCATAATAAAAAATAACCAAAAGTCCAATGGATATTCTTTTGGTTATTTTTGATTTTTCTATTCTTTTTTTCATAAATGATTGAAAAAATTACGGCAAGGGTGATTTTTTTACGATTCCCATGGCAGCCACACCTCAACACATGTTCCTTCCTGCAATACGCTGTCGATGGAAAGTCCATATTCTTCTCCAAACTTCAACCGGATTCTTTCATTCACATTATACAAACCATAAAAATCATTGCTGTCTTCAATTTTCGTCGTCAAGCCGCCACGAACCTGATTCAACCGTTCTTTTGTCATACCAATTCCATTATCTTCCACACGGTAAAAAGCATGTCCATTGACTGTTCCCGTAAAAATATTTACTGTACCATTCTGATCCGTATAACGAATTGCATTATCCGCAATATTATACAGCATCTCATAGATCACATGCCGTACCCCCTGTACCGTTACCGCATTCCCCTCAAGTGATACATTTATATTTTTTTTCGAAGCCGCACTGTCCAGATGCAAAACAATGTCCTCTGCCAGTTCATACAGATCTACCGGTTCAAACGGAAGGTCACTGTTTTTTTCATCCAGTCTGGAAAGCTGAATGATATCTGCGACCAGCGCACTCAGACGACTTGCTTCATGATAAATCCTGCCCGAAAATTCCGGCACCTTTTCATCAGGAACCATCCCATTCATCATAAGTTCTGCATATCCGGAGATTGACATAAGTGGTGTCTTGAGCTCATGCGAAACATTTGCCGAAAATTCTCTGCGCACTGCTTCTGCCTCTTTCAGTTCTTCCATCTGTTTGGCGATCTGTTTATTCTGCTGATCCACCCTTCCAAGAAGCGGACGTAATTCTTCATATGCCACATCCTTGAGCGGCTCTTCCAGATTCAGTGTATTAATTGGCTCGATCAGATCTTTTGTCTGTTTGCGGACCAGAATAAATGTCACTGCAAAAATCAGAATCAGCAGTCCTCCAAGCAGTACCGAACTCGATAACATCGTATAAAACACACTATCCGTTGTTCTTCCAACACGCAGGATGTCTCCATCAGCCAGTTTTACCGCACAATAAAAATTCTGTTTTGACAATGTTTCCGAGTATCTCAGTGATTCCGCGTATCCATTCTTCTCTGCCTGAATAAATTCCGGACGGTTACTGTGATTTTCAAGTTCTGCAGAATTCTCCAGCGAATCGAACAGGACATTTCCCTTTGGATCAAGTAGCGTAATGCGGGCTGAAGTAGCCTTTCCAAGTGCATCATCCAGATAGGAATTACCCATCTTTTCTACGCCATCCTGCACATATTTCAGGCTGTCCCGGACACTTTCCTTCAAATCTTCATTGTATTTACCATACATGACCAGTCCTGCTGCAAGAAATGTCAGAAGTACAGAAACAACTACCAGTATACAGGTATGATTCAGTATTTTTTTCCTCATATCATGCTCCTATCCGATAGCCGACGCCACGCACCGTTTCTATCAAGTTGCCTGCTTCTCCCAGTTTCTGACGAAGCGTACGGACATGCACATCCACCGTTCTTGTTTCTCCATCAAAATCATATCCCCATACATGACAGAGAATCTGATTTCTGGTCATGACCAGACCTTTGTTTTCCATCAAATACTGAAGAAGTTCAAATTCTTTTCTGGTCAGTTCTACTTTTTCCTCTTTCCAGTAAACTTTATGTCTGCCCACAGACAATCTCAGATCATCACATTTCAGTTCTTTGTCTTCTTCCTGTCTTGAACAGCGCCTGAGAACCGCTTTCACTCTGGCAACAAACTCCATCATTCCAAACGGTTTGGTGATATAATCATCCGCGCCTGCTTCCAAACCTCTTACTTTATCGTACTCCGCTTCTTTTGCCGTCACCATGATCACCGGAATATTTTTGGTTTCCGATGAAGCTTTCAGACGTTCCAGAATGCTGTATCCATCTTCTCCCGGAAGCATGATATCCAGAAGGATCAGATCCGGCAGTTCTTCTTTCAGTGCATCTTTCAGTTCTTTACTGTTTGCCATCCCTCTTGCAGAAAACCCGGTCGTTTCCAGTGTATAGATCAGCAGCTCTCTGATATTTTTTTCGTCTTCCACACAATAGATCATTCAGCATAATTCCTTTCTGTCCGGGAGCCCTGCAAATATTCTACGGAAGTACATACTCTTTCTGCAGTTCTTCCAGACGGTTATAATATGCATCATCCGGTTCATTCTTCATACTTTCCAGATGACTGTGTGTATCATAAAGATTCTCTCTTACCTGCGTGATGCAGACGCTGATATTCGAACAGTGATCTGCAATTCTTTCCAGACTGGTAAGAAGATCTGTCAGAATAAATCCCATTTCAATCGTACATTCTCCGGAACGAAGCCGATTAATGTGACGACGTTTTAATTCTTTGCTTAATTCATCCACAATTTCTTCCAGTGGTTCTACATCCTCTGTCAGATTCAGATCCTGCTTGTCAAAAATCTGATATGCTGTATCTACGATCCTGCTGACGGCAGCGATCAGAACCTGCAGCTCATTTCGTGCCTGAGCTGAAAAAGTAAGATTTTTCTCATGAAGCTCCTGTGCTGACTCCATAATATTGACCGCATGGTCTGAGATTCGTTCAAAATCTCCGATACAATGCAACATCGTTGATACACTATGGCTGTCTCTCTCTGACAGATTTTTGTTATTCAGCTTTACAAGATATGTTCCTAGCTCGTCCTCATAACGATCTACTTTTGACTCAATCTTCTGTACACGTTCTGCCTGTTCTTCACTGTAATCATAGATCAGATCCAGTGCAATATTGAGTGCCTTTCTGGAATCTTTCTCCATCTGTCTTGCAGCATTTCTTCCCTGTTCCACTGCAAAAGCAGGTTTTTCAAGGAAACGGGATTCCAGGATCATAAACTCCTGATCCTCTTTGCTGACTTCATCTTTCTTGTCATCACGGATCGTAAGACAGGCAAGTTTTACAAGCAGATTAGAGAATGGCAGCCATACCAGTGTTGCCGTGATATTAAACACGCTGTGAGTGATCGCGATCGTTGCCGGTGTCGCCATCTGTGTCATAAACGGAAAATGAACAGCAGCATTGATCAGATAGAACAGAATCATGAAGACCACAGTTCCAATCAGATTGAAATACAGATGCATCATCGCTGCACGTTTTGCATTCTTATTCGCTCCGATTGCAGAAAGGATCGCGGTCACACAGGTACCGATATTCTGCCCCATGATGATCGGGAATGCAGAGCTGAATGGTACTGCTCCTGTCATACAGAGTGCCTGCAGGATACCTACAGATGCGGATGAAGACTGGATAATTGCAGTCAGGATCGTACCTGCAAGGATTCCGGCAACCGGGTTGGAGAACTTCAGAAGCAGTCCGGTAAACTCCGGTACATCAGCCAGAGGTTTCACAGCTCCGCTCATACTTTCCATACCAAACATCAGTACTGCAAAACCAAGCATGATCGTACCGATGTCTTTTTTGCGGGAACTCTTTGTAAAAGTCAGCAAAATAATTCCAATCACCGCGAGAATTGGTGAAAAAGAACTCGGCTTCAGCAGACTGATAAAAAAGTTGCTACTCTCAATTCCCGTCAGGCTCAAAAGCCAGGAAGTAACCGTAGTTCCGATATTTGCACCCATAATGATGCCGACTGCCTGCGTCAGCTTCATAATACCTGAGTTTACAAAACCAACGACCATAACCGTCGTTGCTGATGAGGACTGAATCACTGCTGTTACACACAATCCAAGAAGCACTGCCTTCCATTTACTGGAAGTCAGGTTTTCAAGAATCTGCTCGAGTTTTCCTCCTGATACTTTGGCAAGCCCGTCTCCCATAACCTGCATTCCGTACAGGAACATGGCGAGAC
>OHTM01000217.1_pt1 | contig 33133 bp, 24 predicted proteins | sample 1578951 | NCBI WGS metagenome assembly OHTM01 (sample SAMEA3879605, study PRJEB24766) | human gut metagenome | biome: human-associated habitat; feature: feces | place: USA | collected 1985/1987
ACTATTGTTGCACAAAAATAGAGGGATGACAATGTACGGACTATGGAGCGGTTACTTTGATAACACAGTTGCCATTGGAATGGGGAGAGTTGTCGGTGATGGTATTTATTTTATGATTATGGATATTGTTGTTAAGCCTGAATATCAAAGAATGGGAATTGGAAGTACAATTATACATATGCTTTTGGAACATATTGAGAAAAATATGTGTGTTGGAAGTCGTGTTAGTGTACAACTTATATCTGAGCCAGACAAAGAACAGTTTTATATAAAACAAGGATTTAAGCTTATTCCACATGAGTATTGCGGACCGGCGTTGCGGAAGGTTATTTATAAAAAAGGATAGGTTTATGCGAATAGGAAAGCAAGAAAAGTCATTGACATATATATTTGCACTCAATAAAATATAAACAAATAATACCAGACAAGAGAGGACAAAAAGGTGCAGGAAACCAGATATAGAATCATTCGTATTGACGAAGAAGATTATGGATGTGAGGAACGACCGGATGACTATGTTCCTATGGTAAGTGTTTTGGTAAAAACAATCGAGCCGGATGACTTTGGCGATTTTCCGGAAAGAATTATAATGATGGAAGATGAAATTATGTATCGCAGAAACCTTGATGAGGGGGACGAAGCGGTAATTGGGCTCGATGGAGGATTGTTTCCGCCGGGGATGTTTTGCAATGAAGTCGATGACGGTGAAAACGATACCAAGGCCGATTTGCAGGGAGAATGGTTAGAAGATTACTTAGACGCTTTGGAGGAAATGGAAGAGTAAGATGAAAATATATCAGCCGGATTATTATGACAAATTTCAGTGTACGGCATCCAAATGTCCAATGACGTGCTGCATGCAGTGGCGTATTGCGGTGGATGACGAAACATTCCATAAGTGGGATGACGAATGGAAAGAGAAAGTAAAGGAAGTTGAAGAAGGGCGCATAATCGAATTGAAAAATGATGGTATGTGTCCATTTCTGAATGAGAAGAAATTGTGCAAAATTGTATTGCGGGATGGTGAAGGGGCAATTTCTGAAACATGCCATACTTTTCCGCGGGAAGAACATGAGTATATTGGGAGAGTTGAGCGTGCATTGACGCCCGGATGCCCGGCTGTACTGGATTTGTTATGGAAGCAGGAGTGTTTTCAGATTCAGAAAAAAGAGGAACAAATGGAAGGAATAGCAGAAGAAATTTATGAGATAAATCCGGTGTTGTTTGAAATCCGGGATTGGTTTCTGGGTATTGTAAATACGCGGGAAATTAAATTAAATACCACGCTGGAAATCTGTTTTTTAATTGCGCTGGATTTATACGAATTGGAACAAAAGGGCGTTCTTGAAGATGAATTCCAAAGTTACAAAAACACCACAGATATTTGGAAAATTCAAGATGCAATTGGAGAAAATTACACAATAACAGAAGAACGTCTGGAAGAATATAATTTGCTGTTTTTGGATGTTTCACAGATTTATCGGGAACAAAATATTTATGGAGATTTTCTGGTGCCGTTGGCAGAGGAGGCAGAGAAGATTAACGGTAAAGAAACCGAGTGTTTTAAGACGTATCAGCACAAGATAAATAAATGGGCAAAAGAGCTTCGGAATCTTTTTGCGGAAGAAATCTCATCAGCTATTATTACGCCGGGAACCGGTCAGGTTTTGGATATTCTTGTGAAATTGGAATGGATGGCAATGGAATATGCTGTGTTGTCACAGGCATTATTTTTGCAGCAGCGAAAAGGAGAATTAACGGATAAAAAAATACAGAAAAGCGTATGTGTTGTATTTCGTATGATGGGTTATGCAGATGACGATATTTGGGAATACATGGAGAATTGTTTTGACAGTGTGATCTGGCCATGGGAGTATTATTCTTTGTTGGTATGATGTTGTATGGATTCACGATTTTGAATTGCATTTATTATTTATCGTGGTAAAATAGAAACAGGTTCCTTGTTCGGGGAGGGACTAATTTTATATGGATTGGAGAAAAAAGTATGAAAAGATTATTAGTAGCCCTGATTATGTTGGCTGCATTTTTCTGCTTGCCGGTTAAAGCGGAAGCTGCTGGGAAAGCGCTCCGTATTCCGGGACCGGCGTGCCAAAAAGGAAATGATATTTATTATTGTTATACCATGGGCGGTCTGCGCATGAATTTGATGAAGATAAATAAGAAAACAAATAAGGTTACAAAAATTGTTTCCTACAAAAACAAAGGGAAAGATACGAATGCTTTTGAAAATTTGAATGTGAAGGGCAATGCCATTTATGCAGCATATGATTTAGTATGTGGAACAGGAGCATCCGATAGTTATATATGCCGGATTGACAGCAAGAAAAAAACGAAAAAATTACTTACCAAGGGAAGAAATCCGGTTGTGATTGGTAAAAAAATATATTTTATCAAGACTGCTTATAATAAAGAATATGACAGCGATAAAGATATGGGTATTTATGTTATGAACCTTTCCGGTAAAAAAATAAAGAAGGTCTGTAAAATGCCGGTTTCTGGGCTTTATGAGCTGGGAACCGATGGCAAAAATTTTGTCTACAGTTATTATAACAAAAAAGGGAAATTATCGCTTCGCTATATGACGAAAAAGGGCAAAAAACTGGGTGCTTATAAAAAAACGGAGTCATCTTTTTGCAGTCCGTCTTACAACTTAAGAAGTACCGTAGGAAACAAGCAATATTATATTGCAGGAAATCGCGTAGTGTGTGTGGACAAAACGACAAATGAGACAACGGTTTTGGCCGATTTTGGAACCGGCATTAGTTCCTATGTGGACAATTTTCAGGTGTTTCATGATGTGATTTTGGTTCGCGGAGTTAAGGAAGAATATATTCCTGCGTACAAAGAAATGGCAGGAAAAGGATATATCTATATGATTCATTTAAATGATTTATCGAAGGTCGTGCTGAAAAAATACAATAGTGGCGAATAAAGGAGAATGATATGATTTTTAGAAGTCGCTCATTTAAGGAGGCAAAGACATTTTATGTATTATAATAATGTACTTGATTTAATTGGAAATACACCACTTATGTGCTTACAGGAGAGCACAGGTTACAATATATTTGCAAAGGCAGAGTTTTTGAATCCCGGCGGAAGTATTAAAGACCGTATCGCAAAGAATATGATTGAGACGGCAGAGGCGGAAGGTAAGTTAAAACCGGGGATGACAATTATTGAACCTACGAGTGGAAACACAGGAATTGGTCTGGCTCTTGTTGGAGTGAGAAAAGGGTACGAGGTTATTATTGTGATGCCGGAAAACATGAGTGAGGAGCGAAAAAAGGTAATTCAGGCATTTGGTGCCAAACTTGTCCTCACAGAGCCGAAACTTAGTATTGGCGGTGCAGTGGATAAGGCAAATGAGATAGCAAGTGCAAATCCTGAGAAATATTATATGCCACAGCAGTTTGTGAATCCGGCAAATCCGGAAGCACATTATCGGAAAACGGCAGTCGAACTTAGTGAGCAGCTGGGAAAGAAAATTGATATTTATGTTTCCGGTGTGGGAAGCGGAGGTACCTTACAGGGGATTGCCAAGTATTTGCTTGAGCAAAATCCAGATACGAAAATTGTGGCGGTAGAGCCAAAAGGAGTTTCGGCACTTCACGGAGATGGACCGGGAATCCACCAGATACAAGGAATTGGAGATGGATTTATTCCGGATGTATTAGACACCGGTTTGATTACCGATGTTGTTGAGGTATCGGACGAGGATGCGATAAATACAGCGAGAAAACTTGCAAAAGAGCAGGGGCTTTTGGTAGGAACTTCATCCGGGGCAAATGTGTTTGCGGCAATGCAGATGGCAGAAAAATACGGAAAAGATAAAGTGATTGCAACGGTTCTTGCAGACCGTGCGGAGAGATATTTTAGCACGGGTTTGATTTAACGTGTCAAGATGAGCAAGTAAAAAACTGAGGATTTTTATAGGATGAAAGTACAGGTGATTCGTTCCAATCGAAAAACAATCGGACTTGAGGTGCGCGCGGATGAAAGTGTGATTCTGCGGGCACCTCAGTGGCTTTCCGAAAAAGAATTGGATGAATGGATTGGGGAGCATGCCTATTGGATTGAAGAAAAAGTAAAACAGATGCGGCAGAGAAATTTGAACAAGAAACTGACTGGGGCACCTGCCGTTGATGAAATTTCGGATGAAGAGTGGAAAAGTATCTTGGGAGAATTTACAGAGAGGGTAAACCATTTTTGTAAAGTTATGGAGGTCACCGTTGGCAGAATCACTATCCGCAATCAGAAGACCAGGTGGGGGAGCTGCAGCTCAAAAGGCAATGTGAATTTTAATTATCAGTTGTATTATATGCCACGAGAACTTATGGATTATGTCATTATTCATGAACTTTCGCACAGACGTCATATGAACCATTCGGCAGAATTTTGGCAGGAAGTAGAGAAATATTGCAAGACATATCGGAAATGCAGGAAAAAATTGAGGGATTATGAAATCTAAAGTGTTTTGGACCCTTTTAATCTGACTTTAAATAAATTCAAGGATGCGTTGATTGTTTTCTTCTTTTCGTAATGATATAGTGAAATCACGGTACCGAATAATGAAAAATTAGGAGGAATTGAATATGATGTTGGGAAACAATATTCGAATTGCCAGAAAACGAATGGGATTGACACAGGAGGAACTGGCAATGCAGATTGGAGTGACTGCCCAGGCGGTAAGTCGATGGGAATCAGAGGCAGGGCTGCCGGATACATCGCTTATTGTGCCGTTAGTACAGGCGCTGCAGATTTCTACGGATACTTTATTTGGAATGGACCAAATGAAGCAGGAAGATGCCATGTATATGGAGATTAAACGCGAGTATGAGAAAATTGAAAGCGATGAAAAAACACCTGCGGATGCGGCGAAAAAAGAATGTGAATACATCGCTGGACGTCTTGAGGTAAATCCTTCGGATTTTGTTCTGGCAACCTGCATGGTTGAGCGTGTGGCTAATTTAAGCCGTTATGTAGATGAAAAAGGATCTTTTAAGGGGCAGGAATTCATTTGGGACAAATACCGCAAGAAGGCGATTCAGTGTGCCGCTCAGGTGATTCGGTTTTGTCAGAAAACAGAATGGGTGGAACGTGCACATTATGCAGTCGCGTGGGTGTATATTCATGATAGGGATTATGTCAGTGCCAAAGACCACGTCAGAGCACTTCCCAGTGTAAAATCGAATCGTATGCAGGAAAGTATTATGGCACAAATTGCTGATTTTGAGGGTGGCGTGGATGAAATGAAGAAAGTTGTCTGCGAAAATCTTCAAAATTTTGTAAGAGCGATAAATAAAGAAAATCTTTATGCTATGGAATCACTTGCGTGGGAAGTGTCTGCGGATGAGGCAGTTGCGTATGGCAGGTGGAGTATTGATATTATGGATGTATTTAGCAGGAAAAAGGAACTTTTGCCGTATTGCCGTGGATTTTTTCGTGACATTTATATGTATATGATTCATGCTGATTTGCGTGAAGAAAATTATGAGCGGGCAGCCCTTCATTGGAATGAATTAAAAGAAGGTATGCAGAAGCATTATGGTTACTATCAGATGGTGCTTGGCGATGAAGGTGAAGAGGTCAAATTTCCCAAACGCCAGCTGGGGAATATGCGTGCCTATACGAAAGAATATATGGAAGAAAAAAAGCAGGAAATTTTACAGAGATTAACAAACTGGGAAGGAGAAGAAAAAATAAAAAAATTCCGCCAATATTTAGATTAAATTCGAATCACCCCTTGAATTTCCTGGAAAACTTAGTATAATATACACTATAAAACGAAATGAATTCGCATATATTTGTGCAAATTCAACAAAAGAATAAAGGGGGACTTAATCTATGGCAAACAGATTTGTATTGAATGAGACATCATATCATGGTGCAGGAGCAATTGCGGAAATTGCGACGGAGACGAGAAGCCGCGGCTTCAAGAAAGCGTTTGTATGTTCAGATCCGGATTTGGTAAAATTCGGTGTAACACAGAAGGTGCTTGATGTGCTGGATAAAAATGGTATGGCGTATGAGTTATATTCAAATATTAAACCAAATCCAACCATCGAGAATGTACAGACTGGTGTGCAGGCATTCAAGGATGCAAAAACGGATTATTTGATTGCGATAGGCGGTGGTTCTTCGATGGATACAGCAAAAGCAATTGGAATTATTATTAATAACCCGGAGCATGAAGATGTGATAAGTCTTGAAGGTGCGGTCGATACAAAGAATAAGAGTGTACCGATTTTCGCAGTACCTACGACAGCGGGAACGGCTGCCGAGGTTACGATTAACTATGTAATTACCGATGCGGCGAAAAATCGTAAAATGGTTTGTGTAGACCCGCATGATATTCCGGTTGTTGCATTTATTGATCCGGATATGATGTCGTCTATGCCAAAGGGCTTGACGGCTGCAACAGGAATGGATGCATTGACACATGCGATTGAAGGATATATTACAGCAGGAGCATGGGAATTGTCCGATATGTTCCATTTGAAAGCAATCGAAATTATTTCACGTTCTCTGCGTGGCGCAGTGGAAAATACACCGGAGGGCAGAGAAGGTATGGCACTTGGACAGTATGTTGCCGGCATGGGCTTTTCTAATGTTGGACTTGGTATTGTTCACTCAATGGCACATCCTCTTGGTGCTTTATATGATACACCACACGGAATTGCAAATGCAATTATTCTGCCTACTGTTATGGAATACAATGCAGAAGCAACCGGTGAAAAATATCGTGATATTGCAAAAGCAATGGGCGTTGAGGGCACGGAAAATATGTCACAGGAAGAATATCGCAAAGCGGCTGTTGATGCCGTAAGAAAACTTTCACAGGATGTTGGAATTCCGGCAGATTTGAAAGAAATCGTGAAGAAAGAAGACATTCCGTTCCTCGCACAATCGGCTTATGATGATGCGTGCCGTCCGGGAAATCCGAAAGAAACAAGTGTAGAAGATATTACAAAATTATATGAAAGTCTTCTGTAAAATGGAGTAATAAAAAAACTGTCGTCCATATGGATGGCAGTTTTTTTGTTTTCGTTATTTAATTTTTCCTTCTTTATGACGTTTGAAGAAATCCCTTGTTTCTTTTGCCACGACACCACTTAGGGCAAAAATAGCAATCATATTTGGAATTGCCATCAAACCGTTAAAAATATCGGCGATTGTCCACACGGCACTGACTGTCATATATGGACCGATAAATACGGCAAGAATGTAAATCCAGCGGAATATTTTTACATGTTTCATATTGCCGCCACTCAAATATTCCAAACAGCGCTCGCTGTAATAATCCCAGCCAAGAATTGTCGTAAAGGCAAAGAATACAAGGCAGAGCATTAAGACAAATGCGGAAACTTCAGGAGGGAACGGAAGTCCTTTCTGAAAAGCATAGGTCGTAACGCCGACACCCTCAAGTCCTTTTACCTGCCATGCACCGGTTAATACAATGGATAAGCCGGTAAGTGTACAAATAACAATGGTATCAATAAAGGTTCCTGTCATGCTTACAAGACCCTGACGGACAGGTTCTTTTGTCTGTGCGGCAGCTGCGGCAATTGGTGCACTACCAAGACCGGCTTCATTTGAGAAGATACCACGTGCAACACCTTTTTGCATAGCAACAAACATACTTCCAACGGCACCACCGGTAATTGCTCTTGGCGAGAAAGCCGCTTCTACAATTACAGCAATGGCACTTGGCACAGCAGTGATATTGGTAACAATTAAAATGCCTGCAAACAGGAAATAAATTATTGCCATAAATGGCACGATAACCTGACTAACACTAGCAATTCGTTTGATTCCACCAATCAAAACGGAAGCAACGCAAAACGCCAAAACTAATGATGAAATCACAACGGACCAGGAATACTCGCCTAAGAATGGCAGATTTACACAGTGTGCATTGGCTGAATCAAAAAAGCCGTGAACAGCACTGGAAATACCATTTACCTGACTGAAAGTTCCAATTCCGAAAAGTCCGACACATACGCCAAAGAAAGCAAATATTTTGGCAAGCCATTTCCATTTTTTTCCCATACCTTGTTCTATGTAATAAAACGGACCGCCAAGGCTGTGACCGTCTTTTGCGACAACACGGTATTTTACAGCGAGGAGACCTTCGGCAAATTTGGTCGCCATGCCGAAAAAGGCAGCGACAATCATCCAAAAAAGAGCACCCGGTCCACCTGCACCAACAGCAGTTGCAACGCCGACGATATTACCGGTTCCAATCGTCGCGCTTAGGGCTGTACAAAGGGCAGAAAAACTTGAAATTTCTCCCTCGCCGCCTTCTTCGTTTTTTACCATCCATTTTAGGGCAAGCGGCAGTTTTCGAAACTGCATTACGCCAAGACGCACGGTTAATAAAATACCGCCAGCAAGAATTAGTACCATAAGGGGAATACCCCAGACAAAATTGTCAATATTAACTAGAATATCATTGATTGTTTTCCACATTCGTTTTATCCTTCCTCTTTTTGTTAAAATAGCATTACTTTTATACTATATCGTATCTTTTAGGTTCTAGTCAAGCATCATACCGGATTCGTTTTGGTAATTTCGCAAAAGTTATGGTAAAATGGAGAGCAGAGAAGAGGAGGTGCGTGCATGATAAACAGTTACCGTTTTTTTCAAAATAAAGAGTGTGAATATTTTCCCTGTCACAAGACGGAAAACGAGGAGGAGTTTAATTGTTTGTTCTGTTATTGCCCGTTGTATCGTGAAAAAAAGTGCATTGGAAATCCGGTTTGGTTTTTGAATGCGAAGGGGCAGAAAATGAAAGACTGCAGTCAGTGTGAGGTGATACATCGTTCGGAAGCTTATGACAAGGTAATGCAGCAATTACAGAGACAGGATGAGATAATTTCTCTGAATATCGGAAACCTTCGGGAAGATATTTGGGAGCGTATGGCACAGATTGCTTCATGGGAGCAGATGGATAAGAGAACACACAGACAGCATAAAGGAATGGCAGTCAGCAGTATTGGAGAAATTTTGGAAAGAAATAAATATTTGTACCGTGTTTCTATTCTTTTACAGCCGTTTTCCGGGCAATGTGTAGAAGACGGTTATTTTTCTTTTGGAAATGATAAGATGCAGTGCCAGGTGCTGTCACGCATTGACAGGAGACAGGTTGAAACCGGTTATTTGTATGCATTTCATGCACCGGAATATGAAGTAGAAGAAAGTAAGGCACTTTTAACACAGTATTACTGGGAGATTTTTCAAATCGCTTGTTTGGATGTGGTAAGAGAGTGGCTGCGGGAGTATTTGCAGCGGAAGCACAGCATGTATGAAAAACGGTTTTGCAGCCCTGCTTTTGGCGCAGGTTTTTATGGAATGGAGTTATCTGCATCAGAGAAAATGCTGCAATTAATGGATGCTGAAAAAATTGGAGTTTCATGGGATGGTGGAAAAATGAAACCACAAATGAGTGTGGCAGGTGTGTACCTGATTAGCAGAAAAGATATTTTGTCAGACTGCAGGGATTGTGCAAACTGTATCGGGCAGCAGACAGGCTGTGCATTTTGCTGTAACAATCCGAAAAAATGAGTTGATACATGTGGCGAAAAATGATAAACTATAAAATAGTTTTTATGTGGTTAAAAAGGGTGGAAAATTGCATAACAAAGAAGAAGGACGATTGATTTGAATATTTTATCACTGGAACATTTGACACATTCATATACGGAAAGGAAACTTTTTGATGACGCCGATTTTTATCTTCATGAAGGGGATAAGGTAGGTGTAATCGGAATCAATGGAACCGGCAAGTCGACTTTGCTAAAAATTATGGCAGGGCTGGAGACTCCGGATGAAGGACAGGTTATACAGGCATCGAATCTGATGATTCATTATCTGCCTCAGAATCCGGAATTTTCGGAGGAGGACACGGTTTTACAGAGTGTTCAGAATATGGTGCATCACCATGCCAATGAAAATGAATTGATAGCGGCTAAGGCAATGCTTACAAGGCTTGGTATTACAGACTTTGAACAGAAGACAAGAGAGCTTTCCGGTGGACAGAGAAAGCGTCTTGCACTTGTTTCCGTGTTGATTACTCCATGTGATGTGCTCATATTGGATGAGCCGACAAACCATTTGGACAGTGAGATGGCGGATTGGCTGGAAAATAAGCTGCAAGCGTTCCGTGGGGCCTTGGTTATGGTGACGCATGACAGGTATTTTCTGGATTCCGTGACAAATAAAATCATAGAGCTTGACAAAGGGAAAATATACAGTTACGACGAAAAATATTCGGGGTTTCTGCAGCGAAAGGCAGAGCGGGAAGAAAGTGTGCGTGCCAGTGAGAGAAAACGTCAGAGTATTTTGCGCAAGGAGATTGAGTGGATTTCGCGTGGTGCCAGAGCTCGTTCGACGAAACAGAAGGCACACATCCAGCGATACGAAGCACTGAAAAATCAAAAGGCACCGGAAGTTGATGAAAAACTCCAGTTAAGCAGTATTTCATCCCGTATGGGAAAAACGACAATCGAAATTGAAAATGTATCAAAAGCTTATGGTGAGAATACATTGATACGTGATTTTTCTTATATATTTCTCAAACATGACCGGATTGGTTTTGTTGGGAAAAACGGCTGCGGCAAGACGACATTAATGAAAATGATTGCCGGCCGGATTGAGCCGGATGCCGGCAGTATTAAAGTTGGACAGACGATTCGGATTGGTTATTATACACAGGAAATCGAAAAGGAAGAATCCGCGGGAATTGCTTATATGGATGCGGATGAAAAGGTGATTGATTATATTAAAAACACGGCAGAATTTGTGCGCACCAGTGATGGGCTGGTCTCGGCATCTGCCATGCTGGAGCGTTTTTTGTTCCCGCCTTCGCAGCAGTATAGTGCCATTGGTAAATTATCCGGTGGTGAAAAAAGAAGGTTAAATCTTCTCCGCGTGCTGATGGAGGCGCCAAACGTACTTATTCTTGACGAGCCGACAAATGATTTGGATATCGAAACGATGACAATTTTAGAGGATTATTTGGATGACTTTGACGGAATTGTTATCACAGTTTCACATGACCGGTATTTTTTGGACCGTATTGTAACCCGCATTTTTGCTTTTGAAGAGAATGGTGCAATTCGCCAGTACGAAGGCGGTTACACAGATTATGTGAAAAAGCGTCCGGCGAGTACGGAAAATTCTTTTGACGGAAAAACTAAGAGCCATACCGGTAACAAAGAGGCGCGGATGGCGTATAAAAACCGTGAAAAGAAACTTAAATTTTCTTATCAGGAACAGCGTGAATATGAGACAATCGAAGAGGATATTTCTGTGTTGGAGACGACCATTGAAACACTTGATCAAGAAATGGCGGAGAATGGGACAGACTATGTCAAACTTCGTGAGTTATCTGAGAAAAAAGATGAAGCAGAGGAACAGTTGATGGAGAAAATGGAACGCTGGGAGTATTTGGAGGAACTGGCGGAAAAGATAGCAAATCAGTAGAAGGTAACATTAAGGACACTGTGTATTCAAGTTGTGTAACATATTTTCACATGTATTACTTATAAAAAGACATTCTCTATTTTTGTATTTATGATAGCATTATATATAGCATTAATCAAATAAAAAAATGGAGGTATGGTTATGAGGAGACAGATAAAGAGAGTTGTGGCGACATTGCTGACGGCATCGTTGATTGCTCCTATGTGTTATGGAAACAAAGTTTCTAATGCTGAAATGGTGAAAAAGAATGTTACGGCAACTGCAGTTGATGAGGATGGTTCAGATGGGCTGACAGAAATCACAGAATTGCATGCAGCATCGGTAGATAATAAAATAGAAGTTCGCATATGGAAGAATGAGGAGGGAAAAATTTTTTATTCTGCATACCGGAATGGACATGTTACGTTGAAATGCGTACCACTTGGCATTGTGGCGAAAAGTGTTGATTTATCTACTGGTCTGCAGGTGGATGAGGAGTCATATGAACTTAAAAAGGGAAAAGAAGAGTATGATTGGTACCAGGGAAGTAAAAAACATGTAAATAAAGAATATCAGGAAATGTCATTTGTGGTAACAAAAGAAAATGCAAAAATGCAGGTGATTTTCCGTATTTTTGAAGATGGTATTGGATTCCGTTATGTTGTGGATGGAGACACGACAACACAAAATGAGAAAACAGTGATTACCAGTGAAGTAAGTTCTTTTGAATTTCCTATGGATGGAAGAGTATGGAATGCCGACTGGTACAGTTCAACTTACGAGCCGGGCTCTTATTCGACAAGGACAATGACCCAGGTAAAGAATGCAAATGGAGATGTTCCACCTGCAATTCTCTCTCAAGTGGCGAATGGGAATGGTTCCTGCTATATGCTTTTAACTGAGGCAAATGTGTATAACGAGGAAAAACCTTATTGTGCAACTATTTTTCATACAAATCAGGGAAGTGCTGCCTATAAAGTTCAGTTTAGTAAATATTTAAAGCAGGAGCAGGACCCAGAGTATGTTGGTAAGACTTTTAAGGCGGAATACCTGCCAATTGAGAGTGTTACAATGGAGAATGAATTTCATACACCATGGCGTGTATGCATTATGACGGATACATTAAATGATTTGACGAACAGTTCGTTGGTTTCTGACCTCAATCCGGCAGCAGAGGGAGACTTTAGCTGGGTAGAACCAGGTACAGCATCTTGGTCCTGGTGGTCAACAGGAGATCCGATTGAATATCAGTCTTTGTATGATTATATTGACTATGCGGAAGAAACAGGACAGAAGTATTGTCTTGTTGATTTTGGGTGGGAAAACTGGAAGGACAGTTCCGGAAAATTGGATTATGAAGAAAAGTTAAAGAAATTATGTAAGTATGCCAATGAAAGAAACGTAGGAATACTTGTCTGGTATGGAGTAAAGAAACGAGACGGTGCACATCGGGTAGACCTTGATAATCCTGAAACTATTGAAAAAGAATTTGCATGGTGCGAAAGTCTTGGCGTTAAAGGTGTTAAAGTTGATTATCTTGAGAGCGACAGTCAGTGGGCGATGAAAGATATGTATGATATTGCATCCATTGCGGCGAAACATAAATTAGTTGTAAATTATCATGGTTGCACAGATCCAAATGGCGAGAACAGAACATTCCCGAACATTTTATCGAGTGAGGCTGTACAAGGAAGTGAGTACTTCAAGTGGGGAAGTGGTTCGCCTATAGAGACTCTTCTTACTTTGCCTTATACGCGTAATGTAATCGGTTCCATGGAATTTACACCGGTTGGAATGAGTGTGAAAAATTGTAAAGCGACGAATGGTTTCATGCTTGGAATGACAGTTGTCTATGAATCGGCAATGCAGACGCTGGCACATTCCTGCCACGTATATCCGGGGTATGGTGGTTTGTCATTCCTTACAGATATTCCATCATCCTGGGATGAGTCTGTTTTGTTGGAGGGGTCTGAACCACGCAAAGCAGCAATTCGTGCAAGAAGGAGTGGTGAGCGTTGGTACCTCGGTGCTATGACAGCTAAAGAAGATAATTATGAAGCAGACCTTTCTTTCTTGGATGCAGGTGCAAAATATTATGCGTATGTTTATACGGATAATTCTGATAATTCCAACATTCAGATGGAGAAAAAAGAAGTAACTTCCAAGGATAAACTCACACTGCCACTTAAAGAAAACGGTGGTGCAGCTGTCATTTTCAGCAAGAAAGATGATTTGAGATTAATATCTTATGATAATTACAACTATTTTGAGGCAGAGAATGCAAATCTTGGTCTTGGCAACAAAACACCGACAACTGCTCAGTATGTTTCCAATAAAGCTTATATCGGAAAAATACGTGGAGTGCAAAACCGTGTTAAATTTGAAAATATCGAAGCTCCGGAAGCTGGTATGTATGACCTGAAGCTCTACGTGGTAAGTGGAAGCAAAAAGAAACTTAGTATTCGTACAAACCAATATGAATCAGTACAAGTAACTGATATTGTGGGTATTTCCGGTAATAGTTCTGCAGTAGGGTGTGTGTCCACCCAGGTTTATTTAGACAAAGGAAAGAATACAATTTATGTATATAATCCGACAGCTCTTGGTCCGGGGCTTGATCGTATTGCTATATCAAAGACAAAAACAGCAGATGCTGCAGTTCCTAAGATAGCTACAGATTATCCGGAATTATATGCGGATTATCCAGGAACTACATCTACTCCGGAACCTGCTGCAACACCTGTGCCTACGACAGCGCCTGTTGTAACTCAAACTCCTGCACCGACAGCAGTTCCAACACAGGTACCAGTTCAGAAATCAACTCAGAAAGTAACTCAGAAAGTAACAAAACCTGGCAAAGTAAAAGGTCTGTCAGTGAAGAGCACTTCTAAAAGGAAGATGTTTGTAAAATTTGCGAAGATTAAAAATGTAAAGGGGTATCAGATATCATATAGCACAAATAAAACATTTAAGAAGGCTAAGAAGGTTACAGTTTCTTCTAATTCAAAGACAATTAAAAAACTGAAATCGAAAAAAATGTACTATGTACGCGTTCGTGCTATACGCAAAAACAAACAGAAAACATTGTATGGAGCATGGAGTGCTAAGAAAAAGGTAAAAATAAAATAATCTTTAATAAACAATATACCATTTCAAGAGTTGACAATGATACTTTTGAAATGGTATTGTTATTTTAGGAAGAGGAGATGATACTTATGGAGATGCCAGAAGATGGCGTTTGGTGGTTGAATTACAGCCAATATGAAGACTTACGTCTTTATGAAGTAGGAATTCAGAGATGTGCTCCTTCATATTCATTTGGACCGATCATACGCGATCGGTATATATTGCATTATGTATTTGAAGGAGAAGGGGTGCTCCGAATTGATGATAAAGAGTTTAAGGTAAAAAGTAACAGCTTTTTTTTGCTACCGCCGGATGTGCTTGTTCAGTATCAGGCGGATGAAAAAAAACCATGGCAGTATGCATGGATTCATTTTCATGGATTTAAGTCAACAGAAATTGTGAGAAGTATTGACAAGAAAAGAACCAGTTTATGTACCGATAGAAGAGAACAGCCAATTAAAGGATGCTGTTATAAATTTAATTATGTATAAAGAAAATGAATATGCATGTATAGGGTATATGTATATCTTGTTTGATAAAATGAATCGGTGGACGCGGCATGTTGAGAAGAAAGCAGGAACGAATCTGCGGACAATGAATTATATGAGAGAAGCAATTCAATATATAAATACGAAGTATTGTGAATCGATCATGGTGCAGCAGATAGCGGATCATTGCGGTGTGGATCGGGCATACTTAAGTAAAATTTTTAAATATGCGACCGGTAAAACGTTGCAGGAATACCTGATACAATTTCGGATAAAACGGGCAAAACAGTTGTTAAAAGATACCGATTTGTCGGTAAAATATGTCTCTTACTCTGTTGGGTATAATGACCCCTTCACTTTCTCAAAAGTGTTTAAAAAACAAGAGGGAGTTTCACCGTCAGTGTGGAGAAAAAATCATAATAATTTTGCATAAGTTATACATTGTCAGATCTTGATTATGATACAGAAGATGTTGTTGACCGACTGAAAGAATTAAAAGTTGAAGAGCACTCAGAAACTAAAATTGATAAAAAATCTTCCGATAGACAAAAGTTACAGAATAAAGACTACGGAAGGAGTAGCGTCATCCAACGCAGAGGCAACAGGTCTTATACTTCCGAATTATGGCTCAAACACTTCTTCTTATGTGGAAGAAATAGAAGAAGGCGGCTTTTTTCGAATTGAGGCGTTAAAAGGAAAAGTTTACATTGAGACTTATAGTGCAGATTATAAGCTGCTTTCTACAAAAAAATTAAGTATGAACTGCCTAAATTTGGAGGATATTTTAAAGGTAAAGATGCACGGTATATCGTGTTTGGACAGAATAACCATGAATCGGATAATACAAAAGAAGTTGTCCGGGTTGTCAAATATGATGATGACTGGAATAAACTTGGACAGTGCAGTATAACAAGCAAAAATGTATATGAGCCTTTCGCAAAAGGTCCTTTGCGTATGACAGAAAATGACGGAATCCTTTATATCCATACATCAAGGTATATTTACTGGGATGCTGCAGCGGAGCCGGAAGAGATTCATCATGAAGTAAATCTAACTTATGCGGTGGATGAAGACAGTATGGAATGTGTCATGAATGAAGCTCCGGGTGACTGGGTTTCCCACTCTTTTGCCCAGTTTATTCTTTCAGATGGAGAGTCTGTATACCGTTTAGATCTTGGAGATGCGAATCCCCGTGCTGTTAATCTGGCAAAATCGGTTGTTTACAAGGAGCCGGACGATGTATGGACATGGTATGGGAAGACAGAGACCCGTTCCCTCTTAGATATTATAGGAAGCTATGGCGATAATGTAACCGGTGTATCGCTGGGAGGTTTTGAACTTATGAACGATGGCGATACACTTATTACTGCCGGTTCTTCTATTGTTCAGGATTCCTCTGTCACAAAAACGTCGATGGAAAAAGCACACAGAAACATCTTTGTAATTACCATGAATAAAAAATTTAATGAGTCACCTAAATTAAATTGGATTACCGATTATAAACAAGAAGATGGAATTACCATTTTGAATCCACAGTTAGTAAAGGTAGAAGATGGATATTATATGTTCTGGCAGGAATATTATGTAGAACGGGAGACAGATCTCTGGGTGACAAGAGTTGCAAAACTCAACGAGGATGGAAGTCTCGATGGAAAAATTCACAAGATTCGTGCATATTTGTCAGACTGTAAACCGATTGTAACATCGGATAATCATTTGTTCTGGTATACAACGATGAATGAAAATGCACCGACATTTTATTCTCTTGATATGAACAGGCTGGATGACTATGATTTTAACGGACGTATATTTGCAGACGCGTTTGAAATAAAACTTTCGCAGTATACATATACAGAAATTAATGATCCATCAAGAATGCATGCATATAAGCCGGACGTGACGGTATATTTTAAAGGAAAAAAGTTAGTAAATGGACAGGATTACACTTATAGGTATGAAGATAATTATACACAGGGAACTGCCTATGTGGATGTTACGGGAAAAGATTTCTTTGTAGGAACGCAGAGAGTTTCGTTTGAGATACTGCCGCCGGAAGAAGACCCGCCATATCAGGAACCATCGTGGTGGGGAAATGGCGGTCAGGCGACAAGCAAGCCGACCGCAACCAAGAAACCAACGGCAACGAAGAAACCAACAGCAACAAGGAAACCGAGTACAAAGACAGTGAGAACCGGTACAGGTGCGGTTATAATCAAGGGTACAGGAACTTCTGCAGCAACCCCTAAAAAGGTAAAGGGTGTAAAGGTTTCAAATTTAAAAGGTAAAAAAGTTGTAGTATCATGGTCCAAACAGCAGGGAATGTCCGGATATCAGATACAGTATGCAAAAAATAAGAAATTTACGAAAGGGAAAAAGAAGTTATCTGCATCCAGAACTTCGGCTTTCCGGATAATAACAAAATTTAAGGAAAAAACATATTATTTCCGTGTGAGAACTTATAAAAACTCGGGCAGACGGAAAGTTTATGGTAAATGGAGTAAAACGGTCAAAGTAAAAATAAGAATATAAATGCACGTGGGGGAGAATTAGGACCGGTTTTTGCTGGTCCTTTTTCAATTGCATTATTGCTATGCTTAATTATATCATGGTTGTGTGAATTCGCCAATAATATAAAAAATCGCCATTTTAACTTTTTGCAGACCATTATAAATTAAGATTTTTGTAGATGCCTGGGAGTTTGTTTGGTATAATTATGGTGCAGGGGACAAGGAATTGTTCCCTGCAAATCAGAATTTTACGCACTATTAACTTTTGGATATAAAGTGCCGATATTACAGATATAGAAACGGATTTCTGTATCAATTTTCAAGGAGGATGATACCATGATTAGAGCAGCTAATTTAACACAGGTAACAGATTATTATAAGAGCAATACTGTTAGTAAGCAAAATAACACAGAGAAAGCAAAAGATGTGCAGCCCAATGCACAGAAAATAAAATCCAGCGAAGATAAGTTATCTTCTAAGGCACAGAAATATCTGGAAACATTGCGTAAGGATAATGCGGATTTCGATTTTATTATTGCTGATAAAGGCGATGATTTCAGAGGATTAGTAGACCAAAGCGATAAGGAATTTACAGTTGTTTTTTCAAGTGCTGAACTTGAAAGAATGGCATCCGATGAGAAATATGCACGGGAAAAATTGTCTACGGTAAAAACTGCAGTTGAGATGTCAGATAAAATCAATGAACAGTTTGGGTTTGAACGTGCTTGGGGAACGACAGACAATAGTGGAACTGTATTAAATAAGTTAACTATGTCCTTTGATGATGATGGAAAGATGACACTTTTTGCTGATTTGGAGAAGATTACAGAAAAGCAGAAAGAACGGCTTGAAGAATTAAAGGAAAAACGTGCAGAGGAGAAAAAGCAGGAAAAGAAGGATGTAACTGTTAAGCGGACTACAATTCAGGCAAATTCAAAAGAAGAATTACTTGAAAAGATTTCTGAACTGGATTGGAGTAAGATAACAGAAGAAAAGGCAACACAGGGTATGAAGTTTGATATCACTATTTAATCGTAGCATTAACCGGGAATTGGAGGTGTGCTATGATTGCAGGTACAATACGAAACGCTGTGAATCAGATGCAGTTAGTAAATGATTGGGAGCAAAAGAAGGCTACCGGGGATGTTGTAAAGAAGCAAGAGGGTATGACTGTAACAAGTCAGGAAGAAAGCATGATTCAGCATTTCCGAGAGCAACTTGAGCGAGACAAAGAAAGTTCTGCATATAGTCAGATTTATAACAAGATTGCAAGCGGTCAAGAATTAACAGCTTCAGAAGAAGATGCTATTCGTCAGAAAGACCCTAAAGCCTATATGGAATATAAAGCGGCAAGAATGGAACAAGAAGCTTATGAGCGTAGGTTGGAGAGATGTAAGACAAAAGAAGAGGCTCAAAGGCTTCAAGTAAATGAGATGAATGGAAATTTGGCAGAACTAAAAAGTATCGTGAATAATCCAAATATTCCAAAGAGTGAAAAGCTTAAGGAAGCTCAACGTATCATGGGAAATACTTTTAGAGCTGTAGAGTCATTCACAAGATTTGTAAAAAGTACAGAATATAGGGATTTGCCAACAGAAGAGGAAATTGTAGAGACATCTATAGAAAAGGGGCAGGTTGCAGAGGATTCAAACGATACTGAAATGTCTGAACAGTTAACATCAGATACAACTGTTTCAGTAGATGAGGCAGCAAAAATAGTAAATGATTCGAAGCGAGATTTACAATTAAGTGATGTTCACCAAATTGAAAAAGATGTTATAGAGGAAATGAAGGATATCGAAATAAAGCATTTTGGTGAGAAGAAATCATCGGTCAGAATAGACATTACGGTATAGGAATAGTCTGCGTGAAATTTCAGTTTGTAGATGCAAATACATAGTAAAAAGGACAATTATGAACCAACTAAATAACATTTCAACCCCAAAGGGAAGAAAGGTATTTTCAAGAAGAATACTTTTCTTCTCTTTTTTTATTTTAGCAGTCATTGCTTTGGCTCTGGGACTTTGGTTAGAAAGAACCATGGATCAGGAGATCAGGCAGGACAACATAGAAAAAGAGATTACCACGGAGAAAGAAAAGGAAGGTGTACGGAACCTCCACAAAAAGTACAAAGATATGATCGGGTGGCTAGAAATCAAAGGCACCGGCTTTTCTTATCCGGTTATGCAGACAGGTATCAAAGGTCATCACGAAGGTGACTGGCAGTATTATCTTCAACGAGATGTGCATGGTGATTACAGTTTTTACGGGACACCGTTTTTAGATGTCCGTTGTAAGACAGACAGTGACAATCTTATCATTTACGGTCACAACATCAATGGGAGACGGTACTTTGGCTATCTGCAAAATTTCCGTGAGGAAACATTTTTTAAGGAACATCCCGTGTTTTCGTTTACTCCAGTAGAGGGAAAGAAGCAGGACTATCATATCGTATCCGTTTTGGAGACGGACAAATATGCAGATTACTATTCTTTTACGGATTACGGAAATGAGAAGGATTATTACGGGATGGTAGAGAAAATCCTAAGTCACAGCAAGTTTCAGAGTGAAGCGGCAAAGAAGATGAAAAAGGAAATGGATGAAAGTGATGCAGAGGCATTTTTTCGGAAATATAAGTTTGTAACGCTTTCTACTTGCCGGACGATGGATGGAAGGGATAAGCGGCTCATGGTAATCGGCTGCAGAAAACGATAACAGGAAGCAAGGAGGATAACAATGCATAAGGAATTAGAGGTTATGAAACCCCGTTGCAATGGATTATGGAAACGGGGTGCAGGAACGGCAGCATTGATCTATTTTTGGATACTGACAAATGTGCCGGTTGCAGCACTGGCGAAAAGTGAAAAAGGAAAGAGTGATGCAACAGATACCGGAGTGACGGAAGTTACGGACGGCATCAATGTAATCAAGGACTTGGTTCTTGGCTGTGTTGGTGGAGTTGGCGTGATTTTTCTTGCCTGGGGACTGTTAGACTTTGGTACCGGGTATTCGGCACATGATACAACGCAGCAGAGTCAGGCAATCAAAAAAGTAATCGGTGGTCTGGTTATGATTGCAGTTCCGGCAATTCTAAAACTACTGGGCGTTTCGTAATGAAGACCTGGAATCCTGAAAGGAGGTGATGACGGTGGGATTGTGGGATTCTGTAACGGGATTTTTCTCAGATTTAGGAGACTTCTTTAGTGGTAAAGACTTTTTTGAAGCTGCCGGGTACGCATGGAATGACATGATGAAACTGGCAGCCGATGTTTTGACGAAAAATCCATCTTCCGGCACATACAAAGATGTCTGGGAAAATATATCAACAATTTATACCACCTTAAATGTAGTTGCAGTTTCCTTGCTCTGCATTTTTTTCTTGTATGGATTTTGCAGGGACAGCTGCGACTTACATGCAGATCTGACATTTGAACGAACGATAAAAATGTTCATTCGGTTGATTATAACCTCAAATGTAATGAGTATGGCGTTAAGTTATATGCCGAAGTTTTTTGCATGGGGCAAGAACCTGACCTCCGCAATTTTGGGAGAAAACAAACTGTCAATGATTTATGACTTTGATGGTGTAAAGGTATATGAAAATATATCCAGTGCCGACTTTGGAACGATGACCGCTTTTTTGACGAGCATCCTGTTTTTCTTATTTACCGTCGTGTGCGGATTTATCGTGGTGCTGACAGTGTTAAATCGTATTCTAAAGATTTATATGATTGCTCCGTTTGCAGGTGTGGCATTGTCTACTCTTGCAGCAGGAGGTCAGACGGCAAATGTGGGTTATTCCTATATACGCACCTTTTTTGGATATGTGTTTTCTGCGCTGCTTATTGCAGTTGTGATTGTCATCAGTGCAAGTTTTATCAATACCGTTGCAATCGACACGGATAATGCAATCATCCGGCTGTTGGAGTATTGCTTGAAAATGGGTGTCATTTCATCTTCGGTAAAGATGTCGGATAGCGTCATGCAGAAAGCATTTAATTTATAGAAATGGGGGAGAACAATGACAAAAACAATCAATCCGGATGTGGCTGCCTTTAAGGAAGATTTCTTTAAGGGATTGTCTTTCAGGGAGTGTGTATTCGGAGCAAGTGCACTGCTAACAGGAGTGGGAGGAATCCTGCTTCTGCATTTTTACTTTGGCGTAGGAATCAATACAGCTATTACATTGTGTATGCCGGTAATCGGTATCATCGGGCTGTGTGGATTTTACCATAAAAACGGACTGACATTGGCTCAGCTTGTGAGAAGGAGTATAAAGCTCATGTTTCAAAAGCCCTATGTCTATGAAACAAGAAATCAGTGAAAGGAATTGGAGGTACAGACAAATGGAAGTAGAAAAAAACGAAGAAAGAAATGATGAGAAAATGAGGATGGATATTGAAAGGAATACAGACAGTGAAAAAAGGCTGATGGGGTACATAACCGCTATTGCGGAAAGCCGGGATCAGTAACAGCAGCGTTTGGACATTATGTCCAAACAGAAGCAGGTGCAGGAGGAAAAAGGAATGACGAAATATATAAAAATCTCTGTATTAGCACGAGAGACAGCAAAGAAAGTCTGTCGTGGCAGAGAGCAGTGGATTCGATACCTTGATGTTGCGTCAAGGTTATATAAGTATCCCTTTGAGGACCAGCTACTCATCTATGCACAGCGACCGGACGCAACTGCCTGTGCCTCGCTTGAAATGTGGAATGAGAGGATGTTTTGCTGGGTAAACCGGGGAGCAAAAGGAATTGCCCTTATTGATGGGGAAAGTGAAAGACCAAAACTTCGATATGTCTTTGATGTGTCCGATGTTCATAAGGCAAGACGGATTGGTAAAGATCCGTTTATCTGGCATTTGAGGGAAGAGCATAAAGAAGTGGTTCTTGCCGAACTGGAGCACATTTATGGCAGTACCAATGATGCCCTTCCTTTTGAAAACCGTATTTATGAGATTGCCGAAAGAATAGCGGAAGATTTTTATGAGGAAGCGGTCGATGAGGTGATCGATGAAGCGGCAAACAGTTTCCTGGAAGATCTGGATGGGGATGCAGTTGCTGTCCGGTTTCGGGAAATGCTGGTGCAAAGTGTAAGCTATACCATCTTGAAGCGATGTGGATGTGATATGACAGAGTTTGCTGATGATTTGACCTTTGATTACATCCATGAGTTTAATACACTCAGAACCTTATCGGTGCTTGGCAGTACCACTTCGGAGTTATGTGAACCGGTGCTGATCCGGATTGGCAGAACGATTGCAAGGTATGACAGGGCGTTATTGCAAAATAGAAGATATATAGGAAATTATAATCATACAGAAAGGGCGGTGGCAGGGCATGAATCTGACATACGAAAGGAACGGAGACTATCGGATTCCGAATCTGATACCTTCGGAGCAGGAAGGAACGTTGCTGACGAAATACGGAGTGTTGCGGAAGAATTATCTGAAAAACCACAGGAGGGGGATTTACACGGGACTTCTTCTGAGCGAAGAACTGATGACACACTGCCTGGAGATACAGGAACAGGCAGAGGAGAGGTTCGAGGTGCTGACACAGAAGTTGTCGAAGAACCAAACCGTGACGGAGGAACTGAAACAGAACAATCCGATGCAGTGGACGAAAGAGATGAACCGGATCTATCAGCAGGCGGGGGAGATCGTTCTAAAGGAACTGGTTTATCAGTAGCAGAGTTAGAGCAGTATGCACCGCCTGCAGGCAGTCCCTATCGACAGATGGATTTATTTTCTCTTATGTCGGAGCAGGTGGGAAATATTGCGATGGCACAGGCAGAAATGCCATCGGACAGATTCCTTTTCGGCACGATAACTGCGGGGCAGATCGAGGAAATTCTTCGCACCGGCGGTGGAAAGAAGAATAGCCGGAAGCGAATTTATCATAAGTATCAGACCGGAAAAACACCGGAAGAAATGACGGCTTTTCTTCAGAAAGAATACGGAGAGACCGGCAAAGGATTTCAATTTGGAGGGGAACAGATTTCGGTTTGGTTTAATAAGGGTGGAATGTATGCAGCACACGGTACTTCTGCTTTGGAGCACACGGAGGTACATCTTTCGTGGAGTGCGGTAGAGTCCGTGATTCGTGGACAAATTGAAGCGGGTAGTTACGTTGACAGCAACGAAGCATATCTGGCTGAACAGTTTGTAAGAAAAGAGTTTGCCGATATGCTTTTCTTTTATTACCGGGACTCTGTTGGAGCGTTTCCAGAGAAACTGGGGTTCGATGGATATGATTATCCGTTACAGCATGAACGCATTACGGATATGTTGTCCAATGGGGAGGATGTTCAAAGGATTGTAGAGCAGATGGACCAGACACTGCAACAGGTAGATGCCGGAGAAATACAGTACCGTTTTCGTCTGATCAAAGATCCAAAGGAGCTGCGGGATGACCTTGCAGATCTTTTAAAAGAAAAGGTTTCTTATCCGTTGCCGGAAGAAGTAAAAGTGGCTGTTGAAGATTTTATCACAGCGGATGAGATTGACCACACCCTTACGAGAGGTTCCGGTTTTGAGCATGGAAGTTTTCGGATTTATGACTTCTATCATCAAGAGCATACCTTAAAAGAAGCTGCTGATTTCCTAAAAAACGAGTATGGAACCGGAGGTACCAGTCATGCACTGGCTGGTTCCGACCATAGTTATAAAGATTATGATGCCAAAGGAATCAAATTAAGTAAGGGATCTATCTTTACGCCGGATGCAGAAGTTCTTTTATCATGGCAGGTAGTAGCAAAACGAATTGGAAAACTGATAAAGGAAGATCGTTATCTTACACCAGCAGCGAAAGAAAAGTATATCCAGTATAAACAGGAACAGAAAGAGAAGGCACTGCAGCAGGCAAAGGAAGAACTGGATGAAGTAATTGACGAACCGGAAATCCTTTCGGAAAATAATGCGTCAGAGGACATTTCAGCAGAAAACTATGTAATCTCCGACATAGAATTAGGTGTTGGAACAACAAAAGAAAAGTTTCAACGAAATGTGGAAGCCATTCGTACATTGGAAACGATTGAATCGGAGAAAAGACTGGCAACCAATGAGGAGCAGGAGGTCTTATCAAAGTATGTCGGCTGGGGAGGTCTTGCAGATGCTTTTGACGAAATCAAGAGTGCCTGGGTAAAGGAGTATGCAGAATTAAAAGATCTGTTATCCGAGGAAGAGTATCTATCCGCAAGAGAAAGTACCCTCAATGCCCATTACACCAGTCCTGTGATTATTCAGGAGATTTACCGGACATTGCAAAGAATGGGATTTACAAAAGGAAATCTTTTAGAGCCTTCGGTGGGAATCGGCAACTTTTTTGGAATGCTGCCGGAGACGATGCGGGAGAGTCATCTGTATGGTGTTGAGCTGGATAGTCTGACAGGACGAATAGCCAGACTACTATATCCGAAAGCCAACATTACCGTGGATGGATATGAGAAAACCACATTTCCGAATGATTTCTTTGATGCTGCCGTTGGCAATGTTCCGTTTGGTCAGTACAAGGTGGCAGATAAGAAATACGATAAATTCAATTTCCTGATCCATGATTACTTCTTTGGAAAAACGTTAGATCAGGTGCGTCCGGGCGGTGTGATTGCTTTTGTCACCAGTAAGGGAACGATGGATAAGGAAAATCCAAAGGTGCGAAAGTACATTGCACAGAGAGCTGAATTATTGGGGGCGGTCAGACTTCCCAATACCGCATTCAAAGCCAATGCCGGAACAGAAGTCACATCGGATATTCTTTTCTTACAGAAGCGTGACCGCATTGTAGACATAGAACCGGACTGGGTGCATCTTTCACAGGATGAGAATGGCATATCCATGAACAGCTATTTTGTGGAACATCCGGAGATGGTTGTTGGCTCGATGGAAATGGTAAGCGGACCGTATGGAATGGAGAGTACCTGTGTGCCGGATGATTCACTTCCTTTCGAGGAGCAGTTACAAAAGAGTCTGTCTTTTATCGAGGGTTCTTATGAAGAAATTGAACTGGAAGAACTGAATGAGGAGTTGATAGCAGAGGTTATCCCTGCCGTGCCGGAAGTAAAGAACTTTAGTTATGCGCTGATAAATGATCGGCTGTATTATCGGGAAAACTCTTTGATGCGTCCGGTGGAAGCCTCCGAGGGAATGCTTGAGAGGATCAAGGGCATGGTTGCCATAAGGGACTGCACGCAGGAGTTGATCCGATTACAGTTAGAAGATTATCAGGATGAGCAGATTCATTCCAGGCAGAAACAGTTAAATGACCTGTATGATTCCTTTGCAAAAGACTATGGGAGGATTTATTCCAAAACCAATAAGCGGGCGTTTCATCAGGACAGCAGCTATTGTCTGCTCTGTTCGCTGGAGAAACAGGACGAGGAAGGCAACTTTCTTGGAAAAGCGGATATGTTTACGAAGCGCACCATAAAGAAAGCAGAAGTTGTGACCAGTGTGGATACGGCAAGTGAAGCATTGGCGGTTTCATTGGCAGAAAAAGCAGCGATTGATTTTGAATATATGTCGGAACTGAGTGGAAAAGACGAAGATACGCTGATCGATGAGTTGACCGGCATTATCTTCAAAAATCCATTTAGTGAGGAATGGGAAACGGCGGATGCTTATTTAAGCGGAAATGTGCGAAACAAATTGGAAGTAGCTGAAACTTTTGCGAAGAATGAACCCATGTATGCGGTCAATGTGGAAGCCTTGAAACGGGTACAGCCAAGAGAACTGGATGCCAGTGAGATTGAAGTCCGGATTGGAGCAACATGGATTGAACCGAGATTTATCGAGGACTTTATGAGAGAAGTGTTTGAGACACCGGAGCATTTATTAAATCGTGATGTGATAAAGATCCAGTATTCCGATGTGACTGGGCAGTGGAATGTGAAAGGGAAAAATGCGGACTTTGGAAACGCACTTGTAAACATGACATATGGAACCAGCCGGAGAAATGCGTATCAGATTTTGGAAGACTCCCTGAATCTGAAGGATAGCCGTGTGTATGACACAGTGATCGAGGATGGCAAAGAGAAACGGGTTCTCAATAAAAAGGAGACAACGATTGCTGCACAGAAGCAGGATGCCATGAGGGAAGCCTTCCGGGACTGGGTATTTCGTGACATGGACAGGCGTAATGAACTTGTAAGTAAATACAATGTATTGTTTAATTCCACCAGACCACGAGAGTATGACGGTTCTCATTTGAAGTTTCCGGGCATGACACCGGATATTGAGTTAAAGGATTATCAAAAAAATGCCGTGGCTCATGTTTTGTATGGAAATAATACACTGCTTGCACACTGTGTCGGTGCCGGAAAAACATTTGAAATGGTTGCGGCTGCAATGGAAAGCAAGCGTCTGGGGTTATGTCAGAAAAGTTTGTTTGTCGTACCAAACCATCTGACGGAGCAGTGGGCCAGTGACTTTTTACGATTGTATCCGGGAGCCAATATTTTAGCGGCTACCAAGAAAGATTTTCAGCCGGCAAATCGTAAAAAGTTCTGCTCACGGATTGCTACCGGCGATTATGATGCGGTTATTATCGGGCATAGTCAGTTTGAAAAGATACCGCTATCTGCCGAACGGCAGACTGCCATTATTGAGCGACAGATTGCTGAGATCACGCAGTCGATTGAAGAAATCAAAGCGGAGCAGGGAGAACGCTATACCATTAAGCAGATGGAGAAAATGAGGAAAACCCTTCAGACACGATTGGACAAACTCAATGATACTTCCAGAAAAGATGATGTTGTGACCTTTGAACAGTTAGGAGTGGACAGGCTTTTTGTGGATGAAAGCCATTATTACAAAAATCTTTTCTTACATACAAAAATGCGTAATGTAGCCGGTATTGCCCAGTCGGAAGCACAGAAATCTTCCGATATGTTTGCCAAGTGTCAGTATCTGGACGAACTGACCGGCGGAAAGGGCATTACCTTTGCAACGGGAACCCCGATTTCCAACAGTATGACGGAATTATACACCAACATGCGTTACCTGCAGTATGATACGCTGCAGCGGATGGGACTGGGGCATTTTGATTCCTGGGCATCTTCCTTTGGAGAGACGCAGACAGCGATCGAACTTGCACCGGAGGGAACCGGATACCGTGCAAAGACGAGATTTGCCAAGTTTTACAATCTGCCGGAGTTAATCGCCCTGTTTAAGGAGTGTGCGGATATTCAAACACCGGATATGTTAAATCTACCCATTCCGAAAGCAGAGTATGAAAATGTGGTATTACAGCCGAGCGAACATCAAAAGGAGATGGTTGCATTGTTAGCGGAGCGGGCGGAGGCAGTCCGTGACAGGAGAGTGGAACCGCATGAAGATAACATGTTAAAGATTACAAATGATGGAAGGAAGCTGGCGCTGGATCAGAGACTGATCAATCCGCTACTGCCGGATGAAGAACATTCCAAAGTAAACGCCCTTGTGCAAAAGGCGTATGAGATATGGGACAGGACAAAGGCAGACAAATCTGCACAGCTTATCTTTTGTGACCTTTCGACGCCGAAGATAGTCGGGAAAACAATCGCAGGTGATGGAAATGATATGTTAGAAGCAGAAGTGTTTGATGATGTCTACCATGACATTAAGCGAAAGCTCATGAACCGGGGTGTACCGGAAGAAGAGATTGCCTTTATTCATGAAGCGAATACGGAGTTAAGAAAGACGGAGCTGTTTGGCAAGGTAAGAAGCGGACAGGTTCGTTTTTTGATTGGTTCCACGCAGAAGATGGGAGCCGGAACCAATGTGCAGGACCGTCTGGTTGCCCTGCATCATTTGGACGTTCCATGGCGTCCGTCAGACATTGAACAGCAGGAGGGACGTATTCTCAGACAGGGTAACAGAAATGATACCGTGTCTATTTTTCGTTATGTGACAGAAGGCACCTTTGACAGTTATTCGTGGCAGGTCATAGAAAACAAGCAGAAATTCATCAGCCAGATCATGACAAGTAAATCGCCGGTACGAAGCTGTGAGGATGTGGATGAAGCAGCACTTACTTATGCCGAGGTCAAAGCACTTGCCACAGGAAACCCTTATATCAAGGAAAAGATGGACTTAGATATTCAGGTATCAAGGCTGAAACTGATGAAAGCAAACCATACCAGTCAGATCTACCGGCTGGAGGATAACATTGCAAAGAATTATCCGAAGCAGATCGAAGTTCTGCAGGAGCGGATTCGGGGATTTCAGACAGATATGGAAACCGTGCGAAAGAATCTTCCGGCGGATAAGGACAACTTTTTCATGAAAGTGGGAAACCGTATTTTTACAGACAAAAAGGAAGCAGGAACAGCTATTCTTGCCATGTGCCAGGAGATGGATTCCCTGCAGCAGATGGTAGAGATCGGTGAGTATGCCGGTATGAAGATGAAAGTCACTTTTGATTCCTTTAACCGCAAGTTTGTGATGAGTCTGAAAGGAGAACTAAGCCACAACTTTGAACTTGGTTCGGATGCGTTTGGAAATATTACAAGACTTCACAATGTTTTAGATGGCATGGCTGGGAAACTTTCAGAAGCAGAGACAAAACTTAACAATGTCACACACCAGTTGGAAACGGCAAAGATGGAGGTGCAAAAGCCGTTTTCTGCGGAGGAAGAACTGAAGGAGAAGATGGAACGGTTGGCGGAACTGGATGCCTTGTTAAATATGGATGAAAAAGGCGAGACACCGGTACTTGAAAATGAACCGACGGTGACTCCTTTGGGCGAATGGCTGTTAGAACATCTTCTGCCGGAATTTATGGAAGAGTATGAAATGACAGAGGAACGGGCGAGAGAGGTGCTATTAGATGCTCTGCCGGAAGAAGAAAGCGAAGTGGTCTGCTTTTCTTCGGAGCAGAATGCAGAGAGCCTTGACAGTGAGGAAATGCAAAAACAGATGTCAGAATATATGGATGGTGATTTTTATGCCATACCGGTATCGGATACGGAATATCTGATCGCACCAAAAGTGGAACAGGACAGTGTGATTTATCTGCGTTCCATTTTAAGTCAGTTGGGAGATTCGGTATTATCTTCACCGGCAATGAAATCCCATGCTGCGTATGAGTATGATTCCGGAACAAACCGGATGAAGCCGTTTGACCATATGAGAATACTGAGAGGACTTTGTGCGGTAGGTGAGGAAAGGCATATCTACCATGCACGGTCACGAGAACCAACAGAAACAAGAACATCCAACTTGGCACAAGTACATTAAAGGAGCGTTTGGACATCATGTCCAGACAGAAAGAAAAGAGGTAAAACGAAATGAAGAGTTATAGCGAATTTATGGAGTATATCAAAGAGAATGTAACGGATTATCTGCCGGAACGGTTTGAAGAGGCGGAGATTAGTATTCAGCAGGTAGTGAAAAACAACGATGTTGTGTTAGATGGATTGAGTATTCGCAATCCGGACAGTAATCTTTCACCTAATATTTATCTGAATCCATTGTACGAGCAGTATCAGAAGGGAAGAAATCTGGATGAACTTGTATCCAGTATTGCAGATACTTATATTGAAAATATCGCACCGCTTGAGGAGAGGGCAATTCAGATGCCGCTGGATGATATGTTCGACTATGAACAGGTAAAAGACAATATTTTCCCAAGACTTGTGAATCTGGAAAGGAACCAGCTTGGTTTGAAGGATGTCCCTTATACCAAGCTGGGGGATTTAGCAGTTACCTATCGTGTGAAAGTGTCAGGGGATTCTAATACACTGAGTTCTCTTGCCATTACAAATGCTTTGATGGAAAAGTATGGTGTCACGACAGGAGAATTGCATGAACAGGCACTTGAAAATATGGAACGGCTGCTTCCGGCAGCATTTCACTCGCTTGACGATATTATGACAGATATTATGGCTGTGGAATTTTCAAAAAATGAAGGAATTTCTATGGAAGAAGCGAAAGATTATATCCGGGAAATGATTCCGCCTAATGCATCGCAGATGTATTGTTTGACAAATGAAACAAAGATAAACGGTGCTACCTGTATTATCAATGAAAATGTGCAGAAAATGGTAGCGGATAAGGTGGGCGGTGATTATTTTGTAATTCCTTCTTCGGTGCATGAAGTGCTGATTTTGCCTAAGAGTAGTGATATGAGTCCGCAAGAACTTGAAAGTATCGTGAAAGGTGTTAATGCAGCTTATGTATCTCCCAATGAGTTTTTATCGGATCATGTTTATGAGTACGATGCGAAGGAACATAAACTCAGTTTTTGTACACAAGAGAAGGAACTGAAACAGAACCAGCCGCCAAAAGTGAATGTGCAGCCGGAACACAGTCATGAACCAATTAAGCATAGTGGCAAAAGCCATTAGTCAGGAGGACAGCATATGAGAGAAAAAAAGATTGAAATTCATTCTTTGGAAGAATTGAAACAACTGATTGAGCAAAAAGATGAGGAAACAATGCTTGTGATAACCGTGGAGGTGGTTTCGAATGAGTCGTGAATTAAAACAGGTGGACGTTCGGTTAAAACTGACCGACAAAGAGAGTATGTTCAGCAGAGAAACGATTGATACGCCGGAGAAAGCCGTTTCTGTTTTGGCACCGGTATTAGCAGAACTTGACCGGGAGGAAGTCTGTGTTGTCAATCTGGATGGGAAAGGACATCCCATCAATTTCAGTGTAGTCAGCATAGGAAGTGTCAATTCTTCTTTGATAACCGGAAGAGAATTATACAAATCTGCCATTTTGTCGAATGCGGCAGCTATCATTATGATTCACAATCACCCATCATCAGATCTTCAAATGAGCAGACTGGATCTGGATGTAACAGAAAAAATGATGTATGCCGGCGTTTTGCTGGATATAGATTTTTATGACCATGTACTTGTGGCGGGAAGTACAGGAGAAATGTTTAGTATGCGTGAGCATGTGCCGAAGTTGTTTGAGCCGAGCCGGTATCCGTCTTTGATTTCTCATGGGGCAGACGGTGTGAAAGAAGAGACTTCCTATCAAGCAACATCATTTGTTCCTGTTACTTACGAAATCCTGCAGATTAAGGAAGGTAGCAATGGAGAAGCCTACCGTTTTTTGAAAATGAGTCATGTGCAGGCAAGTGGAATGCAGGTAAACGCAGATGATTATGAATCAAAGTACAAAGAAGAATGGAAACCGGGAGGGACTTTGGAAACAATTTATGAACGCTTTAACATCCACCGTCCGGAGGATTTTACCGGGCATTCCTTATCGGTAAGTGATGTGGTTGTTTTGGAATCCGAGACAGAAAAGAAAGCGTTTTATGTGGATTCCTTTGGATTTTCTGAACTGAAGGATTTCTTTGTGGAACGATTTGAACGGACGGAACAACAGAAGAAAATGATTGCCGGTTTCCGTGAAAAAACGGAAACGTATTTTCGTCCGGTAGAAGGGATGAATGCAACAGAAGTGGAAAATGCGGTACGGGATTATCTGATGGATACGATAAGACGAAAGGATTTATTGATACAGATTGGTGAGGTCATGGTTTATGGAAGCCGGTGTCGGGGAACAGAAAAATCGACTTCGGACATCGACATCGTAGTTGAGTACAAGGGAGACATTCGGGAAGATGATTTGTTCAACCTGCTCCATGAGGATGAATTTCTCCTAGGAAATCATAAGGTAGATATCAATCCGATTCAAGCGGATAAGTCCGGAAATATTGCAGAGTTTTTGCAGCAAGCCACAATTTACATGGAAAGTGAGATGGTGTTTTCCGTTGGAAACCGGTATATCTATATCCAGGATGCAACGGAAGGGTATGACTATACCATTTATGGATTGGATATGAAAGAGATTGACGGTGGCGTATATGATGATTCGGACATATCTATCTATGAGGCACTGGATGAAATCGTAGCAGATCTGCGAGAATATCCGGACGGGAACATCGTGAAAGGAAATGTAAAGGAAGATTCACCACTGGTTCCAGTCAACTTAGATGAATTTGAAGAAGCCGTAGAACATAGCCAGTACGTTCCACCGAAAATCACTTATACGGTTGCTGAGTGTGGTGAGTTTCATTCCATGGGAAGATACCGGGATAATATAGAAAACGTCAATGAGGCAATCGCTCTTTGGAATGAATACAGAGAAGGAACTCTTAATGGTGTTCCGAGTATTGGTATTTTGGTACATACACCGGGACAATCAGAAAGGGACGACACTCAAGTGGATCTGGTGTCCGGCAAGGCGATAGATTTGGATATGATACGGTATTATCCAGAAATCAATACTGAAGAGGCTGCTATTCAAAAGATTTGTGAGTTGGTTGAAAATCTCCATGATGTAGAGGTAATCGGTAAAGTGCCGGAGAATGTGTCAGCAGAACTCATTCTTCGTGAATTTGATCCAAAGCAGGAGATATACAATGAGGAAGAACGAAGTTTGATTAAGGAATATGCTGCGCAGGTGAAGGACATGCCGAAAACCAGAGGACTAGCAAGGTGTATTTGTTATCAGGAGAAGTTTGGAAACCAGGATGTTGCTCTTGCTATGATTACGGCAAGGGAGGAGATAGACGAGGTGAAGGAGATAA
>OHTM01000260.1_pt1 | contig 29435 bp, 29 predicted proteins | sample 1578951 | NCBI WGS metagenome assembly OHTM01 (sample SAMEA3879605, study PRJEB24766) | human gut metagenome | biome: human-associated habitat; feature: feces | place: USA | collected 1985/1987
ACATTCCACAACCGAATTAATATAGCTTTCTCCGCCTTCTATATCACCTAAATGAATAAAAAGATCGATCTTTCCTTCTTTTTCAAGAACACGGTCTAATCCTGTATGTCTGCCGTGTGTATCGCTGACTATCAGTACTTTCATAATAAATCATCTCCGATTTTCCCTTTTAATTTGCGTTTTATCGCACAGAGCGCTTTGCCTCGGTGACTTACTTCATTTTTTTGTTCCGGGCTAAGCTGCGCCGTTGTACAGCCATATTCAGGAAGATAAAAGATCGGATCATAACCAAAACCATTTTCTCCGCTCTCTTTATATCCGATTCTGCCTTCCATCGCTGCTCTCACAGTCTTCATCGTTCCATCCGGAAATGCCGCTGCGATCGCACACACAAACCTTGCAGTCCTCTTCTCATCCGGAACTCCTTCCAGTCTCTCGATCAGTTTTGCATTCTTAATATGATAGGAAGTATCTTCTCCCATATAACGTGCGGAATAGATTCCAGGTTCTTTATTCAGATAATCAATCTCAAGTCCGGAATCATCTGCCAGCACGATCTCACCTGTCAGGTCACAGATTGTCTTTGCCTTGATCTGGGCATTTTCTTCAAATGTTTTACCATCCTCAACGATATCCGCATCAATTCCGGCATCTTTTAAGGAAAGAAGTTCAATATCCAGATCTCCGAGTATTTCACGGATTTCTTTCATTTTTCCCTGATTACCGGTTGCAAAAATTACTTTTTTCAATCTTTTTTCCTCCTTGGTGGTTTCGGACCCAGGAACTGATAATAATATGTTTTTAACATACCATTATAAATCTTGCGATTCTTGTCCGCTTTTCGTCCAATATCATTTTCCGCACGGTCATAAGATGTGATCAGATACATAGACCACTTGTCCAGACGATTATACCTCTCTCCAATCTCTCTGTATAACTGTGGAAGTGCTTCTTTTTCTTCCAGACGTTCTCCATATGGCGGGTTCGTGATGATAAATCCATATGGTTTCGGATGACTGAGATCTTTGACTGCTCTCTGCTGAAAATGAATCAGCTTATCCACTCCTGCCATCTTCGCATTGGCACGGGCAGATTTCAGTGCCTCCGGATCAATATCATATCCCTGAATATCTGTATCTATATCCAGGTTCACACGGTCCTGCGCTTCCTCCAGTGCATCATACCAGCATTTGCGCGGAACCAGATGTTTCCAGTCTTCCGCAAGAAAAGAACGGTTCATGCCAGGAGCCATATCTGCCGCAATCATAGCTGCCTCGATCGGGAAAGTACCACTTCCGCAGAATGGATCCACAAGAATGCGGTCTTTATTCCATGGCGTCAACATGATCAGTGCAGAGGCCAGCGTCTCAGTGATCGGAGCTTTGACAGTCATCTGACGATAGCCTCTCTTATGAAGAGAAACTCCGGATGTATCAATCCCGATCGTAGCCACATCCTTCATAAAGGCTACTCGAATCGGGAAGCTTGCACCATCCTCCTGAAACCAGGAAATTCCATAAACACTTTTCAGGCGTTCTACGATTGCTTTTTTCATGATGGACTGAATATCAGAAGGACTGAACAGCGCACTCTTTACAGAATTGGCTTTTGCTACCCAGAACTTGCCATCCTTCGGAATATATTCTTCCCACGGGATCGCCTTTGTTTTTTCAAAAAGTTCGTCAAATGTCACTGCTTTAAACTCTCCGGTCTTCAGCAGAATCCTCTCTGTCGTACGAAGGAACATATTGGCCTGCGCAATACCTTCCGCATCTGCCAGAAACGTAACTTTGCCATCTTCTACCTTACTGATCTCATACCCAAGATCCAGAATCTCGCGTTTCAGAACCGCTTCCATGCCAAAGTGACACGGTGCGATCAATTCCATATATTTCATCCAAGCCTCATTTCCTTGATGATATTTCCATCAAAATCTTTAATCGTAAATGTTTTGTCTTCCAGAACAGCATATGTAGGCGGATTTCCTTCTTTCGGAATAGATACAGATCCTGGATTCAGAAGGATATACCCTTCTTTTTGTTCTGCTTTCAGCACATGTGTATGTCCATGGATCAGGATATCTCCCGGACAAAACGGCGGAAGATTATTTTCATTATAGACATGTCCATGCGTCGCATAAAAAGTAAGTCCGTTAATTGCCAGAATACAGTAATCTGCCATTACCGGGAATTCCAGAACCATCTGGTCCACTTCCGCTTCACAGTTACCTCTTACTGCGTAAATATCATTTTTCATGCCATTCAGCATTTTGATGACCTCTTTCGGTGCATATTCCTTCGGAAGGTCATTTCTCGGTCCGTGATAAAGCAGATCGCCCAGCAGCACCAGGCGTTCTGCCTGCTCTTCTTTATATTTCTCCAGCATCAGCCGGCAATAGTATGCCGAGCCGTGCACATCAGATGCAAACATGTATTTCATACTTAATTCTCCTCTGAATAATAACATTTTCTCTTTCTTACCTTATCATGGTTACAGGGAAATTACAAGATTTCATTACCTGTCTCCACTCACAAGATTTCTGCCTCGGTACGCCGTAAACCCACCGATCACCGAACGTGTCCTGTATCCCCGTCTGACAAATTCTCTTGCGGCTGCCATGCTTGCACCGCCTCTGTCACAGTAAAAAACAAGTATCTTATTCATTGGAAGATCTTTTCTGTTCTCCAGTGTTTCATATGGAATATTTACAGCTCCCCGCACATGACTTTCGGCATATGCTTTTTCTTCTCGCAGATCTATGATCAAAGCATCGTTTCGCCCCACATAATAATCAAGCATCCTGGCTGAGATCGTTTCAATAGGAAACATGACAAACCTTCCTTTTTTATTTATCATATGTTCCCTTTTCTTTTCGGTGCACGATCTGCCTCTTCAATCTTCCCAAGCAATACCATCCTTATCTGCAGGCAGCAAAAGAGGCCGGCACATAGCCAGCCTCTTTGCAAGAGAAGGGAAAATCCTGTTTTATTCTTCCTTAGTATCTGCCAGAATAATCATTCTGCTCTTTGTCATATGCATTGGATGTTTTGTTTCCATAACTGTTTCTGGAAGCATTTTTAGAGCTGTTTTTGGAACTGTTTCGGCTGTCCATCGCATTTTTGTCTGAAGTTTTATCTGTGCTGTAGTTTTTTGCTTTGTTTTCATTTTCGTAATTTTTTGCCATTTGTCCATTCCTCCTGGTTCGTTTTGTAATGTAAGATTACTGTTTGCAGCAATTTCATTACATCCATTATTATGACCAGAAGAACAGGATACTATTCATAACTGCCTGGATTCTTTATAAAACAGCCAGAAAACTTCCATGATTTTCCATATTTAAACAGAGAAATACCCGATAGGGGAGCTACCGGGTATTTCAAGGGGAGTATAAATAATTAAATAAGGGGTTATGTAAAAAAAATTTTTGAAGGGTAAATTCTTTTTACAAACAAGATTATAATATAAAATATTGAAAAAAGCAACAACATTTCACCAATATGCACCCTATTTTTGTCCAAATTATAACCACCTTCCCCACTCACATCCACTTTTTATTCCTGCATATTATTTTTACATTCTGCACATTTATTTTTAAATAGTAATGAAAGCTCCTCTATGGTATAATTGTTCAGAATCGTAACCGTTTGTAAACGGTCACTTAGTTAAATGTTATCTGCCGCATGCAGATAAGAAAGAGAGGGTAACGTGGAAAGAAAAATTATCCAAGTAGAAGACAAAGTACCTGTTAATCTGTTAATACCTTTAAGCATCCAGCATATGTTTGCCATGTTCGGTGCCTCTGTTCTGGTTCCTTTTATGTTCGGTATCAACCCTGCCATCGTTCTTCTGATGAACGGTATCGGAACACTTCTGTTCATTCTGATCACCAAAGGTAAAGCACCGGCCTATCTTGGTTCCAGTTTTGCATTCCTGTCACCTGGACTCCTGGTTGCCTCCAAATTTGGTTTCCAGTATGCTCTGGGCGGATTTGTTGTCCTCGGCATCTGCGGTATGATCGTTGCTCTGATCATCCGTCAGTGTGGAACTAACTGGATTGACATTGTCCTTCCAACCGCAGCCATGGGACCGGTAGTTGCACTGATCGGACTGGAGCTTGCCGGAAGCGCAGCAAGCACTGCCGGACTTCTGGACGAACAGATCGATATGAAAAATGTGATCGTATTTCTGGTCACACTCGGTGTTGCTGTATTTGGCCAGATCCTGTTCCGTGGATTTTTATCCGTTATTCCAATCCTGATCGCGATCATTGCCGGATATGCAGCCGCAGCTGCCTGCGGAATTCTTGATTTTACTGCTGTAAAAGAAGCTGCTTTTTTTGCACTTCCGAATTTTCAGGCACCGAAATTTAATCTGGAGGCAATCCTGACCATTCTTCCGGCACTGCTTCTTGTTACTTCCGAGCACATCGGCCATCAGATCGTGACAAGTAAGATCGTAGGCAAAGATCTGCTGAAAGATCCCGGACTTCATCGTTCCCTTTTTGCAGATTTCTTCTCAACTACCGTATCCGGATGTCTTGGTTCTGTTCCGACTACAACTTATGGTGAAAACATCGGTGTTATGGCTATGACAAAAGTTTACAGCGTTCAGGTCATTGGTGGTGCTGCAGTTCTTTCTATCTGCTGCTCTTTCCTCGGCAAACTTGCTGCCCTGATCAACACGATTCCGGGACCGGTTATCGGTGGAATCTCCTTCCTGCTGTACGGTATGATCGGAACTTCCGGTCTTCGTATGCTCGTAGACAATCAGGTGGATTACAGCAAATCCCGTAACCTGGCCCTGACTTCTGTAGTCTTTATCGTAGGCCTTTCCGGAATCGCCCTGAATCTTGGCAACGTCAAACTCACCGGAATGGTCCTTGCCTGTGTAGTAGCCATGGCTTTAAGCCTTATCTTCTATATTCTTGATAAGCTGCATCTGACAAACGATTTATAAAAATTTTCCGACACAAGAATCTATACAAAACAAGCTCCCGGTCTGTACATCAGGCCGGGAGCTTCAGAAATGGAGAAAAAAATGAAATCCTATCATCAGAAATTTGTATCTGACCATCCTTATGAATCTTCCCCTATGGCAGAAATCGCCGGTTTTCCGGTCCGTCCGGGAATTTACGATCTGAACGGGGCTACTCCTTTGCAGAATGGTGTTAATTTTACCATTCACACATGCGGAGGAACCTCCTGTGAACTGCTTCTGTTCCACCGTGCACAGGAAGAACCTTTTGCTGTACTTCCTTTTCCGGAAGCTTACAAGATCGGTGATGTTTATTCCATGATCGTATATGGACTGAACATTGATGAATTTGAATATGCCTACCGTGTAGACGGACCATACTGTCCGGAAAAAGGACTGCTCTTTGACAAAAATAAAATTCTGCTCGATCCATATGCCAAAGCAGTTGCTGGTCAGCGTACCTGGGGAATCCGCTGGGACCATACGTATCATGCACGTGTCGTCAAAGACCGTTTCGACTGGGGCGATATGCCACAGTCAAAAAAAGAGCTCTGTGACCTGATCATCTACGAACTGCATGTACGTGATTTTACTCATCATCCTTCTTCCGGTGTTCAGCATCGAGGAACTTTTTCCGGACTTATGGAAAAAATCCCTTATCTGAAAGAACTGGGAATCAATGCAGTGGAGCTGATGCCTATCTTCGAATTTGATGAGACCATGAATTCCCGTACCGTAGATGGCAAACAACTTCTCGAATGCTGGGGATACAACACTGTCGGATTTTTTGCTCCGAACAGCAGCTATGCCGCTGCAAATGAACATAACCTGGAAGGTACGGAATTGAAGACACTGATCAAAGCACTTCATGACAATGGGATTGAAGTAATCCTGGATGTTGTTTTCAATCACACCGCTGAAGGAAACGAAAAAGGAAACACATTCAGTTTCAAAGGCTTTGACAACAATATTTACTATATGCTGACTCCTGATGGCAATTACTACAACTTCAGCGGCTGCGGAAACACCCTGAACTGTAATCACCCTGTCGTTCAGCAGCTGATTCTCGAATGTCTGCGCTACTGGACGATCAATTACCGCGTAGACGGATTCCGCTTCGATCTGGCAAGTATCCTTGGCCGAAATGAAGATGGCTCTCCTATGAATAATCCGCCTCTGCTCCGTACTCTTGCCGATGATTCAATCTTAAGCAACGTAAAACTGATTGCTGAAGCATGGGATGCCGGCGGTCTTTATCAGGTAGGAAGCTTCCCTGCAAGCGGCCGCTGGGCAGAATGGAACGGCAGATACCGTGACTCTCTCCGCAGTTATCTGAAAGGGGATTCCTGGAATGCATGGGATGCAGCCTGGAGTATCTCCGGCTCCGGTGATCTCTATGGTGGCTATTACGACAATACCCACAGCAACTATGCCGGTTACAATTCCTGCGTGAATTTTCTGACCTGTCATGACGGCTTTACACTGTACGATCTATATGCGTACAATGACAAACATAACGAAGCAAACGGCTGGAATAACACAGACGGGGCCAATGACAACCGCAGCTGGAACTGTGGTGCCGAAGGTGAGACCGATGATCCGGAAGTCCTCTCACTTCGCCGCCGTATGATCCGGAATGCCTGTGCTGTCCTTATGTGCAGCCGCGGTACACCAATGTTTCTTGCCGGTGATGAATTTGGGAATACCAAATTCGGAAACAACAACAGCTACTGCCAGGACAACATTACTTCCTGGCTGGACTGGCGTATGCTCGAAAAGAACAAAGATCTGTTTGAATTCTTTAAATTTATGATCGCATTCCGCAAAAAGCATCCGGTCATCCACAAACAGCTGCCCACATCCGTCTGCGGCATGGATCCTATCCACACACATAATCTGAATGCAGAAGAAACAGATATTCCACGAGATGCACGTACCTTCTGTGTGAGCTTTGCGGGATACGATAAAGAAAAAGGAAAAGATGACCTGATCTATGTCGCAGTCAATACTTTCTGGGAAGACGTCACGATCACGCTTCCAAATCTTCACGGAAGAGGCGCATGGCACTTGAGCGTCAATACGTATGGAGATGGAAACGGGCATTACTGCTATCCGGAAGGACAGGAAGTCCGGATTGACAGAAGTTTCGTGATGCGGCCGAGGAGCGTGGCCGTGTTTACCGGAAGAGATTACTAAATGAGCTTTAAAACAAAATGAATTTCTCTGTTATATAAAACTCCCCGTCTGGAAACAGCTTCGGAATTCAGAAACACTAGGAGTATTCTCCTTCTGTTAAAACCATGGATAAAAAGTGTATAACTCGCCTTACGGCTCAGACAATGCACTTTTCAATCCATAACACAGAAAGAGAATCCTCTAAGTGTTTCTATAAATTCCTGCAGAGGTTTCCCGACAGGGAGCTTTTATATTTCCAGAGATTCTTTTGTTTTAATTGGTGGGCTCCTGGTCGCGCTGCGCGCTGTCATATCCCCACGTATCCTCCGGCGTCGCCGCTGTCCCAGATAAAGTCCGGTGCGGTATTGAAAAAACTCCGACGGAGAAAACCTGTAATTATCCTCTGAAATGAGTTCGCCTGAAAAAATTCGTCCAAGTATCGGAATGTGCAGGTTTTTGCGTTGATGCATAAAATGCTGCTGTCTGAGCATCTTTGATGCGAGTTCAGCATTTTATGTATCGCCTTTAGCAAAGTCCTGTACTTCCTGATACTTTAGAATTTTTGAATTGAACCATATTCAGAGGATAATTCACAAGTTAACTCCACCGGAGTACTCTTTCACAATTCCTCACCGGGAATCCTTTATCATCTTTTGATCTGTCCATAATAAGCATTTGCACCATGTTTCCGGTAATAATGCTTATCCTGCAGTTCCTGTGGCGCCGGTTTCACCTGTGGATTGATCAGTTCACAGCGGCATGCCATCTTTGCCACTTCCTCAAGTACAACTGCATTGTGCACTGCCTCATGCGCATCTTTACCCCAGGTAAACGGACCATGATTCTTGCAAAGTACTGCCGGGACAGCTTCATAATCCAGTTTACGGAAATAATCTGCGATCAGAACACCCGTATTTTTCTCATATGCCTCTTCAATCTCTTCTTTTGTCAGATTTCGGACACATGGAACTTCTCCATAAATATAATCCGCATGCGTTGTTCCATAACATGGGATAGCTCTTCCTGCCTGTGCCCAGCTCGTTGCCCATTCAGAATGCGTATGTACGATTCCTCCGATATTCGGGAACTCATTATAAAGAACCACATGTGTCGGAGTATCAGAAGATGGATTATATTCGCCTTCTACTTTATTTCCTTCAAGATCTACAACTACCATATCTTCCGGTCTCAGCTTATCGTATTCCACACCACTTGGTTTAATAACAAACAGACCTTTTTCACGGTCAATGCCACTGACATTTCCCCAGGTAAATGTTACCAGCCCGTACTTCGGCAGGTCCATATTTGCTCTATATACCTCTTCTTTTAATTTTTCAAGCATACTTTTTCTCCTTTACGCAGTTCTTTTTATACAACACAAGGGCACTGTGCCATTCACAGTACCCTGCGGTCTTATCATTCTTACCAGATCTTTGACTCTACGGCCGCTCTCTCGATCGGCAGACCCTTCAGATATCTGTCCATAAATTCATTAAATCCTTTGACTCCTTCCGGCTCCGGATCAAGCGTACTTCCCTCATTTCCGGCAAATACACAGTTATCCAGGAACTCATCCAGAGTCTCTCCGTCTTTCTTATCAACAAGATAAGCAGCAAGAAGCGCAATACCCCATGCACCACCTTCACCTGCAGTTGACATAACAGATACCGGTGCATTCACTGCATCCGCAAGGATCTGCTGTCCGACACCCTTGGTCTTGAACAGTCCGCCGTGACCCAGAAGTCTGTCAATCTTGACATGCTCCTGATCAATCAGGATATTTAATCCTACGCGCATAGCTCCAAGGCAGGTGTAAAGATTAGTTCTCATAAAGTTTGCAAGTGTAAATTTGCTCTCAGGGGAACGGACAAATAACGGACGGCCTTCTTCAAATCCCGTCATATGCTCTCCGGAGAAATAGCAGTAGGACAGAAGTCCGCCACAGTCCGGATCACCTTCCAGTGCTTTATTGTAAAGAGTTCCGAACAATTTGTTCATATCCACTTCCATTCCCATTGCCTCTGCAAATTCCTTAAATACATTCACCCATGCATTCAGATCAGAAGTACAGTTGTTGGAATGCGCCATGGCAACCGCATCGCCAGCCGGTGTCGTTACCATATCAATCTCTTTGTATGGTTTGGAAAGTGCTTTTTCTAGGACGATCATCGCAAATACAGAAGTACCTGCGGATACATTTCCTGTGCGCTGTTTCACGCTGTTGGTTGCTACCATACCGGTTCCTGCATCACCTTCCGGCGGGCACATCGGAATACCTGCTTTGAATTTGCCTGTCGGATCAAGGAACTTCGCTCCCTCTTCTGTCAGAGTACCGGCATCCTGTCCTGCCACCATGACTTCCGGCATGATATCACGGAGCTTCCATGGGAATCCATAAGGCTCTACCAGTTTATCAAATTTCTCAACCATTTCCTGGTTGTAATCTTTTTTCTCCGAATCAACAGGGAACATTCCTGCTGCATCACCGATACCAAGAACACGCTTTCCTGTCAGCATGCGATGTACATAAGCTTCCAGAGTACACATATAATCAATATCTTTTACATGCTCTTCTCCGTTCAGGATTGCCTGATACAGATGTGCGATGCTCCATCTCTGTGGAATGTTATACTGGAAAAGTTCCATCAGTTTCTCAGATGCTTCACCTGTAATATTATTTCTCCAGGTACGGAACGGAACCAGAAGTTTTCCATCTTTATCAAATGGCATGTAACCATGCATCATGGCACTGATTCCAAGCGCACCGACACTGGTAAGCTCCACACCGTATTTCTCCTGTACGTCCTTCACCAGGTCGCTGTAACTTCCCTGTAATCCCTTATGAATGTCATCCAGAGAGTAAGTCCACACACCGTTTTCGTAACGGTTTTCCCACTCATAACTTCCGGATGCGATCGGATCATATTTGTCATCTACCAGAACTGCTTTGATTCTGGTAGATCCAAACTCTATTCCAAGTGCTGTTTTGTTGTTTAAAATAGCTGTCTTTGCTTCGTTTACACTCATTGTAAATCCTCCCGACTTCTGTGTTTGCCACATCCGCCTTTTATTTTCTGAACGCGACCTCATTCCATCTCAGTTCATTCTTAAAGTTGCGGATGGTTGTATCTTTGTCAATGTAGACAGCTTCGATTCCCATTGCTGCTGCCCAGTCACCCATCTGCTCTGCTGTCAGGTCATAGGAGAATGCTGTATGGTGGGCTCCGCCTGCAAGGATCCATGCCTCTGCTCCTGTTGCCAGATCCGGCTGCGGAGTCCAGAACGCGCTTCCTACCGGAAGTTTCGGCATCGGTTTTTCAACCTTCTTGCAATCAACATCATTAATGATCAGACGGAAACGATCTCCCAGATCTACCAGAGAAGTAGCTACTGCCGGACCAGTCTTGGATGTAAATACAAGTCTTGCCGGATCCTCTCTGTCACCCATGGAAAGCGGGCATACTTTGATGCCAATCTTACCGTCAGCGATCGTCGGGCATACTTCCAACATATGTGACTGAAGAATGCCTTCCTTACCCGGAACAAGATTGTATGTATAATCCTCCATGAAAGAAGTTCCCTTCGCATCCTTCACCCCTGCAGTCATAATCTTCATCAGACGGACCATTGCTGCTGTCTTCCAGTCACCCTCAGCGCCGAAACCATATCCCTTCTCCATCAGACGCTGCATTGCCAGTCCCGGAAGCTGCTGTAAACCACCAAGATCACCGAAATGAGTAACAACTGCCTGGTAGTTTTTCTCCTCCAGGAATCTCTCAAATCCGATTTCAATTGCTGCCTGTACTGCTACATGACGTTTGAATTCTTCCGGGTCTCTGCCCTCAAGAAGAATGTCATATTTATTATAATATTCTTCGACTAAAACATCAATATCTCCTTTTGAAACATCCTTCACATAATCACATACTTCATTGACCGGATAAGCATCCACTTCCCATCCGAATTTGATCTGTGCCTCTACTTTATCGCCCTCGGTAACAGCTACATTTCTCATGTTATCCGCAACACGGCAGACACGAATATGGCTACTTTCCATGATGCCGACTGCGGTACGCATCCAGGATGCCAGTCTCTCCTGAACCTTCTTATCAGCCCAGTGTCCGACGATAACTTTTCTCTCGATTCCCATGCGGGTAACGATATGACCATACTCTCTTCCACCATGAGCAGACTGGTTTTCATTCATGAAATCCATATCAATTGTGTCATATGGTATTTCCTGGTTAAACTGTGTATGCAGATGGCACAATGGTTTTCTGTATTCCTTCAGTCCAAGGATCCAGGATTTTGCAGGAGAAAATGTATGCATCCAAGTGATCACACCTGCACATTCATCGTCTGCATTAGCCTCATTAAAAGTCTTACGAATCAGCTCATTTGTGATCAATGTTGGTTTCCACACCAGTTCAAAAGGAAGAACGCCTGATTTGTTCAGTTCCTCAACAATAATCCTTGAGTGTTCTGCAACTTTTCTTAAGCATTCATCTCCATAAAGATCCTGTGAGCCTGTGCAAAACCAGAACTTATAATTTCTACCTGTAACCATAACAAAAAACCTCCATATATTTTTCTTTGATCATTTTTTCTTCTTTGCAGATGCCAGTACAGACTGGATCACGATGAAGAAACAAAGCAGTGCGGAAAGTACGATTCGTACCCACCAGCTTGATAAAGTACCCTGTGCTGTGATCAGACTGGAAATCGTTCCTTTGATCAGCACACCAAACAAGGAACCGATCGGGGTACCAACACCACCGGAAAGAAGTGTTCCACCGATAACGGCTGAAGAAATTGCATCCATCTCAAGACCTTTTGCCTGCTCTACGAAACCGGCGCAGCTGTTGAGGCAGAAAAGGAATCCACCAAGTCCTGCAAGAAAGCCATCCAGTACATAGGCACGGAACATTGTCTTTTTAACATCAAGACCCATCATCAGGGCACTCTGTCTGTTTCCACCGATCGCATACAGTTTACGGCCGAATTTGAAATATTTCAGAAGCACTGCAATAATGAGAACTACAATAATTGCGATCACTACTGTCGGCGGAATGTATGCCGGAATAAATTTACCTTTTTTGTTTGTAGAACCAAATGGCATGTAGAAACGGTAGTTTGCCCATTTCAGGAATACTTCGTTTTTGATGGAGATCATGTCTGTACTGATGATTGCTGTCATACCACGTCCGAAGAACATACCGGCAAGTGTTACGATAAATGGCTGGATTCCCATGTAAGTTACCAGGAATCCCTGTACGATACCAAAAGCAAGACCGATCAGAAGTGCTGCAAGAACTGCCACATATGCACTCACGCCTTTGTTTTCCATAAGGTCTGCCATTACCATGCAGACAAGTGCTGTTACAGAACCAACGGAGATATCAATACCACCGGTGATCATAACGATCGTCAGGCCACAGGAAATAACGAGAAGACCTGCATTTGATACAAAAAGATTCAGAAACATCTGCGGTTTGGCAAAACCTTTATCTGCAAAGATCACCATACCTGCTGCATACATAACGAAGAACAGAACGATCGTGATCAACAGTAGAAATCCGGTACTTGTCATTTTCTTTTTCTGTTTCATTATTTCTGACCTCCCTCTGCTGCAACGGAAACTTTTTTGCTTCTGTGATTTGCAACGAATTTCTTAAATACATCACTCTGTAAGGTTACAATGATGATAACAACGATTGCCTTATAAACAGGAAGCTGATCGGCTTTTACATTCATTGCATATAGAGTTGTTGTCAGTGCCTGGATTGTATAAGCTCCGATTACAGAACCGATCAGGCTGAATTTACCACCGCCAAGGAAGTTACCGCCAAGTGCAACTGCCAGGATGGCATCCATCTCAAGGTTCAGACCAATGTTGTTCGCATCTGCGGAATAGATACGGCTGGATGCCACCAGACCTGCGATTCCTGCAAGAACACCACAGATCACATAAGTAAGGAACTTGATCATAGTAGAATTTAGACCTACCAGTCTTGCTGCCTTGCCATTAATACCAACGCTCTCAATATAAAGACCCAGAGCTGTCTTCTTAAGAATAAGTGCTACGATGACTACCGTAACGATTGCAAAGAGTACCGGTGTCGGAACCGGAGATTTTCCAATATATCCTCCAGCCATCTGGAAAGATGGTACACGTATATAGGTGATCTGTCCGTTTGTAACAAGCTGAGCGATACCACGTCCTGCCGTATAAAGGATCAGTGTTGCAACCATCGGCTGGATATTCAGCTTCGCTACCAGAAATCCGTTAAATGCTCCGCAGAGTGCTGCTGCAAGAAGTGCTGCAATAACTGCAATGATCAGAGAGTTCTGATATTCTGTTACAGAAGCTGCACCGCCGGATAAGATCTGACAGCATACAGCTGCTGCAACTGCCATAACTGCACCAACACTGATATCCTGCCCACCGGATGCTGCTGTGACAAGTGTCATGCCGACTGCAAGGATTACCAGCTCAGATGCACGATTGATAACATCAATAACATATCCATAAAGGACACCATTTCGAATTGTAATATTAAAGAAGTCCGGAGTCTTGATCACATTGATCAGAAGGACCGCGATCAGACACACGATAGGAAGAAAGAGTCGTGCACTCGTGATCTTTTTTAATTTAGCTTTATTCATTCTTATCGTCACCTCCTGCAATAGCTTTCATAATATTGCTCTGTGAAAGCTCGCTCTCTTCCAGTTCTCCTACCTTTTCTCCATCACGAAGGACTGCCATTCTGGAGCAGGTACGAAGCATCTCTTCAACCTCTGAAGAGATAAAGGTTACTGCCATTCCCTGATCTGCAAGATCAAGAACAATCTTCTGGATCTCGGTCTTGGTACCGATATCAATGCCTCGGGTCGGCTCATCCAGAATCAGATATTCCGGATTTGTCAGAAGCCAGCGGCCAAGGATAACCTTCTGCTGGTTACCACCGGAAAGACTCTTAATCGGAGTTTCACGGCTTGCAGTCTTGATCTGCAGCATATCAATATATTTATCTGCCGCCTCTTCCATCTCTTTACGGCTCATCGGATGGAACATGCCTTTCTTTGCCTGCATTGCAATGATAATGTTTTCTCTTACGGAAAGATCAGCAATGATACCTTCTGCCTTACGATCTTCCGGAAGATATGCCATACCAAGCTTCATGGCATCCAGTGGACTGTTGATCTTTACTTCTTTTCCATTTACCTTCAATGTACCACTGTCAGCTTTATCAGCTCCGTAAATGGAACGTACCAGTTCAGAACGTCCGGATCCCAGAAGACCGGTAAGACCGATAACCTCTCCTTTATTAATCTTAAGATCAAATGGCCGGATCGTTCCCTTATGTCCAATACCCTCAGCCTCAATGACCGGAGTTTCGGAGAATACTTTTTTATCTTTGTGATCGCCTTTAATGTCTGCAAGATCATCAAAATCCTTACCCATCATCTTGGCAACCAGCATAACTCTTGGAAGATCTTTGGTCTCATATTCTCCAACCAGCTCACCATTTCGAAGAACCGTGATCCGGTCACACACTGCATATACCTGCTCCAGGAAATGTGTTACGAAGATGATTCCAACACCTTCCTCACGAAGTCTGCGCATCAGAACAAACAGTTTCTCAACTTCTTCATCATCCAGAGAGGAAGTCGGCTCATCCAGGATCAGAACCTTACATTTCATATCCACAGCACGTGCGATCGCGATCATCTGCTGGATCGCTACAGAACATTCATCCAGCATCTGTGTCGGCGGAACATTAATGTTCAGGCTTTCCAGAAGCTTTGCAGAACGTGCATTCATTTCTTTCCAGTTGATCATTCCAACCTTGTTTCGCGGCTCACGGCCAATAAACAGGTTTTCCGCAACAGTCAGGTTCGGACAGAGGTTTACTTCCTGGTAAACCGTGCTGATTCCATTTGCCTGTGCCTCCTGCGGAGAATGATTGATAATGTCTTTATTTTCACCATTCATATGAATGGAACCGCTTTCGAATTCATGTACACCGGTCAGAACTTTGATCAGTGTTGATTTTCCGGCTCCGTTTTCTCCCATCAGTGCATGGATCTCACCTTTGCGAAGTGTAAAATCCACATGGGAAAGGGCACGGACACCGGTGAAATTTTTACTTATATCACGCATTTCCAAAACAACGTTTTGTTCCATTTTCTTTCCTCCATTCCCTGTTTTATTCCATTTTTTCCTTTATTTTCCCTTTTTTGAGCGCAAAAGGGGCGTGGCCCATAAAATCCATACCATCTGGATCCTGTTCCACGCCCCGGGCTCATTACTTATAAATCTCTTTCAGTTTGCAGTTTTATGTCTCAAAGATTAGTATGCACGTCCGTCGATGATTTCCTGAGTAATTGGAGTGATATCATAATCTGTTCCATCAATTGTTACTTTAGTTACTGTATCATCAGATGCAAATGCAACTTCATCAACAAATGCCTGTTTATCAACATCTTCGCCGGCTTCCAGTTTCTGGATGATCTCTTCTACACGTGGTCCGTGAAGTGGGTTACACTCTGTATCACATGTAATTTCGCCGGAAAGTGTCTGTGTAAGACCTGCGTTTGTTGTATCGAAGGACATTACAAGAATCTGGCCTTCTTCGCCGCCAACTTCATATCCTGCTGCTTTGATCGCATCGATTGCACCAAATGCTTCGTTATCATTCTCGCAGTATACAACGTCGATATCATCACCGCTCTGTTTCAGGATAGATTCCATAACTTCCTGTCCTTTAGCCTGTGTAAATTCACCGGACTGCTGAGCAAGTGTTGTCCAGTTGTCATGAGCTTCTACAGCTTCATCAAATCCTTCTGTACGTCCGATCTGAGCAGATGCTCCGATGGTTCCCTGAATATCAACAAGGTTGATTTCTTCATCGCCACGGCCTTTTGCTTCGAGATATGCATCCAGCCATGCCATAGCTTTCTGACCTTCAAGTTTGAAGTTGGATCCTACCCATGCAGTGTAGAGACTGTCGTCAGATACATCTACCATACGGTCAACGATGATAACCGGGATTCCTGCATCTTTTGCTTCCTGAAGTACTGTATCCCAACCTGTCTCAGTTACAGGTGCGAGTACGATATAGTCAACTTCCTGCTGGATGAAGTTACGGATTGCTGTCAGCTGATTTTCCTGTTTCTGCTGAGCATCGTCAAAGATCAGTTCATATCCGTTATCCTCTGAGAAAGTAGATTTCATGGATTCTGTGTTTGCAGTACGCCAGTCAGATTCTGCACCTACCTGTGAGAAACCAACTGTAATTGTGTCGTCGTCCGCTGCCATAACATTCACTGCGGAAAGTCCTGCCAACATAGATACTGCCAAGAGCGCTGTCACCATTTTTTTCTTCATTTTGTAATCCTCCCTTTACATTTGTTTCGTGTTTTTTAATATGATTTTATTATAGCAATTTGTTACGAAAACTCCATGGATTATTTTCGGAAAAAAGTTTAGTCTTTTATCTATCTTTCTGTCTCATTTTTAACAAGTTGGATTTTTTACGATTTCGGTTGAATATTTTTCCCAAGCCGTAATTCCACCGTTGTACCTTCTCCTTCTTTAGAAGAAATCGTCATTCCGTAGCCCGGTCCGTAGTACAAAGCAATACGTTCCGCAACTGCCGCAAGCCCGAATCCGGCTCTCTCTCCTGTACGTATTGCCTCCTGTACCTCATGAAGACGCTCCGGTGTCATTCCCTGTCCATTATCACTGACTGTAAGAACGATCGCATCCGCTTCTTCCCTGCCGGTTATCGTGATCTTGCCTTTTCCACGCCGGTTCTTGATTCCATGATAAAGAGCATTCTCCGCAAGCGGCTGAATGGAAAGCTTCGGCACCTGTACCCCATCAAGCTCCTGTGGAATGGATAATTCAAATTCCAGGATATCTCTGTAGCGGAACTGCTGAATCTCCAGATAACTCAACGTATGCCGTTTCTCTTCCGAAAGAGGAATGATGTCATTTCCTTTGGAAAGCGATGTACGGAAGAAAATAGAAAGACTGGAGATCATCTCCACTGCATCTTCCGTCATACCACCTTCGATCAGCCATACGATCGTATCCAGGGTATTATATAAAAAATGCGGATTGACCTGTGCCTGAATCAGCTGCAGTTCTGTCAGATGCTGCATCTCCTTTTCCTGCCGGACATTTTCCAGAAGTCCGCTGATCCGGTGTGCCATCTTGTTGATTCCCTGGTCCAGTTCCTCAATCTCCACAATCTCTGCACTTACCGGAAGAACATCAAAATTTCCGCGACCGACTTTCTTTACCTTATCCAGCATCTCCGTCACCGGACGGATGATTCCTCCTGTCAGGCGGAACGATCTGCGCATCAGGATCCCAAGCGTTGCAAGCAGTAACACTGCCATTCCTGATATCAGGATTTTGACTCTATGCGTCAGACTTGTTTCCACCTGTACCAGATACATGGACTCATTATAAATATAGTTCTGCATCTCCTGCATGATCAGACCTGTAATAATACGAATGTTGCTGTCCATAAATTCCATTCGCCTGTCATACTCTTTGATCTCCATCAGCTGGACCATTCGTTTCTTCAGATTATCCAGATAAGCATCCAGACTGTTCAGACACTTCACCCCACTGGCATGATATGTATTCTGACGCAGCTTCTCCATGATGTTCTGTGCATCTTCTACCTGTCCCAGTACATCATCCAGTTCACTGGCTTCCTTTGAACCGATTGCCAGATAATACATTTCCAGATCCAGCTCATCCTTAAAGCTCAGGTTGAATTTACTGCTGACCGCCAGATTCTCTGACAGTTTATTATACTGTCCGGCATACTGCCAGAAGATCAGAAGCAAAATAACCAGCAGGCAGGCCATCGGAATCATCGTACTGAACAGAAGTCTGTTCATACGTTTCTCAAGTCCCATCTGCTTTTTTCTTTTCTGAGGTACTCCTCTCATGCTTTTTCCTCCCGTGCCTTACGGTAATCACTCGGAGTCATACCCTGTGTTTTCTTAAAAAGATAGCTGAAATAATGTGCATCTTTATATCCGATTTCTCCTGCGATCTCACTGGAACGCATACCTGTGCAACGCAGAAGCTCTTTTGCTTTATTCATACGCAGTGTGGTCAGATACTCAATAAAAGTCTGTCCCATATTCTGGCTGAACAGAGCGCTGAAATGATTAGAGCTGACATTTGCAACATTGGCAACCGTATTTAGTGAAATCTCTTCATCCATATAATGGCTGTCAATAAAGTCCACCGCGGTTTTTAAAATACTGCGGTTTTTGTTTCCGGAATTCTGGTCACGGATCTCGATTGCCTGTGAGATCATTTTTTTCGCATAAGCAATTGCACTTTCCATATTCTTTCCACTCTCTGCAAGTACTTCTTCTGTATCTGCAGATTCCATTTCATTCGTATCACATCCCAGCCCTTTAATGAATGAAATAACAGAAAACCGAACATTCAGAATAACATAATTTCGAAATACCAGTGATTCCATCGGCTCCTGACCGATTGCATAAAAATAGTCTTTTACAAAGTTTTCTGTCTCTTCCTGAAGACCATTGCTCAAAAATTTCTGAAGGATTGCCGGATTCAGGGCATTCACATCCACTTTCTGCAGATAGGCATTATCTTCAGTCTCCGCCTGTCCACCAGGATGCTCCATAGTTTCCATCTCATCATAGTAAAGAATATTTTCATCATACAGATATCTCTGCGAAAAGGCTCTTGATGCCGTATGATAGCTCTTTTGTATCTGACTCAGACGCTCCACAGACTGACCAACTGCAAGGAACCATTCCCTTCTTCCATCCTGCCTGCTCAGAATCTTACGGATCTCATCCACACACGCTCTTGTATTTTCTTCAATAGTTTCTCTCTGTCCCTTAAGAAGTACACCATAGGAGAAAATATTACTTCGAAACAGCATGGCCGATGAATGACCGGCAAAAAAGTTTTCCAGAAGTTCCAGTGACTCTGCTTCCCACGAAGAATATTCATCTCTCTGTCCGGAAAAATCCTCATCACAGTTCATCGTAAAGATCAGAACATTGTAAGCCTCTGCAACAATATCCAGACCAAGCTTTTCTGCTCTTTTATAGACCTCCATCATGTCCATGGAACCGCCGACCAATGCCTCAAAAAAATCGCGGCTGCTGTTCTTCTCATAAGCCTGCATCTCTCTCTGGAATTTTTCGTAATATTCTTTCTGTGTTTTTTCATGTTCATAGCGGCTGCGGATTTCTGAAAGCCGTTCAATCAAAGCATTCTTTGTGATCGGTTTCAGGAGATAATCCTCCACACCAATTCCAATCGCCTGTTTTGCATAATTAAAATCATCATACCCACTTAAGATCACAACCTTCAGCCCCGGTATTTCCTTTTTGGCCAGACGTGCCAGCGTTAGACCATCCATAAATGGCATCTTGATATCCGTGATCAAAAGGTCCGGCTGCTGTCTGATCAACAACGGCAATGCCATCTCACCATCTGCCGCTTCTCCTACCAGCTCAAAGCCAAGTTCCTCCCAAGGGATCATTCGTTTGATCGTCTCACGGACTACAACCTCATCTTCTGCCAGAAAAATCTTTAACATCTCTCCACCCCATTTGTCCTGTCGCGTATTTGTGCAAAAGTTCTAATGTATACTATACCAGTTTCATTTTTTTTAGACAAGTTTTTGTTCCTATGTATAAAATAAAATACCAGCATTTTATTCCAGAAACACTTTACATCCCTTTATGAAAATTTAATATTTCAATCTCTATTCCTTCCTCATTATGTGTGGTAAAATGTTGCCATTCTGATAATTAAGCCTCTGTCAGAGGCAATGAATTTGCTTTTATGGAGATTTGTTATGAACAAAAAAGAATTTCTTGACATTTTATATGAACAGCTTTCCGGGCAGATGCCGGAGGGAAATGTTGCCGCCCATGTACAATATTATCGCAATTATATTGAAGTTGCAGTGACTCAGGGCCGTACGGAAACAGAAGTCTTAAATGAACTTGGTGATCCAAGGCTGATCGCACGTACTCTTTTAGATACTGATTCAACCGCTTCCGGTAATCCACAGACTACAGGAAGCTATTCTGAACCATACACAGACAATTCTTATGAATATGACAACGGCAGCTCCGGCAGTAAAAAAGTAAAGAGCCGTAGTTTTCACATCGATCTTAGTACCTGGTATGGCAAGCTTGCCGTTATCCTGATTGCTGTGGTCGTGATCTTCCTCTTATGCACAGTACTAAGCATTCTGATCCCGGTCATGGTCATTTTCGGTATCGTATGCTTTATAATTTCCAAACTGCGCAGTTGATATGCAAGAACATTAAAAAAGAGTGTAAATCCTGATACCACAAGATTTACACTCTTTTTATTATTCCTTTTATGCTGCTCTCTTTGTCATAAATGACTCAAATCTTACATGACGATCCATCTGGTCTCCGATCATTCCAATCACTTTTCCCATCGTAAATGCAGCAAGAATCGTACCGATTCCGAGTCCGTCCAAATGTCCGAGGATGATACAGGTCATCAGTGCTGTTATTGCCAGACAGGTGACATCAAATCCAATCTTTATCTTGGAATATTTTATCTTTGTGATATCTGTCAGTTCTCTCGGGAAAAGATCTGTCGGAATAATTGGCAGACCACAGCGGTTGGAAAGTGCGATTCCCAAACATATCAGAAGATAACTGATTACAAAATAAACTACTCTGTATTCCAAAGCTGTCGGCAAGGCGTTAATCCACATTTCATGTATATCCAGCATCTCACTGAATGCAAATCCCACTAAGAAACTAAAAAGATACGGTGCAACGAATTTCTTTCGCATGATCATCAGTGATAATACTAAAAGTCCCTGAAAAATATAGGTCCAGGTTCCAAGAGAAATCTTTGGAAACACCAGTGAAAACGCATACGGCACACTGGATATTGCAGAAATCCCTGACCCAGAATAGAGCATAAGTACTACTCCCAGACTGTTGATCAGTATAATTACTATCAGTGCGATTTCGCCTCTTATCACAGGCATTTTTATGTTACTTTGTAAATGACTGTTCTCAGTCAATTCAGACATTTTAGAAATCCTCCGTTCCTACACAAAAATAAATTTTTTCACAATAAAAATGAATATTTTCCACTTCCAAGCACTTTTAATCCCGCAATAAGGTGTATCGATTTCTCCTTCTACAAACAAAAAGACTCCCATCTCCGTTTTCAGATTAAATGTCAGGTTTTACAAACGCAAGTTTCTTTCCCAGAACCCTTGCGATAAATCCGACCAGAAGTGCTGCAATGACTGTGCCTTCTCGAACACCATTGAGGTGTCCGGCAAAGCCCAAAGACAGAACTGCCGCGATAACTGCCATAGACACATCAAAGAAAATCTTTGTCGTACCAAAGTTGGTTTTCCATGTCAGAACGATTGCACGGACAAATGATTCTCCTGGCAGCATGACGACATCTGCCAGAACTTCCATATACACACCAATTCCAAGGATCAGACATCCTATCAGAAGATACACAATTTTCATAACATAGTTCTGCGGATTTACCCATGTAAACAAAAGCATCGTCAGGTCGATAAAATATCCGAAAACAATCGATACCGGTATCTGCAGAACATGTTCCAGTTTAAAATTCTTACGCAGAATCAGTAACTGCAGTAAGATCAGAAATACGCTGAAAAAAATCGTAAAATTACCAAGTGTAAATGGAAAACTCAAACTCAGCACATACGGAATGGATGAGATCGGTGATGTTCCCAGACTTGCTTTCGTAATCAGACTGACACCAAGTGAGTTCACAAACAGACCGATCAGAAATATTACGTATCTTTTTAATTTGTTCATTTGTTACTTTCCTTCTTTCCCTGTTTCCTCGCAGCCTGTCTCAGACAGATTGTAATAAATTTTATGATAAATCTTCATAAATGTCTCTGCTTCTTCTGAAGAAATATCTTTCCATGCATTCTCCTCAATTTCCACAAAAGCAGCCTCGACAAGCATCTGGCTCTTCCTGCCGGATTCTGTCATAAAAATGTGAAAAGTCCTTCTGTTTCCATTGAGCATACGTCGCTCAATCAGACCTTTTTCCTCCATACGGTTCAGTATTGAAGTCAGCGATCCCGCCTCGATAAAACAGCCCGCTGCAATTTCCTTCTGACTTGCTCCATCATGACTTTTAAGATAATCCAGAACCTTCGGCTGTCCCAGTGTAAGCCCTGACTCCTTTACTTTTTCCAGAATACGCTTCTGAATTAACAGATGATTCGCCATGGCCAGGTAATGCAATGATGTGTCCACGTCTCACGTTCCTTTCTTTTTATGTTTAACGCAAAATAGTTATAATTCTAACGTTTAGGATTATAACTATTTTTGTAAAATGTGTCAATATATGTTTTTGCTCATTTTATAATGTCTACAGCCCTTCCCTGTATATCTCACTGATCACCGCCTGGGCATGTTCTGATTCTTTTTTCTTTATAAGCTGCTCCCTGTCACTCAAAATTGCAATCATTTCATCCACCACTACCTCAACTGCGGGTGGCTCTGTCATCCTGTACAGATACCCCAGCATGCGCGTTGCTGTGTAATCCGTATTCAGATACTTGTAGGCAATTTCTGAACATAGTTCCTTCGGATATCTTCTTTCAATCAATGCTCTGTAAAGCTCGTCTGCTCTTTCTGATGCCATATTTTTCTCTCCGTGTCAGGCTTCATCGGATGCATCATTCAGTGCGTCATTCGCATCCTCCAGTGCATCCAGTGCCTCTGTCAGAAGATCCAGTTTGTCACTGCTCTCATCTTCTGCTTCATATGCATCAATCACATCCACAAGAGTATCTTTTATTTCTTCCAGAGAAGCTATAATTCTTTTCAATCTGGCTTCCTTTGAAGAAACTCCAGTAATATCTACTACTTTGCTCATGATAATCCTCCTTCTTGGGTGAAAAAGTTGTTACCCATATGATACCCGTTTCCACCTCAAAAGTAAAATACTATCTTTTTATCATGCATAGCAGACTTTACTCCGTATAACTATTCCCATTCTCATCGGTCCAGGTGCCATCGCCGTTATCGGTATAGCCAACACCATTTGCATCACAATAATAATAATCTCCGTTTGTGGTCTCTTTTACATCGACACTTCCGCCGCTGCCTTGGAGTTCATGCTGTCCCAGCTTCGTTCCCAAATTGTAGTCTTCGTCATTCCAGGTACGATAAGAATTTCCATTGGCATCTGCCCAGTTTCCATCTCCCTGATAGCTGTATTGGAATCCGTTATCGTCAGAATAAGTTCCATCTCCGTTGTCGTAAAGGACTCTGGATTCCTCATCACCTTCACCTGATGCTACAATCGATGCCACACCGGAAGGAGTACTGAATCCACTGGTGTATGGTACTCCTGCCGGAAGATTCTCATAATAGGATCCTGACCCATCACTGTCAGAACCACTTCCATTATCTGTCGTTTCACTTTCCTGTCCACTGCTTTCCGCAGCAGAATCAGAATTTGTTTCCACACTTATGTTTTCTCCCGAATTTACAGAAGCTTCTGTATTTGTATCCTCTGACACTCCCGTTTCACTCTGAGTACCTGCGATTTTCTGCATATCTATCATTTCAGAAAATGGTGCGTAATCCGGTACATTCTTTTCCTCTGGAGCTGCATTCTTTTCCACATCGGAGTTCTCCGTCCTTACCAAAACCGGATCTGTCCCAGCGGAAACATTAAATACCAGGTTACTGCCCGCAAGAAGCACCGTCACAAGAATTCCCGGCAGGATTCCTCTGCGAAGCTTCCGTATGTTCACCATATACAAAATTCTGTCCTTAAACACCATTCCGCTGTCATTGAGACTTGCTGTTACATATGGGATCTGATTATTCATCGCCACTGTACGAAGAAGCAGCTGTCTGTAAAGCCTGTGGTCTTTTTTGTTTACACGGTTAATCACTGCCGTATCACACAGATTCTCGATATCCTTATCTGCTTCTTTCAGCATAATAAGAAGAAACGGATTAAACCAGTATATTGTTGCACAGATTCGAAGAAGCATCTTATACCAGAGATCCCGATGACAATAATGTGTAAGTTCATGGTAAAATACCAGTTTTCGCTCCTCTGCGGAATAGCCTGTTGCCGGAAGATACAACTTTGTATGGAAGAGTCCTGCCAGAAGTGGTGTAGTAAGACCCGCATTCTGTCTGAGCTCCGGTGCTCTGCGCACACTCTTTTTCCGGCATACATCTCTATACATCTGAATACTCACCGAATCATTGACTGGAAGGCTCATTCTCCTGAGATTTTTCATGGAAAGGTAATATGCCAGCAGTTCTCCTGCCAGTTTAAGCACTGCCACACTCAGCCAGACCGATGCAAAAATTACAGCAATAGTTTCCAGCCATTTTCCAGCCGTATGCACGATAAACTCTTTTTGTTCCGGAACTTCAGACTGACTTTTCGTATTATTGTTCACAGAAGACATTATTTCCATTTTCTGCTGTCTCTCTCCCGGTCTTGCTGCGTAATCCGTTGTCTTCGAATTTTGTTCATTCTGTTGAATGCTTCTCTGTACTTTAAAATCCACCAGCGTAAAATTTGCCGGAAGGCGCACAGGAATACAAAGACTTACCGTAATCAGCAGCCAGATAATATACTTCCATCTCGCTGATACCTGACCTTTAAACAGAATCGCAAGCAGTTTGACCAGTAAAATTATAACTGCTGCAATAATATTCAATTTCAGAATATGCAGAACAAAAATCTCCATAATTTGCTATTCCTCCCCGTCTTCCAGCTCCTTAAGAAAATCGCTGAGTTCATGAATTTCTTCAGAACTGATTTTTTTCCCCTGATAAAGTGAGGTGACAAATTTTTTTAATGAATTTCCATAGAGTTTCTCAAGAACACTCTGACTCTCATGTGCCTGATAATCTGACTGCGAAACCAATGGAGTATACAGGTTTAATTTTCCCTGTTTCGTCACTTCCACAAAATTCTTACTCTCCAGTCTTGTCAGCAGTGAAAGGATTGTTGTCGATGCAAGTTTTTTCTTTGTATTGATCACCTTTTCAATCTCCGGCCTGGTCATCGGAGGAGTACCATTCCAAAGAACAAGCATGATATCCAATTCTGATTCAGGTAATCTCTGATATGTTTTTTTCACTCTTTTTCCACCCTCCTGTTTCACATCCGATATATTTTCTACAAATGTAGGAATAATTCTATTTTACCACGGGGTCAAAAAATGGCAAGAGCTTCTGCATATTTTACAGAAGCTCGTCGCTATCAATGTTACTGTTCACTCCGTTCACAGCAACTTGGTCAAAATCCATTCCAAATCACCTTCGGTGATGGGATTTTGCCCCGTATGTCTCGGGATTTTGCCATATTCATGGCAAAACACCTCGCGGAATATTACCTGTGAACAGTTACCTATCAATTCATTTCGGTATAACTACTGCCATTCTCATCGCTCCATGTTCCGTCTCCGTTGTCTGTAAATCCGGTACCATTGTCGTCACGGAAATAATAATCACCATTTGTAGTTTCTGTAACTGTCACTGTATTGCCGTCCGCATCCTGAAGATTATGCTGTTCCAGCGTATGTCCCAGATGATGTGTGTCATCATTCAGAGCTGCGTAGGTATTTCCATTTTCGTCTGTATAGGTTTCATCTCCGTTATCAGTATATTCCATTCCATCATCTCCACGATATTCACAGGAATAATCCTTGTGAAGAATATAATTGATCTCAATTGTATTTCCATCACTGTCAACTAATGTCATCGGTGAAGTAGTACGGATATCTGAATCATCACTGCTGTCTGATGAACTGACAGAAGCGTTTTTTTCTGTATCAGAATCAGAGGAATTTATCTCTCCCCCAGACTTCTGGCCAGAAGTACCGGGCTCTGATTTATCAGAATTTTCGTCAGCCTCTCTCGTAAGGGACGGATTTCCCGGATAAGAAATATACTCTACAAATTTTCTGACGTCACCGATATCATCTGCATCTTTTGCATATCCTACTGCCATATACAGACTGTTTCCCTCTGAATAAATTGTCTGGTAGCAGGCCTCATATGTATCGTTACATTTGGCAATTCCTGTTTTGACATCCTCCAGTGAATATTTATAAATATTTACATAATCACTTCCATTCGTATAGCTGGCATAAGTACCTTCTGTATCTGCCTTCTCCCAGGCAGAACCCGCCGGTGGCTGCGTATAAAAGTCATTATCTCCGGCTGCCATAACCGTTCCGGCTGAAAAAATTCCGAATGTTGCTACCGTCATAAGTGTCATAAATTTTGTTGTTCTTGTCTTCATAATGGATTCTCCCTGATTTTTATTTTCTACATCTGTAGAAGTTATTTGTATTCTACATCTGTAGAAAAAGAAAGTCAACCATTAATTCTACATTTGTAGAAATAATGGTTGACCAAACAAAACTTCTGTCTTACCAAAGGTATCTCCGTGTTTTATTGCAAGAAATACTATCTTTTTATTTCTTTCATTCTATACTATTATCAGTCAAAATGCAGAGTCTTATGATATTTTGCATACCGATCAAGAAGATTGCTCCACTTCTGACCTTCTGGTTTATTTTCGTTATTGTTGTAATTGTCCGGTCCCTTCAGTTCATCCATGTACTGAATATAGTCCAGAATGTAGATGTCAACGGTGGAAATATCTCTGTCCTGAATTGTAAAATTATTGCAGTTTCCGGCAGAATCATTATATGGAAGCTTATTTCCATTGGCATCAAGAGCAACCATAAAGCAGTCACTGTCAGAGCCATCCTCATAAAGCTCATTTACGGTCAGCTCATATGGTGTACGGATTACAGATTTAAGGCCAATACCTGCATCATTTGTATCGTTCAGTTCCAGAACCTCGGTCTGAGAATCGTCTACTGTAACCGGAATATCAAAGTCCCAGTCACCTTCATATTTGTAGTAGCCCGCATCTGTTCCATATTTTTCTTCATCCGCTTCTGACCACTCATAGTCTGCTTCCAATCCTCTTACCTTCGTGATATCCAGATGCAGGTTAAAGGTATCCGGAATCTCAATATCTTTAATATATTTCTGATATGCTCCACCACGCTCAGATACTTTATTGATAAACTCTTCCAGCAGCGCATAACCTTCATCCGTCTGATCATCTAAGTCCGCCTGAGTTATTCCCATCTCATCCATTACCTGCTGTGTCATTTCATCGTATTTCTCATTATATTCCGTATAGTCTTTTGCCGCCTGAGCAAGATCATAACGGAAAATGCATGCATAGGTGTTGTCATCCAGAAACTGTCCTTCCACCTGGCCGTCGATCACCGGACTAGCTTCTGAATTAAAGTCCACACCGCCAGTCATATCCAGATCAATGACCGGTGTTCCACTTTCCGCCCTGGTTGACGTTTCTGGAAATGGCTTATCACTCTTAAACTGCATAGTTATATAGACCGCCTGACTGTTGGCATATACCTCAGAACATGTAATTGTCAGCCCATCTGCTGCTTTAATGTAAGTATTCTCACTAGTGGCATTACCTGTCTTGTCCCCATCTGCCTCACTGCCATCTGCCGTTGTTCCATCAACGGATTCCAAGGTTGTTGCATAATCCGAAAAATCACCAAAGAAACTTACATTATCCTGCAAGATTTCAAAAAGTCCTCCTACAACCGGGATATTCTTTGCCATTACCGGATTGATTGCACAGAATACAAATCCTACTGCCAGTACCGCTGCCATCCCTCCTGCTATCCTGCCTCCACTTTTCATCCAATGATATGGATCCTTTGATGCTTTTTTCTGTAAAACAGCGTTATTTTCAATCAAACGATATGCCTGATTAATATGTTCATGCACGATTTCCGGCATTTCTATATCCTTTTGAAGTTTTTTCTGGAAGTCTTTCTCATTATAATTTAAAGTCATCATTAGGCACGTCCCTCCTTAACCTTATATCCATACATCTCTGCAATCTGTTTTCTGCCACGATAAAGACGAGATTTTACAGTGCTTTCCTTCATATCCAGAATGTCACTGATTTCCCGGATACCAAATCCTTCCATATAGTATAGAAGAACAACCAAGCGGTATTTACTGTCCAATGGCTCTAAGGCCTGGATCCATTCCATTGCTACATATTTTTCTTCGTGAAAAGGCGTTTCCGGCATCTGATCCGTATAAGTAACCAGCTTTTTCTTCTGTATCATGTCCTTGCACTTATTGATCAGAATTCGGATCATCCATGTCTTGAAATATCTGTTCTGTTTCAGACTTTTTAGATTTTCATAGCAGGAAAGAATCGTATCCTGTATTGCATCCGCAACATCTTCATCATTTTTCAGATATGCTACTGCAACCTTGTACATACTCTGTACATTCTCATCTATAAGCCGACAAAAAGCATCTTTATCGCCTTTCTTTGCTTTTCGTATCAAAATCTCATTCATTGTCGTCTCCTTTCTCCTATATCAGACCGGTCATCAGGAAATATTGTATAAAAGCTTTTCTTTATGTGCTTCTACTTATTAGACGTGCAAACTCCCAAAAAAGTTGCAATTTTTTTTAGCAATCTCAGAAAATCTCCAAAAGATTAGTTTGAACACTTCCATGCTTTTCATGATTATCAGTCAAGGTGCTATAAAATATTCCAGGTACTAAAAACAGCCGTACCATGTGTTTTTACATGATACGGCTGTCAATGATTCCAGCCCCTCAGGACAGATCAATCAAAAATCATATTCTCTGTCCCATCAGGTTTTAAAAATACTGTTTTCGAAATTCCATTGCATTCCAGCGTTACTTTCTGCTCACGGGAAGAACAGAGGCGGATCCTGTGTATCCTGCCCTCTCTCCATTCGAAATCAACTGTGATGTCACCCTGTGCCTTCATTCCCCGGACTTTTCCATCCTTCCATTCATCCGGAAGTAACAGGATATACCCTTTCCTGCTCTGGATAAGCATCTCTGCAACCGCAGCTGCAAAGCCAAAATTCCCATCGATCTGGAACGGAGGGTGTGCACACAACATGTTGGGATAAATGCCGCCTCCCACACAGGAGATATTTTCCTCCCTGGTATAACGGAGCTGGTTTGATCGAGTAGGAGACGGCTTTTGCCGCCGACCTCTCACACCACCGGACATGCGGTTCCGCATCCGGCGGTTCAGTTAACTTGACATCTCGCTTTACAAAGATATTCCTCGGCTGAGAGTAAACCAAATTTCTTCAAAC
>OHTM01000288.1_pt1 | contig 26949 bp, 20 predicted proteins | sample 1578951 | NCBI WGS metagenome assembly OHTM01 (sample SAMEA3879605, study PRJEB24766) | human gut metagenome | biome: human-associated habitat; feature: feces | place: USA | collected 1985/1987
AAGCGCTGCTCAAGTTCGATATGTCGGAGTATCAGGAGCAGCACACCGCCGCCCGGCTGCTGGGTGCGCCGCCGGGCTACCTCGGCCACGATGAGGGCGGGCAGCTGACCGAGGCTGTGCGCCGCCGCCCGTACAGCGTGGTGCTGTTTGACGAGATTGAAAAGGCACACCCGGATATCCAGAATATCCTGTTGCAAATTTTGGAGGACGGTCAGCTGACCGATGCCATGGGGCGCAAGGCGGATTTCCGCAACACCATCGTGCTGCTTACTTCCAACTTGGGCGCACGGTTTCTGGCAGGGCAGAACGCGCCGCTGGGTTTTGCCGCCGGGGCAGAAGCCGTGTTTGAAAAGCAGTCCGCGCAGGCTGTGGAGGAAGCAAAAAAGTGGTTCCGCCCAGAGCTGCTCGGGCGGCTGGATGAAGTGATCGTGTTCCGTCCGCTGGGGGAGGAAAACCTCTGCGCCATTGCAGAAAAAATGCTCTGCCAGCTGGAGCAGCGCGCTGCTCGCAGCGGCTACCGGCTGCGCCACACCCCGCAGGTAGGAGCGGCACTGGCTGCCCGGGCTCGATCGGCCTACGGCGCGCGGGAGCTGCGCCGTCAGGTGGACAGGGCAGTGGAGCAGGCACTTGCAAACCGCATTGCCGCCGGAACTGCCTGTGTAGGGCAGCACTGGACAGCAGACTGTGCCGCCGATGGCAGTATCGTTTTGCGGGAGGATGAGACCGTAACCCTATAAGAAAATAGCAAAATAGCATTTTTGCTTGCAACCGGCGCGGTTTTCGATTATTATAGAGGAAATAGAGTTACAACAGGGAGGATCCCCGATGCACACGCTGTTTCTTCTGAACCCCGCAGCCGGAAAGGCCGACTGTACCCGCACCCTGCCGCAGCAGATCGCGGCTGCTGCTGCCGGTGCCGGGCTTGCCCCGGAGGACTACACCATCCGCGTCACCACCCACGCTGGCCACGCCCGGGAGCTGTCCCGCGCTGCCGCCGCTGCCGCCCAGAAGGCCGGGGTGGAGCTGCGCATTTTTACCGCTGGCGGTGATGGCACCTTCAACGAGGCGCTCACCGGTGCCCACGGCTTTGATAAAACCGCCGTGGGCTGCCTGCCCTATGGCAGCGGCAACGACTTTCTGCGCACCTACGGTACAAAGGAGGAGTTTCTGGATCTGGACGCCCAGCTGGCAGGCGGGGCAGTGCCCATCGACCTGATGCGCACCAGTCTGGGGCTTTCTGCCACCATCTGCGCCGCCGGTCTGGACGCACAGGTGGCCTACGGCATCCCCAAGTTCCGGCGCATCCCGCTGTGCGGCGGCGAAGCAGCTTATGCACTGTCCATCGTACAACAGTTGTGCGGGCATATCGGCCGCAGGGTGGAGTACGTCATTGACGGCGAGGTGCTGACCGTGGACTGCCTGATGTGCGCGGTGTGCAATGGCCGCGCCTACGGCGGCGGCTTTATGGCAGGGCCGGAGGCACAGCCGGATGACGGCTGGCTTGATGTGTTCATCGTGCGCAAGGTCAGCCGCCGGGTCATTGCAAAGCTGCTGATGCTGTACAAAAACGGCCAGCACTTTCAAAACGGCCAGCTCACCGAGGCCGCAAAGCCTTACTTTATCTATCGCCGCGCAAAATCGGTCAGCCTGCGGGCAGCAGATGGCCGCGGGCCGATCATTGCCACCGTAGACGGCGAGTGCGCCCCCTGCAAGCAGGTGTCGGTGCAGGTGCAGCCGCTGGCAGGCCATGTGCTGCTGCCGCTGCCTGCGTATCAGCGTTTTACCGCGAAAAAGGCAGGCGTGAAGTGACTGGAACCGAAGTGATAGCAGAATGATCGTTATCGCAAGTCAAGAAATTAGTGCAACATTCAAACAGCATATCTGCGATATGCAGTGCAACGCTGCTGCTGTTGCATTAAAAAGTTGAATTGCTATAAAATAAGAAGCCGCCAGAGTACCGTGTGATAGATATCACATGATACTCTGACGGCTTCGTTTTTTCATTTTACTGGGTCAGAAAGCTCTTTACGGTCAGCGCCAGACGGTAGAAACCGTACCCATAGGCCAGCTGTGCCGGCCAAGCCCAACTGGCGATCTTTTTGCCGGTGTCCACCACAGGCTGTACATTCAGTTGCTGCATACTGCCCCACGTTGCATTGCGGATATCGGAAAGCAGCATATCGCGGAACCAGTCACCAAACAGGTAGTTGAATGCATCCAGCGCTGAACCACCAGCGATATAGACCATTTCTTCTTCGCGGAGAAGATCGTAATTGCAGGGGTATTTCATAATTCCACCTCGTGATCGTTGTTTGTTATCGCGATTTTCAAAAATAGTGCCTATAAAACGTCATGTTTGCGATATGCAGTTTGCGGGTGCTGCTTAGGCACTAAAAAGCAAACTTCTGTAGATACAAATTTTCATTCCAGCCGATCATACAGCCAATGCCCGGCCGAACCGCTGCCGTCGCCGCCGCTGTAAGTCTGACGGATAAGTTCCTGCTTGAGTTCTGCTTTTTTATCGGTGTATGTCTTTTTTACTTCCCGCACGATGGCAGTATCCCGACCATTTGCCTTGAGAATAGCCGTCATCTGGCTGCATATATTATTCACTTCGGCATCGCAGTCCTTTTCCATCGCCGTCAGAACATTTGTTTTTCCAAGAACGACCTGTACTTTCAAAATCAGGCTGCGCTGATCTTCTGGGTAAGCAACATACTCCTGATGTGCCTGCCGGATGATCTCCAGCAGCTCCCGTTCATAGCGCTCCTGCTGCTGGTACAGCTGCGCTACCAACGCTTCGATCTGCGCGTCGCATTCGTCCTGCTGTGGCTGAGAAGCAGCAGCGGATGTGCTCTGGCTTTGCGATACAACAGAACTGGAGACCGCAGCCGTGCTGGTATCTGCACTGGAAGCCCCCTCCGGACGGGATGAACTGGCTGCAGCAGATGCTTCGCTTCCGGCAGCGTTTTCTTCCTGTGCGGCGATCTTTTCAAGCAGTTCTTCCACTTCCGAGCTGCTCATGTTCTCGCCGTCTTGGATCAGGGTCTCCACGTCTTCTTTTGCTGGATCTGTCAACGAATTGCTTTCCGGCTCAGAGACCGCACTCTGTGCAGCCGGAGGTTCACTGACGGGCAAAGGCGATGGCTCTGTATGAGCTCTAAAATACAGCAGACCACCTGCCACTACCGCACACGATCCGATCCCACACAACGTTTTTTTCAGTGCATTCTTCATAAACGCTGCTTCCTTTTTACAAGTTGCCTTACTGCCTTACTTTACACCGGACTTCCGCAGCACTGCGCCTACGGTTTTGAACAGGATACGGATATCCAGCCAGGGGGAGACATTCTTTACGTAGTACATCTCCATGGCCTGACGTTCCCCGCTCTGATAGGTTGCATCGTTGCGGGCATATGCCTGCCAGTACCCGGTCAGACCGGGCTTGACGCTCTGAAATGCTGCGGTTTCCGCCGGAGTATAAAATTCAAATTCCCGCTCCATAATGGGCCGTGGCCCCACAAAGCTCATATCGCCTTTCAGGATATTCAGCAGCTGCGGCAGCTCATCCAGACTGGACATCCGCAGCTTGCTGCCGATCCGGGTCACACGGGGATCGTTTTCCAGTTTGAACTCCTGCTGCAGCTCCACCTGCTGCTCCGGGGTCAGAACGATCCTCCGGTCCTGATACATTGTGCGGAATTTGTACATCTGAAATGTTTTTCCACCCTTGCCCACCCGGGTGTGTTTGTAAAAAACCGGTCTGCCGTCTTCTGATAAAATCAAAATGGCGATCACCAGAAAGAGCGGGGACAACACCGCCAGAGCCGCAAGACTTGCCAGAATATCAAAAAGGCGTTTGACTGCCTGATAGACACCTGACCTCTCCGTGCATTTGATCACGACTTTCTCTCCTTTATGCAGTGATCACCACAGTCGATATGGCAACACTTCGTTTTTGTTCAGCAGCACTACAGCTACCAGAGTTTCTGCCGCAAAGGCAGCTGCCACCAACCCGGTCAGGATGCGGCGGCGGTGCGGGTCTGTTTCTGTCTGCAGCGCTTCCGGAAGCAGCAGGAACTGCGGGGCTGCATAGTAGTAATTCAACCGTTTCATCAACGGCAGCACCCCGGACAGTGCCAGTGCAAAAGTCCCTAACAAGGTCATGTTGTACCAGATAACGTAATAGGGACAGCGCTGCTTTGCTGCATTCCAGTAATGCCCGCAGAACAGCAGAACGCACAGGTTTATGACAAAGAACATCGTCTCAAAGCCGTCTTCACTCCATGCAGAACCCAGATAACGGGCATAATATCCCAGCCCGATCCGCGGCATCAGCCAGGCAGCAGCCGTACCCAAAACACCAGAACAGGCCAGCACGCCTGCTGTCAGCAACAGGGCATAGCGGGGGTTCAGCTCGACCCGGCACAAAAAATAACACGGCAGCAGTACCACCGCTGTAGTGTGGAACAGCATTGCCACCGCCACGCAGGCCAGAAAAGGGAAGAGCCGCTTCTCCCGGATGAACTGTACGGCCACCAGCCCGATGCCAATGGCAATGTACTGCCGGATGATGTTCATGCTGAGGAAATAATTGCTGCTGGCCACATAGAGGTAGATAGCCAGAACCGGAGCAGAACACTGGGTGAATATGGCATAATAAACACACAGACCTATTATAACAGATGTTGCCGCGATTACAAGACGAAAGTTTCCGCCCAATGCCACAGCAGCTTCCATCAAGACCCGATACCCTGGCTCGCAATTGTCCAGCACACCCAAAAAGAACTGCAAAGCAGACTCTGGACTCTCATACAGCCCCCACCGGGTAAGATCTTCGCGCATCGGCGCAAACAGCTCCTGACACAGCGCATCGCCACCGCCTGCCCGCAGCCACTGCAGAGCCCGGAATTCCGGCAGATAGGTATAAAGAAAATCTGTGCCCACGCCCCACCGCGCCGCACTTACTAATATAAGCGGCAGGGAACAGAGCACAAGTGCTCCCCAGCGCTGTTTGCTGTCAATAGCGTTCAGAGCATCGGTGTTCCGTTTTTCGCACCAGACTGCCAACAGGCAGGAGATCAGCGTGGCCGCAATATAAACCAGCATTCTTTACGGTCTCCTATATCGAATTTTACGGCTGAGAAATGCAGTGCCCTTTTTGAGCCAGTGCTGATTTTCCAAAAACACCACGGGCAGTTCCGTATACGCAATATGGTTCGTTTCCATCCAGACATCCAGCAGCCGCTCGGCCAGAAAACCGTAAACACGGCCATTGTACGCATCATAACGGTCCGCATCAATACGCTTTTCGGCTTCTGCCAGCACATCGAACAACCATGTGCAGTATGCATCCAGAATGTCCCTGCGCATGACGAACATATTGAACCGATGCCCGCTGGTGCGCCCCATGACAGCTGCATAGGCCGGCAGGTAGGCTGCGTATCTTTCTGCAAGGATACTCTGTACAGCATCCAGATCTTCCTTATGATGGGCGTGAATGTACTGGGTATAGGTCGTTTCGATCCAATAATTGCGCTTTTTCGGCAGGATCACAGGGGCTTTTTCCAGTGCAGCATGGATCTCGGTTCCTGATGCGATGCGGTCAAACTTTCTGCCGCCGGGCATTCTGCGGGCAAAATAACGCCGGTAATGCACCAACCCCAGATAATCTGCCTGCAGGTTTTTCCAGCCCCAGTAAAGAGCAGTCAGCTCACAATAGGATCTGTTTTTGTTTGAGATATTCTCTCCGGTGTCGTCTCTCAGCGCGTTTTCCATGCCCGGAATATGTACACCGCCCACCTGAATGGGCGCATAAACTGCATCTTCCGGCAGACAGTACGCTTTGTGCATCGCCACCAACAGCTTGATGTTCTCCATATATCACCCTGCCGTCTTACATCTTCCAGTAGTTGGCCACGGTCTGCCCTAACCGGACACCGCCGTACAGAAAGGTCGCTTTTCGCAGGAGGGACATCTGCCAGAAGTCTTTTGCCCAGTCTACCGTCGGCTGCAGGCTTTTTTGCAGCAGGCAGTTCCACACGGCAGTGCGCATACTGCCCAGAAACTGGTTCTGAAACGTATAAGCGGTCACGCGGTCAAAAACATCCAGCAAGCCGCCGCCGGATACCTCCGGCAGCTCGCCCTGTTCCAGTACAAAATACTTGGCAGGATAGTTCATTTTTCCTTTAACCTTTCGTTGTGATTTTGGTGAAGTCATTCTGGGAAAGAGGAGTGCTTTTGATCTACAATATATTTTTGCAATAAGGGTTTTATTTGCTGAAAAATAGTGATCTGTTACAGCACCAATTTCGCCCTGTCCCGCAATATAAGCAAAAGCTCTGGGTTTCAATGGATCCCAGTGCAATCATTTGTGCCCTATTGAATCATCTCATTCTGAAAGACAGAATGAGCCTATACTTGCAATAGTTTACCTCGTTTCCTGTCCTGCTGTCAAGTGTTTGTAGGATCATTGACCTATCTATGCGGACAGAAACGGGAAAATCTGTTTTCTCGGTTGTTCATATACATTGCTCCACAATCAAAAGCGTAATATAAAGACAGCACCATCGTGAGGACAACTTCTTTTTTGAAACAGGCGGTCAGTAAAAAGCGTCACATCAAGCGGTGTGACATACCACTTTTGCCAAAGGTCTTGATTTAAAAAAAAATCCATGGTATATTGAAACTGGAAAGCTCCAAACATGGAGCGGCATTATAATTTTGGAGACAAAATGTTTTCGCTTATACAGCGAGGGTGCCTTATGAAAATCAAAGAAAGTCCATCTATCATTCTGGCGTTTCATGGGATGCTTGGCCGCAAGAAGCAGACCAGCCTATTGCTGCTTTTGCTGACACTGGTTTTCTCGTTCCTGACGGCGGCGGTGATCTACTCGGTCAGTTCTGCACAGGTATTGCAGGACACCCGCTGTGAACTATATGGCGAATGGCAGTACCTGCGTTTGTCGGATACTGCTGCGGACGCTGCACAGGCACAAAACACCTTGCCTGCATCCGCACAGGTCAGCACAGTGATCCAAGACGGAATCGTTCTCGGCGCAGACGATGGCGTGGCGGGCGGGATCGGAACGGTAGACGATACCTTTGCACAGCTGGGACGTATCGTGCCGATCAGCGGTGATTTCCCCACGCAGCCCGATGAGATTGCCATGACGACGACTCTGCTGGATGCGCTGGGCTGCTCCTATGACGTAGGGCAGACGGTCACGCTGAAGGTCGCTGCCAATGATTACGACCCGCTGGCGGGCTCTGGCGCAGTGATGGAAAAAGCCTATACTCTGTGCGGCGTTTTGCCTGCCTATGATGTGTATTGGAATCTGAACGGCAATCTGACCGTCAGCGGCATTGTAGCAGAGCCGCTTGCCATAGACGGGCAAAAGTTCCAGACGTTTTATTACTTGAATGCAGCCGCACCCGTGACCGCTTCAACCGACCCTGCTTTAGTGGCAAACGAGTATGCCTACCCGCAGGAGGATACCGTTTCGTTCTCCCTGCGCTTTTTGCTGGTCGCAGCGATTCTGGTCAGCTTTTTTGCAGTGGCGCAGTATTTTCTGATCGTTCTGCACAAGCGTGTACATACCATCAATACCTTCCTGACGCTGGGGGCTAAAAACCGGGATCTCCGGCTCATGTGCCTGTGGGAAGCGCTTTTTGCCGGGCTTGCAGCAGTTGCTGCTGGGTTTGCACTGGGCTGCGGTGCTGCGGCAGTCGGTCTGGGGTTGCAGAAGCACCTTTCGTTCTTAGTGGTCCCCGCTGCATCTCTTGTGCCGCTGGCGGTGCTGTTTCTGCTCTCCGTACTGCTGGGCGCACTTTTGCCTGCGGTGCTGGTTCGCCCGCAGACCGCAAAACCCAAAGAGAAGCCTGCAAAAAAATTCCGTTTGGCACAGCTGCCACTTGCACCGCAGATCGGTGTCGGCTGTGCGGTATTGCTGATCGCCGTCAGTTGTCTGTATGTCGGCTGGCGTGTCATGCTGCCGTATGATCTGGATGCACCGTATGCCTGTCTGTCCATCAAGATGAACGGAACCTCCGGGATGCCGTTTTCTCTGAAAGAGGATCTTGCTGCATTGCCCGGTGTGGAAGAGGTTTCCGCTGCAATTGATCTGACCGATACCTATACAGTGACATCAGACAAGATCCAGTCCAGCCAGATGCTTGCCGATATCTGGGTCAAGGACAACGGTTTCTATACGGACATTCCGAGCTTGCTGCGAAATGCAGAAAAGGGAACGCTGAACACGACTGTCTGCGCCTTGCCGGAGGACGAACTGCGCCGCATTGCCGCAGATGCCGGCGTTTCGGACGAGGAAATAGAGACGCTGCTGGCAGGGGATTCTGTTTTGACCCTGTGGGGAGATTGCTATTATGACCCCGCTGCGGATGAATATTATCAGGGCTTCCAACCGGATGGCAGTACGTTGGTTGAACCGGTTTTTGCGGCCGGAGACAAGTTGAGCATCCAACACCAGCGTTATACCGGGCAGGATGAAGCCGGGAATGAGGTCTACCGGACGTATACAGCCCAGCTGCCCATTGTCGGTGTCGTAAAGTCTGCGAACAACTACACGCTGTTGACAACAGACCGGCTCATTTCCAGCGGCACGATTTTTGTCAGTACGGCTCTTTACCATAAAATGTTTGAGAGCGCAGGAAGCTACTTTATGGAAAAGGAAGGATACAGCAGCCTGAACGTGAAGCTGTCCGCTGGCAGCAATTTCTCTTTGCGTCGGTCTATTTCCTCCATTGCAACGCGCAGGAATGGTATCCTGCGTGCAGATAACTACGACCTGATCAGCCAGAGCTACACCGAGGGCACACAGAGCGCTTTCCTTGTCGGCATCCTTGCGGTATTCGGGGTCCTTCTGGGGTGTGCGCTGCTGGTGGTTTTGAATCTTTCAGCTTATGAAGTCCAGCAGCAGCGTCTGTCGCTTCTCCTGACGCTGGGCGTTTCCCCGAAAAAACTGGTGCTGTCCTATGCAAAGCTGCTGCTCCCGGTCATCGTTGGGACAACGCTGCTTGTGAACATCGTTGTCTATGCGGCAGTTTCGTGTATCGTCCCGATCCAGAGCATTCTCGACCTGATCCGTATCCATACAAACGGGCGGGTGTATGCGTTCCATAAACCTGTGGGAAGTCAGATCATGGTCAGCATTCTGCTGATGGTGTTCTGGCTGTCCGCAGCGTTGCTGCCGATCTTCTCCTTTATTCGTAAAAAAGCATCCAAGGGGGACATCTTATGAAGGATAAAATTCTGGAAGCTGTACAGATCTCCAAAACCTACGGGGAAGGGGAAAGTGCGGTTCACGCCCTCAAAAATAGCGACCTGACCCTTGAAAACGGTACATTTGCGTCCATCATCGGTTCCAGCGGCAGCGGAAAATCTACGCTCCTGAAAATTCTGGGAGGACTCTTGCCGCCCACCACCGGTAAGGTGCTGCTGGACGGTCAGGACATTTATGCAATGAATGCGGAGCAGCTGGCACAGGTGCGGCGGCAAAAGATCGGCTTTATTTTTCAGGATTTCCGCCTGTTCCCGGAGTACACGGTGCAGGATAATATTCTGACCCCGTTTTATCTGGACCATAGAGCACCGGATGAACAGATGCTCCATAAGCTGACCGGAATCTTGGGCATTGCGGGCAAGCTGCATTCCCGCCCCGCACAGCTTTCCGGCGGACAGCAGCAGCGTGTGGCAATCGCCCGTGCGCTGATTGCAAAGCCCCGCATCGTTTTTGCAGACGAGCCTACCGGAAATCTGGATACGCGGACGGGCGAGGATACGATGCGGCTGTTGATGGAATGTGCTGCGGAGTTCGGGCAAACGCTTATCGTTGTTACCCACAACCCAGAAATTGCGCAGAAGGCGCAGCAGGTCATTCAGATTGAAGATGGGCAGATCCTGAGCAGCATCTGATCGATTTGATTGTAAGCGCTCAATAAAACCGTGGTAGGTCAGAAGACTGGCGGTCACTCCATACGGAATGCTGCCTGCATCTCTTGACTCTAGGGCAGGAGCTTATTCAAGTCCAGCAGATTCTTGGGTGTTCGGTACATCGTATCCAGAAGATACTCCAGATACGATAAAACAGATTTGAATGTACATGCCCATTCAAAAAAGAATGCGCTCCCCAAAAGTGTACAGCATGCAAACAACAGATTTGCTGAACAATCAAAATGACGCATTCACTTCGATATTTGGTGAGCGGCTCCACCTCCGTCCAACTTCATAGCGAAAAGTATCAACTATGTAAAAAAGATTTTTGAATAACGCCGATGGATTATGAGTGCCCCTCAAAATCCATCGGCTTCTTTTTCATTACAATAAAAACCTTGATTATAACAAAAATGTTGATTTATTGAAAAAGTATTATATCATATGAACAAATCAAAATGTTCAGCTCCGCTATAATTTTGATTTTGAACGGTCAGACATGATGCTTAAAGCATTTTGAACCCATTAGGAAAGGACGCTCGACGGTATGAAAAAAGTTGTTGTTGTTCAAAGCGCTATTATTGCGGTGCTATTATTGCTTTCTGGAGTTTTGGTGATTGCACAGGCAAATGGAATAAGCTTGTCATCCATATTAAATGATTCGAACGTATCATATATTGAATTCGGAGATGAGTTCTCCGGATTTGATTTATGGGATCATGAAGGTAAAGCTGTGACTAAGATTTCCAAAGGCAAGAAGTACACAGTTACCTTTTATCTCTCCAGTTCCTGTTCAAGCTGTCTTGACAGTATTTCTGATTTTGAGAGGTTTGCAGCTACCTTTGGTGACCAGATTGATTATGCGATTATTTGGCAGGATAAAATCCCTGATCATTATATAAATAAATATTCGCTTGACCCAAGCATCAACTATTCGTTAAATGGGGAAGCTAAATTGTCCACCGCTACTCCGACATTCTTTATACTTGATGATTCTGGATTTGTAATATTTAAGGATGTTTCCCGAGAAAATTTGATTGAGAAGCTTATTCTACTTGACGTAACAGATAGCGACGAATTAAAAAGCAACGCCAATAAATATATTGTTGATAATTATTCAAATAGCTCATCAAATAAACCCGTGCTTATCTATTTTTACATGCCCGGCTGTTCTGATTGCGATGCCGCAAGCAAATTGTTTGAAAGCAACAACGTTTCAGACGATTATGAAATTATCTATATTTATAAATATGATTCGGAGAATGGGGACTACAATATAGACAAAGACAAACTGTTTGGACTGGTGTACGATATTAACTGGTATCCTTCATTTATAATGATAGATAAGGGTTCGTACCGAGAAATCGGGGAAACCCCAGTTGAAAACCTTTTATCTGTCATATATCAGCGGTAATCTTCATGCCCCAACATTTGTGTGCTTTCTCGGCTAGTCACACAGAAAGGAGTTCAATAATGACAAATATCTCAAAGGCTGTGAATCGTCTTGTGGTTGTATGTATGCTATCTGTAATGATTTTCCTTGGGATAATCTGTAACGGTGCAATGCAAGCTAATGCTGCTTGTGGAAATTGGACCACATATAAAACTGGAAGTCCATACTGCGTGGATAAGGGATGCGGTTTATTCTGGTTAAGTGATACAGAATATCAAAAAGCATATCGTAAGCAAGTATGCACGACATCCAGTGGAACCACTAATACTAATTATGATGTACAAGAGAATAGGTTGGGATGCTGTTAATAGGGCTGCAATTATGCACATCTAACGGTGGAAGTCTATGTTGGCTTTAAGCTTTTGCTACAATTTCAAATAAGGAATCGCGATAGTGAATGTTGAGCCCAAACATTTTTCCCGTTCCAATAAAAACTCAATTCTTTATTGCTTGATTGTGTGACTGGCCGAGAAAACATATAAAAAGTATGAGGATTCAATTTATGAGTATGGATTGTAGTGACAATTGAATTCAATTTGTAGAGTAGTGAGGATACAAAACAGATGAAAAAAATAATACTTGCTATCGTAACTGTTTTGGCCGTGTGCATCATAGGACACACGATGAGCTATCCCGATAAGCAAAACATGGCTGCGGAAGAAATAAGCACAATTGTAAATTCCGACTATTTTTTTGGAAGGAAAATCAAATACTCGCAGCTCGCAGGGATAGCGAACTTTGGATCAAATATAGTTGTAGCGAGGCCAGATCAAAACTGCCTGGAAATATTGGATAGTTTTGGCGAAATCAAAGGACAGGTTGGAAATTTGGGAAATGCTTCAGGAGAATTTGTTCGCCCTACAGGTCTGGCCGCCTGCAATAACAGGCTTTATGTTATTGATTCCGGAAATTCTCGTGTTCAAATTCTTGATGAGAATTTTCATACAATTCGGTCAATAGAGCTCGACCAATTGTCTGATTCCCAAAACAATTACTATATGGATATCTCAATTTCCGATGATGAGACACTTTTTCTTACTAATAATTGTGCAAATGAGGAGGAATCTTACGTTTCTCTAATTGGTTCAAACGAAAAAAAACAAAGGTCTTCAGAATCCCTTTATGGCTTTATAACATGTACGGATAAAACAGTCTACGGTGTTAATACTTTTGTACATTGGAAAGATTCTCACTCATTTCATGCCAGTGGTGGAGAAAGTTATCTCTATGAAATAACGGCACATGGAAAATTGAAGAAAGTGTTTGCTTTTCCTTATAAATATTGTCCAACAGATTTTTGCATTGACGGTGAGGATATTTATGTGCTCACATGCGCTTGGGCGCGGTTAGATCATTATAAGTTGGACGGCACATATGTTGAAACCTTGATAGAATTTGAAGAATTATCTCCGGAATCTTATCTTGTACGTACTGAAGATGGATTTTGGGTATCTGATGCTACACAAGGCACTCTCTATCATATAAAACGCTCAAATTCTCCCTCTGAGGTATCTTGATGAAAACGAATAGTTTTTCTTATTACATTTGGCTTTCAACCGTACAATTTTGTCATGAATTTAAAATCAATGTGATTTTGATTGTTTCTATGGCATTAGGGCTACTGTTCCCTATTTTTTGTCTTGGCAACATTAATGTATTCGTACAGAACATCGAGACTATGCGTATTCAGGGGGGAGCAGATACAACCGTGCTTACTTTATATGGCGAAGATGTCGCATTTCAGGATGTTCAAAGAGCTATACAAAACGTAGGAATAAAGTCGGCGGATTTTGCCCTCATTGCGTATTGCAATAGTACTATAGACTGGAACGATGAGCGTCACAGTGAGGTGGTCTATTATACAACTGAAAACATCACAGACTTTGAAATGTTTGTACCTGTAGCAGGAGAATCCGTATTTTCTAAAAATCAAAATACATGCATTATAGAAAAAACGGATTTGGAGCAATATGGTGAGTTGTCTATAGGCGATACTGTCACGGTTGACGGTCAAGCATACAAGCTGGCGGGTGTTTATTCTTCTGTGCGCAACAACGGCAAAATTTTCCTTCCGCTTGCGCCGCAGACCAGTAAAGGCGCTTTACAGTACAGTCGAATCTATTTTCGCAATACGCAACAAAGTGATTTAGAGCGTTTGTGCACTGCGCTCGAAACCATTGGACTGAAAGTTCGTAGCGTTCGCAATGGTGAGCAGGACTTTCAAAAGCTTCTCAGTCAGTGCATCCAACAGTCAGTTCTCATATTCAGTGCGGGGGCTGTCAGCCTGCTGTTTGCAGGTCTTAACATTGGGCTCGTGCTTACCGGAAAAATCCTACACAATAAGCGGCTCATTGGCATACATATGGCGCTGGGCTCTTCCTACAGCACGGAACTTTTCTCCGCATTGGTAGAAAACCTGTTGTGTTTCGCTGCTGCGTTTATCCTTGATTTGGCGCTTGTGCAACTTTTGCGGCCAACGGCTCCCCAAACCTTTGCTCTTGCCCTTACTGCTGGCGTATACATCGGAGCGTTTGTCTTCGGAGCAGGAATGGTATTGCTTGTCACGTGGGCCACCATGCGAAAATTGAAAAGAAGAAAGCTTGTAGAATTGATGGAGAGGGTGTCATGATGTTATATCCGCTCTACCGTGCGGTGCAAAAGCTGTGGCTGAACCGTAAAACCTATCTTTTTCTGCTTATAGAGTTTGTGCTTGGCACGACAGTTGTACTTTGTGGATATTTGTCCGGCAGAGCCGCCACATACCGTTTGGAAGCCTACGAAATGCAGAGCAGAAAAAGCAGTATATCCATTCAGTATTATGGCGGCGATGGTCTCAATGCTGCCGTAACACCTGAAGATTATACTCAGTTATGCGAAATATATGGATCGGAGTATAGCTTTTCATATCTGTTGCTTGAACGAACAATCTATACATTTGAGCTACAAGAGGATAAGGTACAAGATGTCATATTTTCTTCTATGGATGAGAACACTTTTGAATTCTTCTTCGGCGTACAGCCAGAACCGGATACGGTTTATTTCGGTTCGCAAATAGAAAAGGACTTGCCCAACAGATTGTTCTTTTGTCGTGATTGGTTTTTGCTTGATGAACAAGGCGCAACGATAAACGGACAGCTACTGCACACAGCAACCTTACCTGACAATTCTGATCTTTTGCTATTGAGCGCTATGGAAAGTGGAAATGTGGATACCTCACAGCTTATCGTTTTGCCGTTTTCTCAGCTAAATATGTTGACTGCCAATGCTGACGCCCCCATGGCCTATTTGAGCGTATTTTTACAAAGCGGACAGGGTATTGACGATGTACAGAGAATTGCCGATTGGCTACAAAGCCGTCATCCGTCCTACAGTTATACGGTATCTGACCAACGCGCGGAACTCAAAAAATCCATCCGCGATTTAACTCAATGGATGGAGCTGTTTGTATGGGTGGCAAAATGTTCGCTTGTCATTACAACGGTGGGCATCATCGGAGTTTTACTTATCTATGTCGAACAACGCAAGCGAGAATTCGTTATTGCGTTGACTTTGGGGGCAACACACGGTACGCTTATTTTTGAACTGTTTTGCGAAGTGTTGCTTTTTTCACTTTTGGGAGGCGTAATAAGTTTGCTGTTAACAATATTTATTGCACCGCAGCTTTCCACTGTGACATTCACAGTGCGTTTTTCCTGGACATGCGCGATACTTGCAATAGGCATGGCATTTGGAATCACGCTTATATGTTGTGTATGTACGGTCCTCGGCACGCGTGGTCGCTACCCAACGAAGATTTTATAGCGCTAAAAGGAGCAAAAATGAAACCGATTCTAAAGCTGCAAGATGCAAGTAAAATTTATCGGCAGGGTGGTGTGAAAACTGTAGGGATCGAGGCGGTAAACCTTGAAATCTATCCTCACGACTTTGTCGCTATTACAGGTCGCTCAGGCTGCGGCAAATCGACCCTGCTAAACATTTTAGGCTGTATGGATGAATTGACAAGCGGCAGTTATTTCTTTGACGGCGAGGACATTACACGACTGAAAAGTAGAGCCGGCGCAGCATTACGTAACGAGAAAATTGGCTATGTATTCCAAGCATTCAACTTGGTTAATGAAATTAGCGCGCTTGAAAACGTCTGTATGCCGCTTGGTTATGCGGGTGTGTCCAAACGGGAAAGAGATGCGGTTGCACATGAACTGCTCGCACGCGTTGGCATGGCCGAAAAAGCCAACAAGCGACCAGTAAATCTTTCTGGCGGTGAACAACAGCGCGTTGCCATTGCAAGAGCGCTGGCTCGTTCGCCGCGTGTGTTACTGGCCGATGAACCTACCGGCAACTTAGACAAAGCTAACAGTCTCGCCATTATGGAACTGTTTTCCAGTTTCAATCGCAGTGGCATGACGATTGTTATGGTGACGCACTCTCCAGATGTGGCAGCGTACGCAAGTAGGCAAATACATATCTGTGATGGAAAAATCATTGAATCCTTTTTGGGAGGAACATATTGATTTGTTTATCTCACTTGGTACAACCAGCGATGTGATTTATGCGGTTATTGATTGAATATCTAACGATAGAATCAAAAGCATAACATTACCAATCAGCAGCAGACCAATTAAGCAAAGTCAATAGCACAGGTAGCAAATAAGAACGAAATCGAACGGTTTGAGTTCGGTATTCATCACTTACAGCCCTGCCATCGCTTACACCAAGTAAAGAACAAGGGCAGTGAAAGATGCCAAATTCAAATTTTTCGCATACCAAATAAGGCCCTGTGTTTGTTTCAGGGCTTGAATCTCTCAAAAACTTCAGGCTGCTTTTACAAATCCCTGTTCAACAGCATGCTGCTCTGGCGTTTTCAGTTTGAAGGGCTTCTGGTCACGCAAGACTGCAAAGACTATAAAGACCAGTTTGTGCATTGACGCTGCTTGAGCAACCTTTGCCGGTTTGTTTTTACATTTCTTTTCATAATAACTGAGCAGTACGGGGTTCGCTGCAGAGTCCTTTCCGCGCTTACAAATCGAATTAACCACTCCCATGTGAAGTGCAGCTCTTGCATAGGGAGAGCCACGTTTTGAGAGCTTGTTCTTTGTTCCTCTGAATGATCCGGATTGCCGCTCTGTTGGGTCTAAACCAAAATATGCTGCAAGCTGTTTCGGCTTCTTGAACAACGAGATATCTCCGATTTCTCCTAGTAAAAGGGCTGCCGAATGACTACCAACACCAGGGATGCTTTGCAGCAAAGAAACGTTGTTTCGCATTTCTTTTATCTGAGCCAGCAAATTATCTATTGCGGTTTCTATTTGAAGCACACTTTCGGACAATGTACGAAGCATTTGAATGGTACACACAATGAGTGTTTCATCGGCACATGAATGAACCCCCAATGTCTGCGCTTTTTGCGCTGCGGAGATTAGCAATCCAGCTTTCTTTTTAGCAAAACTATAACCAGACTTGCTTGCAGCAGCAATCACTTCAACCAGTTCTGATTCTTCCTCTACAAGCAAAATGGTCGGCGTTGGAAAACGTACAAGCACAGCGCAGGAAGTGACGCCTCCCACATCGGAAAAGACCTTATCATAGCCCGGAAAGGTTTGATCCAAAAGGGCTGTTAATCGGTTTTTATAACTCGAAACGTCGTTCAACAATTCCGCACGATGTCTGCAGAGCTGGCGTAGCGCACGCGTTGCCGATTGAGGGATTTGGGAAGGACGCAATGTCTTTGTTCGATACATCATTGCCAGTTTGAAGGCATCCACACGATCGGTTTTCCTCTTTCTGATAGAGAAGTCCTTCATCGAATTGCTTTGAAGTGGATTCACCACGATCACGTCATATCCATGCTCTGAGAAAAATTGAAAGAGGATCAAATGGTAGTGTGAGGTGGACTCCATCACAATAACAGGCTTACTGAAAAAAAGCCGCTCAGCCTTTTGGAGTAGGGCGTTCGCTCGATTTATCGATGTTTCGTCGTGGTAAATCTTTTCTTGCGCAAAGATTTTGTTGTCTGGCGACAAAATGCACATATCACTGAATTGTTTGCTGACATCAATTCCAGCTACCGGACAATAACTCATATACACCTCTCCTTTCAGGGCAGTTTCGCTTCTTCGCAAAAGTAACAGGCGCGTTGTTGACACGGGTAACGGTTGTGCCGACCCAACCAATCAAAACATTGAATCTTTTACGAAGCGAACGGACGGTCTACGCTGTTAGTAATTCCTGAATGGAAACCAAGCAAGCAGTTTTGCCACTTTCAGCCCCAGTTAGTACTTCAATATTACTATGTTTTGGAAATCGGCACAACCATATAACCGTCTTTGATGAAACTATTTTTGTTTCATCGATGACATTGTACCAGCAGGGCGTCCGTATATACAAACGCCATTTTTGCTCTGCAAAATGCTTGTTGGGATAGTCCCAAACCCTTTGTGTACTGCATCCGCTGGATGCAGGCTGCGCATTTGCGCCAAATGCTTCTATAACGAAAAAGAACACCGAGGACTCCCCAAAAACGGGAAGAATCCTCGGTGTTCTCTGTTTATCGGGTCTGCGCTTTATCCTTGGGGACCTTTTCTTCTGCGAAAAACATCTCTACATTCTTCTGAGCTTTCATCAGTTCCTGCATCTCGTTCCGTGCCTTGCGGTAGTCCGGGTAGGCTGCTTTCTTCTTGGTCAGCAGTTCTGCGAACTCCGCATCCAACGCCTTGACCTTCGGCAATTTTTGTAGCCCTGCCTCGTCAAAGGCAGCCTTCGCCGCCTTGTGCAGGGTGATTTCCTCCCGATGAGCTTCCAAAAACTTTTTACTGTACCCTGACTTGCGGTAGGCATCATAGACCGGACGGGTCTTGGCGTAGTTGATGATGTGGGTTTTCAGCACGGCAATTTCTGTCAGCCTTGCTTCCGCTGCCTTGATGGAATCGCCCATGGCATGATACCGTTCCGTTGCCGCCGCTGCACGTTCCCGCAGCTCTTCGGCGCTGCCGATTTTCTGCTCCTGTAAAAATAGCAGCGTTTTGGACATCTCTTTCAGGTTGAACTTCGTTGCCCACTTTTTGTAGCCGATGCTTTTGCCCTCTGCCATTTTTCCCTGAATATCCACCAGCAACTGGAAGGGCAGCTCTTTCGGCGGCTGCTTCTGGTACAGCTGGTGTTTTGCCTTGCCCTCCAGCACCGCCTTGATTTCCTCCTCACTGTACCCGGTGCCCAGTGTGCGGAACCGGATAAACCGTTTCTGCCCCTTGCCCTTCACCGCCGTGTGCTTGCCACGCTTCGCCTCATATCCCTGCCGCTCCAGTTTTTGCAGAAAGACTTCAAAACTTGCAGGCTTCTCGTTCAGCAGGATACCGTCGATTACGGCGCACAGCTTATCACGATTGCTTTCTTTGAGTGGATAAAGTGTGCGCTTTTGCCGCTCCCGGCACGGCTTGATTTCAATAACAGACAGCTGATGTTCCAGACAAATCAAATCGCTCAACCGCTGTACCGCAAGCCCGGACAATAAAAAATCCCGGAATTTCCGGGTGCTGTCCAGCGCAGTGGAGTTATAAATAATGTGGTTGTGGATGTGCTGCCGGTCCGTGTGGGTAGCAACGATAAAAGCGTGCTTGCCTTTCGTGAACCGCATGGCAAGCTTATAACCGACCTTGTTGGCTTCTTCGGCGGTGATTTCTCCGGGTTTGAACGACTGCCGAATCTGATATGCGATCACATCACTTTTCTGCCTGCGCCCAGTCATCAGTTCATACTGGCGTTTGGAGAGCATAAATTCTTCATCCACGGTCAAGGGACTGCATTCGTAACTGCTGACCAGCTCGCCCTGCTGAGTTTTGTCCGGGTTCTGGGCGTAATCTGTTCGGCTTTTCAGGCAGGCCGCAACGGATTTTCCCTTGTTTTTGTGCAGTGCAATCAATCGTGTTGCAGCCAGTTTGACCACCTCCCGGCAAAAAGGAAATGCCGCACATCGGCGGCATAAAAATTTTATAGTTCTGCAATCCAACCACTGAACCATTCTACAACTTCCACTATGACCGTTCCGGCGGTGATGAGCAGGAAGCATCCAAACTCTGCCACCAGCAAAATCAAAAATTGCAGCCACTCCCGGCAGTACAGCGTATAAAGGCCGCAGCCGAAAATATACAGCATAGGCAGTGCCAGCACAAACGCCGACAGGTTCAGCGTCCATTTCAGCATCAGCGCAAGGAAAGCCGTAAGCAGCCAAAACGGGAAAACGATCATCTTGATAACGAACCTCATATCCAGCACCTGCCTTTCGTCCCTATTATAAAGGTGTCAACGATTGCTTTGCAAGGATGTCACCCCTTATGTACCCCCGCAGCCCTCCAACTGCGGGGGAAAATTTTAGAGTTCTGCCAGCCGAGCGAGAATTTTTCTGCCAATGTCGATCAGCTCGTCAAGCCTCTGCCGCAGGTCCTCCATGTCGTCCGCATAGACCCGACCGGTTTCATTGGCAGCTTTGGCGTACTGGTTCAGATTGTTACTGCACATTTGCAGGAGGTACGCCATGCGGCGCAGCTCCTTCAGGTCGAGGTGCAGGCAGTAACCGTCCAGTGCCATCTTGCGGATATAGGCGCTCAGGCTGCGGATGCCCATGCCCAGCATCTTTTCATAAATGCGGTTCTTCTCGGCTTTTGTGGTTCTCAGGATGATGATCTCGTCCCGCTTTTCCCTCACCGGGCATCACCGTCCTTATCCAGATAGCTTTTGAAGGGCTTCACCGGCTCCGGCTTGTCCGATTTTTCTTCCAGCGCCGCCAGCACCGAGGGGCGGCGAGGTGCATCCTTCTGTTCTTCCTCGTCCTGTTCCGGCTCGTAGCTCTTTTCGTCCACATCCAACTGGGCGTTCAGCTCTGCAAGCCGTGCGGACTTCTCCACCAGCTCTTCCTCCTGCGGGAAGGGCTTCTCCACCTCGATCTGTGCCGCCGCCTGCTGCTGATGCAGGGTAGTCAGCTCATTCTCTGCGGCAGTGATGCGCTCCGGGAAGTTGTTCAGCGAATTATTCAGACGGGTAATATTGCCCAGCGGGTCGTTGCCCAAGGGCACCGTGTACTTCCGCTGCCCTTTCAAAAGTGCCTGATACTCCGTGCGGAAAGCATCGAACCGCAGGGACAGTTCAAAGCCCCGGTAACTGCCGATGACTTTTTCCTCGGCGTTGGGCAGCTCGGAGCAGGCAAGCACCAGACGCTCGCCGGCAGTCTTTTTCTCGTCGTAGGCAACGCCCTTGATGGTCATGCCGCAAAACTCCTCCTTGCCCTGCGGATGAGCGGCGGCAAGCTGTGCGTCCGCTTTCAGTCCGGCAATATGGGTGTTCGCTTCCTGAATGTCAGCCGGAAATTTGGTCAGCAGCTTGTCTTGCAGGCGAAATTTCTGGCTCTGGTGGTCGGCTTTCAACACCTTGAGCTTTGCCACCTGCACATCCAAGTCCATCTTCTCCTTGATGAGCGGATTTCCGGCGCACAGTGCCTTGATCTCTGCATAGGAAAGCGCCTGCTCGTCCACGTCCTCGCAGGAGCGCACAGGGGATTTAGAAGTCATGATTTGCGAGATAAACCGCTGTTTATTCTCAAGAGTCTGCCATAAATAGGCATCAAATGTCCCTTCTGTGACATAGTTGAACACCTTGACTTCCTTATTCATATTACCCTGCCGGATGATGCGCCCGTTGCGCTGGGTCATGTCGCTGGGTTTCCAGCCAACATCCAAGTGATGCACCGCCACAAGTCGGGATTGCACGTTGGTGCCCGCTCCCATTTTTGCCGTACTTCCGAGCAAAACTCGTACATCGCCAGAGCGCACTTTGGAGAACAGTGCCGCCTTTTTTGCTTCGGTGTCAGCATTGTGGATGAACTCGATCTCGTTCTCCGGCACACCGGCGGCGATCAGCTTTTTGCGAATATCCTCGTAGACGTTGAAGTTGCCATCGTTTTTCGGGGTAGAGAGGTCGCAGAACAAAAGCTGGGTCAGCTTCTGGTCTTTGCCCTCGTCCCAGATCTTCAGCACGTTCCGCACGCAGACGTTGAGCTTGCTGTTGGGATCGTCCGGCAGCATGGGGTTCATCAGACGAACATCCAGACCGATTTTTCTGCCGTCGTTTGTCACACAGAGCATATTGTCCTCAGAGGCATCCACGGTGCCGGAGTGAATGCGTGCGGCACGTTTGCTCAGCTCCTGCACCATTTCCTTTTGGAGGTCGGACGGCTTTGCCACCACAGTCTCAAACTTTGCCTCCGGCACAGGCAGATGAAGCTGGTCGGAAGTTTTAATGTCCGCAACCTCCTTGAACATGGACATCAGCTCCGGCAGATTAAAGAACTTGGCAAATCTTGTCCTCGCCCGATACCCTGTACCTTCGGGGGCTAATTCGATGGCGGTGGTGGTCTCACCAAAGGTGGACGCCCAGCAGTCGAAGTGGGTCAGCTTTTTCTGCTGGAGGGTGCTGTATTGCAGATACCGCATGACCGTGTACAGCTCGGTCATGGAATTGCTTACGGGTGTACCCGTGGCGAACACCACGCCCCGGCCTCCGGTGATCTCGTCCAGATAGCGGCACTTGCCAAACATGTCGCTGGATTTCTGTGCTTCACTGGTGGATAATCCTGCGACATTCCGCATTTTTGTGGTCAAAAAGAGGTTCTTGTAAAAATGGCTTTCATCCACAAAGAGCCTGTCAACGCCGAGCTGTTCAAAGGTGATCACGTCATCCTTACGCTCATCGGAGCGCAGTTTTTCCAGCTTGGTTTCCAGCGTTTTTCGGGTCTTTTCCATCTGCTTGATGGAGAAATTCTCGCCTGCGTGGACTTTCAGCTCGTTGATGGCGGCAAGCGTTTCATAAATTTGCTCCTGAATGATACGCTCCTGCCGCTCGAAGGACAGCGGAATGCGCTCAAACTGACTGTGCCCGATGATAACGGCATCGTAATCGCCGGTGGCGATGCGAGCGCAGAATTTTTTGCGGTTGGCGGTCTCAAAGTCCTTGCGCCGTGCCACCAGCAACTTGGCATTGGGGTAGAGGTTCAGAAACTCCGATGCCCACTGCTCCGTAAGGTGGTTGGGCACTACGAACAACGATTTCTGGCACAAACCAAGGCGTTTTGCTTCCATGGCAGAGGCTGCCATTTCGTAGGTCTTGCCTGCGCCCACTTCGTGTGCAAGCAACGTATTACCGCCATAAAGAACATGAGCAATGGCGTTGCGCTGGTGTTCCCGGAGAGTGATTTCTGGGTTCATGCCGACGAAATGGATGTGGGAGCCATCGTATTCACGGGGTCTGGTGCTGTTGAACAGCTCGTTATACTGCTTCACCAGCGCAATGCGCCGCTGGGGGTCCTGCCAGACCCAGTTGGCGAAAGCGTCTTTAATGACCTGTTGCTTCTGCTGTGCCAGCATGGTCTCCCGTTTGTTCATCACACGCTTGGGCTTACCATCGGCATCCTCGATGGTGTCGTAGATGCGGACGTCTTTCAGGTTCAGCGTTTCTTCCAAGATCTTATAGGCATTGGCACGGGATGTGCCGTAGGTCTCGGACGAAATAATGTCGCCGCGTCCGGTGGCAGTCTTGCCCTCCACACGCCACTCTGCGGTATAGGGAGAATAACGCACGTTCACCGCCCGGCGCAGATAGTAGGGGATCTGGAAGGTCTCGGTCATAAACTTCTGGATGATGTCTGGGGAAAGCCATGTTGCACCCAGCCGCACATCAATTTCAGAGGCTTCCAGTTCTCTGGGCTGTGCCTTGGTCAGTGCATCCACATTGACGGCAAATTCCGGGTTGGTCTCGGCGGCAAACTGCGCCATCCGCAGCTTTGTCCGGACATCGCCGGACAGGTACTCGTCTGCCATCTGCCAGCCCGCTTCCGGGTCGGTGGGGTCGGCGGCAGGGTCTTTGAAGATCACGCCGGAAAGTTCGGTGGTAATGCGCCCATACTCGCCGGGCGTGCCCAGCAGTTCTGCCATATAGGGCAAGTCCACCTTGCCGTGTTCCCCGATGGACACCGCCAACGCTTCGCTGGGGGTATCCACACTGGTGACAGTGCGCTCCGGGCGAATCGTCCGTTTCGTAAACATTGCCGCTTTGGATTTAAGCTGCCCCTGCTCGTCCAGATTTTCCAAAGAGCAGAGCAGATAGTAAGAGGAATCCTGCTCAAACAGCCGCCCGTTTTTGCGGTCGTTCAGCAGACCGTACTTTGCGGTAAAGGCATCGTAGGCGGCGTTCAAACGCTCCTGCACTGCCTTGATGTCGGCATCGGGGTAATCCTCCAACTGTTGCTGAATCAGCTCGTTGACGATCTGCCGCAGCTCCACCATGCCGGTGACACGCCCCTTGGCGGTGTCGGACAGTTCCACCTGCGTCATCACAGAGTTTTCCCGGTAGAAAACCTCGCCGTCCACCACGGTGTAGGAGAAGTTTTTTACATCCGGGTCGGCAGGCAGGGTGCGTCGGGTGGTTTCTTCCTCGGCAATGTCGGGAGCGTCCACCTCGGCGGCGGTATACCGCCCTTCAACGTGCTGTACTGCCTCGGCAAGCTGGTCTGCAAGGTTTGCACCCTCAAGGGGCGCAACGGTCAATTCCTCTCGTCCGTACTGGGTGCTTTCGGTGGTCAGCTCGCCCAGCACCATCTCCGGGTGATCTACGAAATACTGGTTGATGGCAAAGCCGTCCTCGGTCTTGTCAAGCTGCACCCATGCAGGCTCAATGTCCGCAGGGCGGTCACGCTTCTGCAAAAAGATAATATCACTGACAACATCTGTGCCGGCGTTAGCACGGAACGCATTATTCGGCAGACGGATCGCACCCAGCAGGTCGGCACGCTCTGCCATGTGCTTGCGGGCGGTGCTGTCCTTGCTGTCCATGGTGTAGCGGCTGGTGACAAAGGCAATCACGCCGCCCGGTCGTACTTGGTCGATGGCTTTCGCAAAGAAATAATTGTGGATGGAAAATCCCAGCTTGTTGTACGCCTTATCGTTGACTTTGTACTGACCGAAAGGCACGTTGCCCACCGCTAGATCGTAGAAATCACGGCGGTCAGTGGTCTCAAAGCCAGCCACGGTAATGTCAGCCTGCGGGTACAGCTTTTTCGCAATGCGCCCGGTGATGCTGTCCAGTTCCACGCCGTACAGCCGACTGTCTGCCATACTGTCCGGCAGCATCCCAAAGAAGTTGCCTACGCCCATACTAGGCTCCAGAATATTACCGGACTTAAAGCCCATCTTCTCGACCGCATCATAGATGGCACGAATCACCACCGGGGAGGTGTAGTGGGCATTCAGGGTGCTGGAACGGGCGGCGGCGTACTCATCCTCGGAGAGCAGCCCTTTCAACTCCGCATATTCCTTTGCCCAACTATCTTTGCCGGGGTCAAAGGCATCCGCCAGACCGCCCCAGCCCACATACTGGGAAAGCACCTGCTGTTCCTCAGCGGTGGCACCCCGGTGCTCCCGTTCCAGCTTGAACAGGGTGCGGATGGCTTCAATGTTCCGGGCATATTTCTGTTTTGCGCCGCCCTCGCCCAGATGGTCATCTGTGATGTGGAAATTTCCGGCAGGCACAGCGTTCAGGGCTTCATCCAAGGCAGCGGCATCCGGGAAGGTCTGCACCTTTCCGTCCATCACGGCAGAGATGGGCAGTTCGTCCAGTTCCTCATCGGAAAGTTTCGACTCAACCTGCCGCAGATCGTTCTCAAATTGTCGTTTGTTGATAACTTCGTTATCCCACGACTGCCCGTGTGCGCTGGTGTCGATGCGAACATCCGTTTCGCCCACATAGCCGATTTTTCCTTCGATTGTTCGGGTAGGAAGGTCAACGATAACATTGTCACCGACCTTGTAATCGGGTAGGGGATGTTCCATCACTTCCTGTTCCTGCTCGTACAACTCCCGGACAAGAGCCAGCGGTTCCTGCCGGAAAATGGGCATCCGCATTTCTGCCAGTGCCACATCCTGCAAGGTCACGCTGTCTTTATCAAAATTTACCGTATCCACCCGGAAGGCACGTCCTTCCATGTGGACGGTAGCACCCAGCGGCAGATAATCCTCCCGGCGCAGATACTTGGTCTGGTGATGAGTGCCGTCCTCATTCAGCCCGGCAAGGTAGACGTTCTCGCCGCACTGCCACAGTTGTTTGGCGCGGTACGCCCACTGGCCTCTGGGGAAGCCGGTGACCGGGACGGTGCCCAATTCCGTTTCCTTTTCCAGAAGTTTGCCGCCCAGAAGTTCGCAGACCTTCCGGGCATCCTCACCGTAAAACTCAAACTGTCCGTTCTGCTCAAAGCCCACCAGCGCATCCGGGTGCTGCTCCTTCAGGGCGTTGTACTCGGCGGCGGCATCCAGCGGCAGCAGTGCCGGGCGTTCCTCTGCCTTGCTGTGATAGTGCTCCAGTTCCTCGTCTGTGACGCTGACCAGTTCCGAAAAATCCAGAGCCTCCAATTCGGTTTCGGTCAGATCTTCCAGACTTTCGTACTGGCGTTCATCTATCAGCACCTCGCCCAGATACCGTTCCACCCGGTATCCCACCAAATCCACATTAACTTGAATGGGAATATCCTCATCGGTGGCGTTGGTGTAGGCAACGCCGATCTTGGACAGGTCAGAAAAGTCCGGTTCAGAATCATATTCCTCCAGACAGAAATCCCGGATCAGGTTTTTGGCATGGGTCAAGGTAGCATCTGGCTCTACGGTGATGGGCACAGGGGGCGTGTAATGCTCCTTCTCTTTGTCCGTCAGGTAACGGTCGGACTGGATCATCAGGTCGATATACTGTTCCACCTGTGCCCATTTTAAGGTGATTTTCTGGTGGTCGGGATAATGGTCGAATTCCAGTCCCTTCCAGTCGTGGTTGACAAACCCTCTGTTGCCATCCAGATAATCGTGGGAGTGCCCACCGATGCCGTATTCCTTTGCCAGTGCCTTGGCACGGAGAGTGCGGTCTGGCTGGGTCTGGTACAGTGCCATAATGCGCTGTTTACCGCCTGCAAATCCTGAACCGTGCTTACGCAATTCGTTTTCGATTTCAGCCTGCGACAAAACAAAAGCGGAGGGCGTTTTTTCGCTCTCCGCTTGGTCGATTTTTCCAATTTGTTCAGCTTCGGTAGGAATGTGGGCATCGAAGAAACTTAGCTGTAGATCAGCTCCGTCAGCACCAGTTCCTCGGCTTGCGCTTTCAGGCTGTTCATGTGCTGTACCCACGCCATCTGCTGGCTCTCCTTGTCCGGGGCCGGGTTCTGTTTCAGAAGCTGCTTCATGGTCTGCTGCATCTGGCTCTCTGCCGTCTGCTCCACCTCCATCAGGTGCGGGTACAGGCTCCCGTTCAGGAGCATCGTGTTGTACAGCACCGGGCGATGGTCTTTCAAGTACGTCCGGCGCAGCCTGCCGTACTTGCCCAGCGGCTTCCGGGGCTGGTTCAGGGTCAGGTTCGGGAGCTGGTAGTCCCCGACGGTCGAGTAGGTCACGTTTCTGCTGTTCGTATTCATATTGGCTCCTTTCTGCATTGCGGCGGCGAATGGTTGTTTTTACGGTGCGCTCGATGT
>OHTM01000305.1_pt1 | contig 26501 bp, 24 predicted proteins | sample 1578951 | NCBI WGS metagenome assembly OHTM01 (sample SAMEA3879605, study PRJEB24766) | human gut metagenome | biome: human-associated habitat; feature: feces | place: USA | collected 1985/1987
CCAGACGGCCCAGACCACCGTTGCCGAGAGAGGGCTCCGGTTCCACCTCTTCAATATCGGAAAGGCGCTTTCCGGCAGCGGCCAGTGCATCCCGGGCTTCTTCGTACAGTCCCAGATTGATGAGGTTGTTAGACAGCAGCTTGCCGATAAGAAATTCGGCGCTGATATAGTACAGCTTGCGGCCGGTAACGGGCTGCACGCGGTCGGCACTCTTCTGCCGCACCAGCTCCAGCAGTGCCAGATACAGCTCCTGATCGGTGCAGTCCGCCAGCAGCTTTCCGGTGAGGCTCTGTAATGTTTCGGTAAAGCTCATAATGGATCCTCCTTTGTTTTCAGATACACACCTTACGGAAAACAGGTTTGACATTTATAATGCAAGATATACCAGATAAAACAATCGAAATCTTGCCTTAAAGGAGCAAATTATGGTACAATCCTATCATCTGGAGGTGAGATGATGCATAATCAGGCTTCTTTGCAGGAAACCAAGCAGCACGGTGCCGTGCGGTTCCCCTTCAATCTGTATCCCTGCACCATTCCGGGAGATTTTCCGCAGGTGGCACTGCACTGGCAGGAGAGCATGGAGCTGGTCTTTGTCAAGCGGGGCGCGGGGCTGGTGCAGGTGGGCGCTGCGTCCTGCCCGGCCTATCAGGGGGATATCTTTATTTTTACGCCCGGCACCCTCCACGCCCTGCGGCAGGCAGAGGGGCAGCGCATGGAATACGAGAACATCATCTTTGAGCTGGAGCTTCTGGGCGGTGCGGAGGACCTTTGCGCCGAAAAATACCTGCTTCCGCTCCAGAGCGGGCGGCTGCTGCTGCCTGCGCGGCTGACTCCCAACGACCTGTGTTATCTCCAGGCCGCCGCCTGCCTGCGGGAGGTGGAGGAAGCCAACCGTGCCAAGCTTCCCGGCTATGAGCTGCTGGTCAAAGGAGCACTGCTGCGCTTTCTCTCCCTGCTCATTGCGCAGGGGAAACAGCAGCTCCCCGCGGAAACTGCCGATACCCGGCGGCTGAAAGCCGTTCTGCAATGGATCTCTGTCCATTATGCCGAGGGGCTTCGGGTCGCCGATGCCGCCGGGGTCTGCTCCTTCAGTTCCAGCCACTTCATGCGCTGGTTCCGGCAGATGACAGGGCAGAGCTTTGTTGCCTTTCTGAACGAATACCGGCTGAATGCCGCCGCCGAAGCGCTGCATGCTACGGACGAGACGGTGCTGACGATCGCTTCCCGGTGCGGGTTTGAAAACCTCTCCTATTTTAACCGGGCATTCAAGGCGCATTTTGGCATGACTCCGCGGGAGTACCGGAAAAAATAAACAAAATGAGGCCGTTCCGCTTCTCTGAGAAAGAGAGGGAACGGCCTCATTGTTTTGAGTAGCTTGAGCGAGCGACAACCACCAGCTCCGCTGGTGGAAAAGAAAATGCTTTAGCTATAAGATTCAAGCGAAGCGAGATGACAAAGAAATTGTCATCTTAGAAGATGCACTTTATGATACTGCTCGTTAGAGCAGTAGGGCAAGTAATGCAGATGAAAGATGCTTGCTCGTGGCCCCTTGCAGGGGCTTTGCTAGTAAGGAGCCCTTCTAGGGCTTACTCAAGCCACCGGCTCAGCCGGTGGTTTTGACTTCTGGATCAGTGACAGCCGGATGGCAGCAGACTCCGATTCATTCAAACCAGGCTTTCCATGATCTCCGCGCACTTTTCAATGCCGATGACACCGCTATCCAATGCAATATGATAATTGAATTCATGGTAGGTTTTGTGGATCAGATAGCCTGCGATCAGGAAGGTCAGGATATCCGACAGCGGCATGGAGTACAGCACACCATCCAGCCCGAAAAAACGGGGCAGCAGCAGGGCAAAGCCCACGCCGAACACCACCTCACGCACCATGGAAAGGGCAGTGGATTCTGCTGCCTTGCCCATGGCCTGCAGGAAGATGAAGCAGGCTTTGTTGACACAGGCCAGAATGATCATGCACAGGTAGATGCGGAAGGACTTCACGGCAAAATCGGTGTAGTACACGCTCTCATTGGCGGCACCGAACAGGGCGATGAGCTGCCGGGGAAGCAGCTCCACCAGCACCAGTGCGACCACACCGACAGCGGCTTCTGCCAGCAGAAGTTTCGTGAACAGCTCCTTCACACGGGCGGGCTTCTTTGCACCCATGTTGAAGCCCACCACGGGGATGCAGCCGGCTGCCATGCCCACCACGATGGAGATGACGATCTGGAAGAACTTCATCACGATGCCCACCACAGCCATGGGGATCTGGGCGTACTGTTCCTGCCCGAACACCGCATCCAGTGCGCCGTATTTGCGGATCATGTTGTTGATGGCTGCCATGGCTGCAACAAGGCTGATCTGAGAAAGAAAGCTGGTCATGCCAAGGGTCAGGGTGCGGCCGCAGATGGAACCCTTCAGCCGAAGGTCAGCCCACGCCGGGCGAATGATCTTCATGTGCAGCAGATACCACACTGCCAGCGCAGCGGTGACCACCTGACCGATGACGGTAGCCACCGCTGCGCCCATCATGCCCCAGCGGAGACCGAAGATAAAGATGGGGTCCAGAATAATGTTCAGCACTGCGCCCGCAAGGGTGGACACCATGGCAAACCGGGGGCTGCCGTCGGCACGGATGATGGGATTCATGGCCTGCCCGAACATATAAAAGGGTACACCCAGCGTGATGTAGAAGAAATATTCCTGGGAATGATGATAGGTCTCGGCGTTGACCGTTCCGCCGAACATGGCGAGAATGGTATTTGCAAAGATCAGATACACAGCGGTCAGAACGATGCTGCTGACCAGACACATCACCACCGCGTTGCCAACGCTCCGCCTTGCCTTGGGGACTTCGTTCTGACCAAGGCTGATGCTGACAAAGGCGCAGCAGCCGTCACCGACCATCACGGCAATGGCCAGCGCCACCACCGTAAGCGGGAACACGACCGTATTGGCGGCGTTGCCGTAGGAACCCAGATAACTGGCGTTTGCAATAAAGATCTGGTCCACGATGTTGTACAGTGCGCCGACCAGCAGAGAAATAATGCACGGAATCGCATACTTCTGCATCAACTTTCCGATGCGTTCCGTGCCGAGAAATTCATTGGAACTTTCCATGGGATTCACCTTACCTTTCCATTTTAGGGCAAACAAAAAAACGAGTGGCACTCATGCAACCGGTCTTACGCATGAGTGCCACTCGTTGTACGAAATCATTATACCGATTCTCTGCCCAATTTGCAAAGGTACTTTTGCACAAGAAATCTGCGGGTCATTCTGCGCATATTGCACGATGCAAACTTTGTGGAAAATCACCTTTGAAGCCATGGAGTGGTTTGTGTTATAATAGAAAAGAACGAAAACGCGCTGGAAAGTCTGTTTTGCACAGTCTGTTCCACTTGGATGAAAGAGGAGCAATATGGTAAAGTATCAAGCAGGAACGCTCGTGGTTTATGGGAACCTCGGGGTACATGTGATTGAAACTGTCGGGCCGCAAAGCTTTTGCGGAGAACTGGCAAAGGATTATTACACCCTTCGTCCTTATTTTTCGGATTCCCACGACCGCAGCTATATTCCGACTGCAAAGGAAGGCGTTCTCCGCCCGGTCAGCTCTGCAAAACAGATCACGGCAGGGCTTGAGAAGATAAAAGTGGAAGAGCTTCCGGTGCCTGCTGCAAACAATCAGACCATGTTGGCAGAACATTACCAGGCAATGATCCACACCAATGATTTTTATGAGTATCTGAAGCTGTTCAAGGAGCTGTACCGGAAGCAGAACGCCCAGCGGGGCAGAGGCCGGAAGGTCAACGCCATGGACAGTCACTTTTACCAGATGGTAGAGAATGTTCTGCGGGAGGAGCTTGCAGCTGCTTTCGGGGAATCGCAGGTGGATGCGGACAAGCAGCTGATTGCAGCGGTTTCGTCTGGAAAATTTACCACTGGTTAAAATGTACCCGGTCATCCTCATAGCGGCTCTCACGCGGGGCAGTAAGGCCAGCTTCCGGGTAGCCAAGGGCGATGATGGAGTGGGGCACAATGGTCTCCGGCAGACCGAAGAGCTTTTGCTGGGCCTCTACCCGGTCCATCTGGGGCCAGGTGCCCAGCCAGACTGCGCCAAGCCCCAGCTCCTGTGCAGCAAGGCAGATGTTCTGGGCGGCAATGGCTCCGTCAATGACCCAGTAGTCCTTTGCAAAGCGGAACGCACGGTCAAGGTCGCCGCAGACGAGGATACCGGCGGCAGCTTTCCGCAGCGGCTCAGCAGGGCGGCCATTGGCATCGGCCATCTGTGCCAGCTTTTCCGGGTCGGTCACCACCAAGAAAGACCAGTCCCGTGCATTGACGCAGCTGGGGCCGCTCATGGCCGCTTCCAGCAGCTGGTGCAGTGTTTCGCTTTTGATGGGCTTGTCGGTGAATTCCCGGCAGCTGCGCCGGGTGAGAATGGCATCCAGAGTGTTCATAAATCAGTGCCTCCTGTTTTGATTTGCCCCAGTATAGCACAGTGATTATTCCTCGGCTTCGGCCTTTGCAGTTTCAAGGAAGGCCCGGATCTTATCCACCTGGATCTGTGCCACGGCCCGGCCGGTCTCGTAGACGCGGCGCAGCTGGTCGGGGTCACGCTCCATGGCACCGATCTCCAGCGGGATGGGCGGGCGGATAACGTAATCCTTGCCGGACTGCTCCAGCATGGAGATGTAGCTCAGGGTTTCGTTGTAGCGCTCGTGGCGGTCGGCCACAGCCTCCACAAAGGCAGGATAGCGCAGATACCGTGCCCGGATGGCGGGCAGCATGGGATTCTTCTTTTTCACAAACCCCTTGGGCTGGGTCAGGATGATGAGGTTCCGCTTGTAGCCGATGGACTCAAAGAAGCGGATGGGGATGGAATCGGCAACGCCGCCGTCCAGCAGGCCGTAATGGCCGATCTTGACGATCTTTGCGGCCAGCGGCATGGATGCCGAGGCTTCCATCCAGCGCACATCCTCCGCATCACCGGTGCGGCACTTATAATAGATGGGGTCGCCGGTGCGGACATCGGTGCAGACCACAAAGTAATCCATGGGGGATTCCCGGAAAGCCTTGTCGTCGAAGGGGTCGAGCTTTTCGGGCACCTCGTGGTAGCAGAAATCCTCGCTGTACAGGTTGCCGGTGCGCAGCAGATTGCGGAAGCTGGCATAGCGTTTGTCATTGCAGTAGGTGGTATTGTAGCGGATGGTCCGCCCGATCTGGTGGGATTTGTAGTTGCAGCCGAACACTGCTCCCGCCGAAACACCCACCATGCCGTCTACCGTGATGCCCTGCTCCATCAGAACATCCAGAACACCGGCAGTGAACATGCCCCGCATGGCACCGCCTTCCAGGATCAATCCGGTCTTCATACGCGTGATACTCCTTCTCCTCACAATGCATCCCGCCCGAACAGGCGGCAGGATGCAGAAAACGGGCACCTTTCCCTGTGCCCGGAGCGCCCCGGAAATCCACCCGGAGCCGTTGCTTCCAGTATACTCAAATTTTGCTGAAAAACAAGAGAGAAAATGCCAAAAGACCTTGAAAACAGGGGGGCAAATCCGGTATACTAGGTAAAATCAAAATGCAGTACCAAAGCTTGGAGGAAGAGACGGATATGAAACTGCTGGAAGAACGCATTCAGAGAGACGGGATCGTGCGCGAGGGCAATGTGCTGAAGGTGGATAGCTTCATCAACCACCAGATGGACATCCCCCTGTTCCGCGAGATGGCAAAGGAGTGGAAGCGCCTGTTTGCAGGCAAGCCCGTCAACAAGGTGCTGACCATTGAGGCCAGCGGCATCGGCATTGCCGCTGTGGTTGCCAGCGAGTTCAATGTGCCTGTGGTGTTTGCCAAAAAGTCCATGAGCATCAACCTGGATTACGACAACTATGAGACCAAGATCCAGTCCTTCACCCACAAGAAGATCTACAATGTCATTGTCTCCAAAAAGTTCCTCACCGCAGAGGACCATGTCCTGATCATCGATGACTTCCTGGCAAACGGCTGTGCCCTGATGGGCCTGCTGGATCTGGCCAAGGAGGCCGGAGCCACGGTCGAGGGCATTGGCATTGCCGTGGAGAAGGGCTTCCAGCAGGGCGGCGAGCTCATCCGCAGCAAGGGCATCCAGTTGGAGAGCCTTGCCATTGTGGAATCCATGAACAGCGAGACCGGCGAGATCAAGTTCCGCGAGCAGCCGCACCAGAACTGAAAACAAGCAATTCAAGACCGCTTCGGCGGTCTTTTTTGCTGCCCATTTTCAGGCCCCGTCAAAACTGTCGCCGTCAGCGGGGAGGTCGGCGGCGGTCTCTGCTGTGGAGGCAGCCGGGGCTTCCGTGGTGCGGGGCACGCCCTTGTACACCAGCGTCTGCTCCAGCACTTCGGCACAGACCGGTGCCGAAAGACTGCCGCCGGCGGTGGTCCAGCTGTGTGGCTCATCCAGACAGACCAGACACAAAAACTGCGGGTCATCAATGGGCGCTACCGCCACAAAGCTGGCGATGCGGGCTTTCTCGTCGGCGCTGTCCAGCTTCTGGCTGGTGCCGCTTTTGCCGCCCACCCGGTAGCCCGCGATCTGTGCGTTGCGTCCGCCGCCGTACAGCACCACCGCCTCCATCATCTCCCGCATGGCGGCGGAGGTGGCGGGCTGGATCACCTGCCGCTTGCACACCGGAGCATTGTGCTGCAAAACGCTGCCGTCCGGCGCTAGGATGTCCGATACCAGATACGGCTGCATCAGACGCCCGCCGTTTACCACCGCGCAGACGGCAGCAGCTATTTCCAGATAGGAAATTTTGCTGCTCTGCCCGAAGGCACAGGACGCCAGCTCTACCGGCCCCATGCGGTCGGCGGTGTAGTACAGGCTCTTTTTCGGCTCGGCGGGCAGGTCGATGCCGGTGGGCTCCCGTAGGCCGAAAGCGGCAAAATAATCGCAGAAAGCCTGCTTGCCCAGCCGCGCCCCGATCTGGATGAAGCTCTGATTGCAGGAGTTTTCCAGCGCTTGGGTCACGGTCTGGCTGCCGTGGCGCTTGTGGTTGGCGCAGTGGAAACGCGTGCCTGCCACCGAGATGGAGTCTCCGCAGTAAAAGGTGGAGTGCCGGGTGATGGCACCGGCATCCAGCGCCGCCGCACAGGTGATGAGTTTGAACACACTGCCCGGCTCGTACAGGTCGCTCACCGCCTTGTTGCGCCACTGGGTCTGCTGCGCCAGCTGCAAAGCGGCGGCGCGTTCTTTACCGGAAAGGGCGTCCACGGCGGCGCGTGCGGCTTTGTCGGCGATCACCCGGGGCTGGTTGGGGTCGTAGGCCGGGGTGGTGGCCATGGCCAGCACTGCCCCGGTGTTCACCTCCATCACGATGCCCACGCTGCGGGCAGCTACATGGTGCTCCTGCACCGCATAATTCAACGCATTTTCAAGGTAATGTTGAATATTTGCATCGATGGTCAGCCGCAGCCCGCTGCCCTCCACGGGCGTAAGTTCCGTCTCGTAGCTCTGCGCCAGCGTGTAGCCCCAAGCATTCACCGCAGTCAGCACCACCCCGTTCTGCCCGGTAAGGGTGTCGTTATATTTCAGCTCCAGCCCGCTGACCCCGGCGTTGTCCACATTGGTGAACCCCAGCACCGAGGCCAGCAGCTCCCCCTGCGGGTACCAGCGCTTGGAGTCCTGATTGATGCGCACGCCGGTAATGCCGTTCGCCGCGCAGAAATCCCGCACGGCATCAGCAGTTTCCCGCTCCACCCGGTAGCGCAGAAGGCAGTCGTTGGAGCGCCGGTCGCTGAACTTTTCCAGCAGTTTTGTTTCGTCCAATTCCAGTATCTCCGCAAGCCCTTTGGCAGCGAGGGCAAGCTTCTCCTCCGGCATCTCCCGGGGGCTGGCGCGCAGGGTCCAGCAGCTGCTGTTGGCGGCAAGCAGCGCACCATCGGCGCTGTATATTTTGCCCCGGTCAGCGGGCACAACGGTGTCCCGCAGCTGCTGTCCCAGCGCCCGCTGGGTGTACCAGCCGCCGGTGCATAATTGCAGCCAGAACAGTCGCCCGATGAGCCCTGCAAAGCAGACGGCGCACAGCCCCACCGCAATGAGCCGCGCCCGCAGACGGAACGCCCGCTCCGGTAAAGTGCGCAGGGCGTCCGTGGGTTTTGAGCCGCGCATGGCAGCACCCCCTTTGCGGGCAGTTTATGCGCCCGGCAGCAGCGTGTATGACTAACCACCCCCGCACCCGCGTACAATAACAGAAACGGAGGTGACCGGGATTGCACAGAACTGCTGCCCGCAAAGGGCTGCTGCGGCCGCTGCCGCCCATGGACCTGCCCTTTCTGGTGCTGGTGCTCACGCTGGTAGCCTTTGGGCTGGTGATGTTGTGCAGCGCCAGCAGCGCGGTGGCGCTGTACCGGCGGCAGGACGCCTTTGCCTATGTGCGGCCGCAGCTGCTGTACGCCGCCATGGGTCTGGCGGCGATGTGGATGGCCAGCCGGGTGGATTACCACATCTATCACAAACTGGCGTGGCCGCTGCTGGCGCTCTCGCTGGTGCTGCTGACGGCGGTGCTGTTCATGCCGGAGTATAACGGCTGTAAGCGTTGGCTGGTGCTGCCGGGGCTGGGCACATTACAGCCCAGCGAGATCGCCAAATTTGCGGTGGTGCTGGTATTTGCCCATATCATCGCCCTGAACCACGACCGCATGGGCAGCTTTGCGGTGGGGGTAGTACCCTTTGCGCTGGTGCTGGGGGTGGTGGCGATACTCATGCTGCTGGAGCCCCACCTTTCCGGCACGGTGCTGATCTTGAGCATCGGCGCGGTGCTCATGTTCGTGGGCGGCACCGGGCTGCGGTGGTTCATGCTGGCGGGGGCGGGCGGCGCTGCCGCCATTGGCACAGCCATCGTGCTCATGCCGGAGCTGGTGCCCTACGCCGCCGACCGTCTTAATTCGTGGCTGGACCCCTTTGCCGACCCGCTGGGCGACGGACACCAGACCATCCAGAGCCTATATGCCATCGGCTCCGGCGGGGCGGCAGGGCTGGGGCTGGGCAACAGCCGTCAGAAACATCTGTTCGTGCCCGAGCCGCAGAACGACTTCATCTTTTCCATCCTCTGCGAGGAACTGGGCTTTCTGGGCGCGTGTGCGGTCATTCTGCTGTTCAGTGCGCTGCTGTGGCGGGGCATCACGCTGGCGGCGCACGCGCCGGACCGCTTCGGGGCACTGCTGGTGGTGGGTTTTGTGGTGCAGGTGGCGCTGCAGGCGGTGCTGAATATTGCGGTAGTTACTAACACCATCCCAAACACCGGCATCAGCCTGCCCTTTTTCTCCTCCGGCGGCACCAGCCTGATGATGCTTCTGGGCGAGATGGGCATCGTGCTCTCGGTATCCCGGGGCGAAAGCTGATATAGACCGGCATTTCCAGCCGCAAAGGGGAAATATCGGTGCAGGAAAGCCGAAAAAAGCGGACAAATGACCGGACAAATCCCGCAGACAGCGGGAAAGCCGTTTCCGGCGCATTTCTTTGACCAAAGACCCTCGTTTTGCATACCATGGGGTATCTTTTGCAGAACGGGGGTCTTGGCATGGCTGGGGATTGGATTATTACGGGTGGACGGCCTTTGCAGGGCAGGGTGGAAGTGCCTGCGGCCAAAAACAGTGTGCTGCCGCTGCTGGCAGCAGCACTGCTGTGCAGCGGGCCGGTGCGGCTGCAAAATGTGCCGCGCCTGACCGACGTGGAGGACTGTCTTGCCCTGCTGCGGGGCGTGGGTTGCACAGCAGGCTGGCAGGGCGCAGCGCTGGCGGTGCAGGGACAGCCCATGCGCACCGACCTTGCACCGGAGGCCGCAGGCCGGATGCGGGCATCCATCCTGTTCTGCGCCCCGCTGCTGGCGCGGCTGGGGCGGGTGAGCACCGTGCTGCCCGGGGGGTGCCGCATCGGGGCAAGGCCCATCGATCTGCATTTGCAGGGGCTGGCGCAGATGGGCGTGCGGCAGCTGCCCGCTGCGCCCGGACAGCTTACGCTTTACGCCCCGGCGGGGCTGCGGGGCGCGGAGATCTGTCTAGCTTTCCCCAGCGTGGGCGCTACCGAAACGCTGCTGCTGGCCGCTGCCACAGCGCAGGGGCAGACCGTGCTGCATGGCGCTGCAAAGGAACCGGAGATCGTGGATCTTGCCGCCTTCCTCAACGCCTGCGGCGGCTGCGTGGAGGGTGCGGGCACCGACACCATCCGGGTGCAGGGAAGGCGCTGTCTTGCGGGCTGCACCTTTGCGCCGATGGCAGACCGCATCATCGCCTCCACACTGGCCTGCGCAGTGGCAGCGGCGGGCGGCCGGGTGGAACTGGCGGGCTGCGCACCCGGGCTGTATGCGCCGCTGCTGGAAATTCTGGAACAAATGGGCTGCACTGTAGAGCGGGCAAACGATGCTGCCGCCATTTCACGGTTCGGGGCGCTGCGCGGCGCGGGAAATGTGCACACCGCACCCTATCCCGGTCTTGCCACGGACGCCGCCCCGCTGCTGGCGGCGGTGATGCTCTGCGCACAGGGCGAAAGCAGCCTGCAGGACAGGGTGTTTGAAAACCGTTTTGCCTGTGCCGGGGGCTTTGCGGCGCTGGGGGCTAACGTCCGGGTGGCAGAGCGCACGTTGTATGTGCAGCCTGCCGGGGCGCTGCACGGGGCAAAGCTGACCGCACCGGACCTGCGCGGCGGGGCGGCGCTGGTGGTTGCAGCGCTGGCTGCCCGGGGCAGCAGCCGCCTTGACGGGGTGGAACTTGTCCGGCGCGGCTATGCGGAGCTTGACCGGCTTTTGGCGGGGCTGGGCGCACAGATTTGGCAGGAAATTCCCGCCCGGAGAGGGCTTGCGAAAAAAACCCCCATGAAAAAGCAATTTTGTCTTGCAATCGGAGCGAAAAAATGATACGATACAGTTATATAAGTATCGTATGATAGTTTCTGTGCGGCTTTTGCGCAGTTCCACATAAAAATCCGATGGAGGACAAAGTTATGGCATTGATGCTCGACGAAGAACTGGACGAAAACGTTACGACGATCAAGGTGATCGGTGTAGGCGGCGGCGGCGGCAACGCCGTGAACCGCATGGTGAGCGACGGCCTGCAGGGCGTGGAGTTCATCGCCATGAATACCGACCAGCAGGCACTGGCCAAGAACCATGCCTCGGTCAAGGTGCAGCTGGGTTCCAAGCTGACCAAGGGCCGCGGTGCGGGTGCAGACCCGGAGATCGGCCAGCGCGCCGCTGAAGAAAGCAAGGACGAGATCGCCAATGCCCTCAAGGGCTCCCAGATGGTCTTTATCACCGCCGGTATGGGCGGCGGCACCGGCACCGGTGCAGCACCCGTTGTGGCCGAGGTGGCACACGACTTGGGCATTCTGACCGTTGGCATCGTTACCAAGCCCTTCTCCTTTGAGGGCAAGCGCAAGATGGGTCTGGCCGAGCAGGGCATTGCCAACCTGCTGATGCACGTTGACAGCCTGATCGTCATCCCCAACGAGCGCCTGAAGATGATCAGTCAGGAAAAGATCACCCTGATGAATGCCTTTCAGGCTGCCGACAACGTGCTGCGTCAGGGCGTGGAGTCCATCTCTGCCCTGATCAACGTGCCCGCCTTCATCAACCTGGACTTCGCCGATGTGCGCTCCATCATGAAGGATGCCGGCTACGCCCACATGGGCGTGGGCAGCGCCAAGGGGGCCGGCAAGGCCGAGAACGCCGCCAAGGCTGCTATCTCCAGCCCGCTGCTGGAGACCAGCATTGCCGGTGCACACGGCGTTATCATCAACATCACTTCCAGCCCGGACATCGGTCTGGAGGATGTGGAGACCGCCGCAGGTCTTATCACCCAGAGCGCACATCCCGATGCAAACATCATCTGGGGTACTGCATTTGATGAGAACCTGTCCGATGAGATGCGCGTGACCGTTGTGGCCACCGGTTTTGACAACAAGAGCGCCAGTGACCTGCGCAACAGCATCAACAACGCCATGGGCGGTGCACAGTCTGTGCCGTCTGCGGTGTTCAGCAGCGACACCGGTGCAGCAGCAGCCCCGGCAGGCAATACCGCCCCGGCTGCTGCTCCGGCTGAAAAGAAGGCCGTGGAGGAGGAAAGCAGCGACAACCGTTACTACGACGAGCTGCTGGCCATCCTGAACAAGCGTAAGTAAGATCAGGCTACAATGGGGCTGGCAGCTGCGCCCATGCGGTCAGCGCCGGTTCCATGTAAGGTGTGCATGGGAGGGCATCATGGTGCAGACAGAGCGGGAGACCGGTGCCTTGCGCGGACAATTTGCCCGGCAGGTCACTGTACAGGCATCTGCCGCAGCTCAGGCGGAAAGCGCCCGGGCGCAGGCAGAGCAGCTGAGCCGCAAGCTGGCTGCGGCACGCGCCGAGGTGCGCCGGTATCAGACCCGGATGTTCGCCTTTGAGCGCACTCTGCTTGCCCTCAAGCACGATAATGCAGAGCTGGAGACCGCCTGTGAGCAGGCGCAGGAGCAGCTGGAACAGGCCAACGCCCGGGCAGAAAAGGCTGAAGCCGCCTGCCGCAGAGCCGAAGCTGCCCTTGCAGCCATACAGCAGACTGCCCCGGAAACACCCACACAGCCGGACACAATCCCCGAGACTGTGCCGCAGTGCGAAGCGGTGGAGGAACAGCCTGCGCCGGAAACGGAAGAACTGCTCTGCGCCCCGGAACAGGCACTGCCCCCGGAGCCCGCACAGTCTGCATGGCAGCCGGAGACCCGGCTGGAGCAGATGGCCGCGGAGCTAATGGGCTGGTTCGATGCCATGATGCCCCAAGAGTGAACCTAGAAAGGACTGTTGCGTGTTTTGCGCAGCAGTCCTTTTTCTTTCTGCGTGGGACGATTTAAAATGCGCTCCGCTTTGCTTTGCGCATCATCAGCGGAAATAAGGTTTATATTTCGCGGTTGCCGCGCTCTGCGGAGCGCGGCAACCGCATTTTCACAGGAAGGGCTGTAACGACAAACGGCTTGCTTTCGAACAACGTTTGCAAAGGGTACTGTAAAAATTGGATTGCATTTATACAGCCGGGAATGAGAACGTTTGCAGAAAATACCGGAAAATGGCAGAAATGTTGCACGCAGCCTTGCATTTTGCTGTAAAATCCAGTAAAGTATAAATGAATGTAAAAAAGCGGATGCCGGGCGTAAGTCCGCTGCATCCGGTCAGTGCAAGCAGCGTACCCGGAACAAAGCCGGGGCAGAAGGATGCACCGCAGAAGGAGAGACATGGCCATGAACGAGAAACCGAAGATCCTGATCACGGATGATTCCGAGATCAACCGTGCCCTGCTCAAGGAGATACTGGGCGATGGCTATGACTATCTGGAAGCCGAGGACGGCGCAGCGGCGGTGGAGCTGATGCGGCAGCGCACGGATATCTCCCTGCTGCTGCTGGATCTGATGATGCCGGGCATGGACGGCTTTGATGTGCTGCGGGTGATGAAGTACCACGCATGGTTGGACGAGATCCCGGTCATCGTCATTTCGGCGACAGAGGACACCGCCAACATCGAGCGCGCCTACGATCTGGGCGTAACGGACTACATCCGCCGCCCTTTCGAGCGCATCATGATCCTGCGCCGGGTGAAGAATGTCCTCATGCTGTACGCTAAGCAAAAGCGGCTCACCCGCCTTGTCACCGATCAGGTGTACGAAAAAGAGCACAACAGCGTGCTGATGATCAGCATCCTGAGCCATGTGGTGGAGTTCCGCAACAGCGAAAGCGGGCTTCATGTCCTGCACATCCGCACCCTGACCGACCTGCTTTTGCACCGGCTGGTGCAAAAGACCGACCGCTATCAGCTGGACGAAAGCGATATCGCCCGCATCAGCACGGCCTCGGCGCTGCATGATATCGGCAAGATCGTTATCCCGGAGGAGATCCTGAACAAGCCCGGACGCCTGACCGCCGAAGAGTTTGCAATTATCAAGAACCATACCGTGGCGGGTGCGCAGATGCTGCAGGATCTGGGACAGGCTATTGCGCAGGACGAGCCGCTGTTGCAGGTGGCGCACGCCATCTGTCGCTGGCACCATGAGCGCTGGGACGGCAATGGCTACCCCGACCGGCTGAAAGGGGACGAGATCCCCATTGCGGCGCAGGTGGTGGCGCTGGCAGACGTGTACGACGCCCTGACCAGCGAGCGCTGCTATAAGCACGCCTACGACCACGACACCGCGCTGCGCATGATATTGAACGGCGAGTGCGGTGCCTTCAACCCGCTGCTGCTGGATTGCCTGCAGGAGTCCTCGGAGCAGCTGCGTGCCGAGCTGAACCTCTCGGAGTGGGACCGGGGCTTCCGGCAGGAGACCCACCGCCTTTCCGAGGAGATCCTGCACCGGGAGGCGCTGCCCCGGGAGAACCACGCTCAGCTGCTGCTGGAGCAGGAAAAAGAGCGCACGGATTTCTACGCCGCCCAGTGCGGCGGCATCCGGTTCGACTACGATTTGTTGGCTGGCAGCGTGACGGTGTATGACTACCACGCCGAGCCGATGCAGCAAAAAACGGTAACGGATTTTGCACAGGGCAGGGGACTTGGCTTTTTGAACGAGCAGGATCGGCGCAAGCTTTCCAAGGCTATCAGCCGCGCCACGCCGGAAGCGCCGGACGTGGTGCTGCCGGTCATGGTGAAGCGGGGCGGAGAGCCGCGGCTGCACCGGATGGCGCTGCATACTATCTGGAGCGGTGCCGGGGTGCGCCGCTGCGTGAATGTGCTGGGTCAGCTCACCGACGAGCAGCACCGCGTGGAGCATCAGGCCGAACTGCTGACCGCACTTGACCCGGAAGAGGACCCTGCCCACTTCCTGCGGCGGCTGCAGGGCATCTTTGACGTGGTGCGTCTGGTAGACCCGGGGCACCGCAAGGTGCTTACGCTGGACAGTGACGGCATCCTGACTGAAAAGCCCGGCAGCTGCCACATGGTATGGAACCGGGATACCCGGTGCGAGAACTGCATCTCGGCCAAAGCCTACGCCCGAAAGACCATCCTGAATAAGATCGAGTTCAAGGACGAGGAAGCCTACTTTGTCATCTCCAAGTACATTGAGGTAGGCGGCAGGGGCTGTATGCTGGAACTGGTCACCCGGCTGACGGATGGCCGCTGGCTGGATATGGGCGGCCACCGGCTGCTGCTGGACCGCTGCGACGGAATGGAGCGCAGCGCCTTCATAGCCCCCCTGACCGGGGCCTACACCCGCCGCTATTTTGATAAGTTCCTTGCCAGCGGCGAGATGAGCGGCGGCGTGGCGATGATCGACGTGAATCAGTTCAAGTCGGTCAACGACAGCTTTGGGCATCTGGTGGGAGATGAAGCACTGAAAACGGTGGCGGAAGCCATGCAGAACTGCCTGCGCCAGACCGATATCCTGATCCGCTATGGCGGCGATGAATTTTTGCTGCTGATGCCCCAGAGCCGCCCCAACGGGGTGGAAAGCGTCATCCGGCGTGTGCAGGACGCCGTGCAGGCGGCACGGGTGCCCAGCCACCCGGAGCTCCGGCTTTCGGTAAGCATTGGCGGGGTATGCGACGTGCAGCCCCTGACCGAAGCCATCCGTCAGGCGGACGTCCGGATGTACCGCAATAAAGAAAACGGATAACAAAAAGCGTTGCACAAAACACTGTGCAACGCTTTTTTATTCTCTAGCGCATATTACTGGTGCGGTGTTCCATCAGGTAGGTAGCCTGCAGGTCTGCGATGTGCAGCTTGACCGCCAGCGGGTACTTGTCGTAGGCTTCCGAGATGGCAAAGCAGCCGCCCCGGGCAGCATCATCAAAGCCGCCCATGTGCCAGCGGATGGCAACTGCTTCTTCCACCTTCAGCTTCATGAACCGCTCGATGAGGAACACGCTCTTTTCGCCGTGACCGTAGGGGAACAGGTCCTCTACACTGTAAAAAGGCGCTTTCTCCCACTGTCCGGTGGCTTCGTTCTTCACGTTGCGGGTGCCCAGCTTGTAATAGTTGGCCTTGCACAGATCGTGCAGCAGGGCACAGATGGCGTAGCTCTCCTCGCTTTCACCCTCGGTAAAAAAGCTGTCGTGCAGCGCATGGTAGACGTTCAGGCTGTGCATACACAGCCCGCCTTCACAGGCTCCGTGGAAGCGGGTGGACGCCGGTGCGGTAAAAAAATCCGTCTTTTTGTCCAGCCAGTCCAGCAGCTTTTCACTGCCCGGACGGGTGACGTGCTGCTGCCAGATGTCCAGAAACTCTGCGCGGTCGCCCCCGCTCACAGCTCCATATCCTCCAGAATGCCCTTGAGGATGGCCAGCTCGTCGTGGCTCAGGGAGATACCCTTGCCCATGCGGGTGCCGTCCGGGGACCAGTCGCGGATGTCGTACTTGGGCTCGCCGTCGTTCCAGCTGATAAGGTTCAGCTGACGCTCCCAGCCGCGGGGACGCTGGCTCAGCACGGCTACACGCTGGACAACTTCGTATTTGATCTCTGCCATATTGCAAAACCTGCCTTTATGTTTGTATGCTACCATAATAAGGGAAGTGCGGCGAGATTTCAACAGGTAAACTGAAATATTTTAAAAAATTTTTGTTACGCTCAACCGTAAGGGGCATCCTCGCGCCATTCCACCAGCTCCAAAACGGCGGCGGTGTCCTCGTCCGGGGCAGGGTGACGGCTGTGCAGCTTTTGCTTTGTGCTGAACAGCCCGGGCGCGTAGTGCGCCATCACGCTGGTCTGCACGTCCCCGGCCAGAAAGGCGGCGGCGTTTTTCTGGCGGCAGGCCATGGGGGTGCCGTCTGTCATGGGGACGCCGGGCTTTTCCGGCTGCGGCAGTTCCGGTGGGGGCAGCTGGGTGCCGGGTGCGTCCGGCGCAGCCGGGGGCTGCAGGGGCATACTGCCCAGCGGCGGGGCATTGCGGGTGCTGTTTGCCTGCGGGGCGGCAGCGGTGCCGGGCTGGTTTTCCAGTTCGTGTCGGATGAAGGGCTCCAGAGAGTTCATCAAAATCACCTCCGCCCCTAGTGTGCCCCGCCAGAAGCGTTTTACACCCGCAGCTCTACGGTGGAGCCGCCGGTGCGGGCTTTGTGCACCACCACCTGCCGGTCGATGCGGTCCTTGAGCGCCCCCACATGGGAGATGATGCCCACCAGCCGGTCGCCCTCGGTCAGGCCGGAAAGCACCCGGATGGCCAGCTCCAGCGATTCCTCGTCCAGCGAACCGAAGCCCTCGTCCAGGAACAAAGTATCCAGCCGGATGCCGCCGGCGCTGCTCTGCACCTCGTCCGAAAGGCCAAGCGCCAGCGCCAGCGAAGCCTTGAAGCTCTCACCGCCGGAAAGGGTCTTTACGCTGCGGCGGGTGCCGTTGTAGTGGTCGATGACGCCAAGGTCCAGCCCGGACTGGCTGCGCTGGTTCTCTGCACCGATGCGCTCCAGCTCGTACTGCCCGGCGGTCATCTGCATCAGCCGAGTGTTGGCGTAGCGCAGAATGCGGTCCAGATAGTTCATCTGGATGTAGGCTTCCAGTTTGATCTTTTGCTTGCTGGTCAAAGTGCCGCCCGCTGTGGCAGCCAGCGCGCTGACCCACTGCCACCGGCTTTCCAGCGTCTGCCGCGCTTCGGCGGCCGCGCGGTACTGCGCCGCCGTTTTGCGGTTGGGCAGCAATTGTGCCGAAAGCTGCTTTTCCCGGCTGCGCAAAGTCTCCCGCGCGGCGGTCAGCGTGATCTGCTGTGCGGTAAGTTCCTCGGCGCTGCGGGCGGGCAGCTCCTTTTGGGCGGCGGTCTGCTGGGTGCGCAATGCTTCTACGGCGGCTTCGGCGGCGGCAACGGTCTGCTCGGCCTGCTTCAGGCGGCGCTGTGCCGTGTCCATGCCGGTGCGCAGGGCACTGCGGTCGGCTTCCAGCTTGTCCAGTGCCGCCTGCGCGTCCGCGCGCCGGGGGTAGGGCAGGGCGGCGCGCCGCTCTGCGATCTGCCCTTCCAACGCGTCTGCACCGGCATTCTGGGCGGCGGCGCTGCGGTCAGCTTCGGCAGCGGCCTGTTCCAGCGCTGGGCGCTGGCGGGTCTTGTTTTGCCGGTCAGCTTCCAGCTGTGCCTTGCGGCGGCAGTCAGCTTCGGCCTGCCGGCACTGGGCGGCACAGTCGGCCTGTGCCGTCTGCAAGGCGGCGCTCTCCTCGGCCAGAACATTGGTCATCAGGGCAAAGGTGAGGGGCACCGTGCCCTCCGGGGCGGTAAAGCGCTCCGGCAGCAGGGTCTCGGCGTCCCGCCGGAGAGAGATCTTTGCTTCGTTGGCAGCGGCAAGGGCGCTCTGGGCGGCAGCGCTGGCAGTCTGTGCCTGCCGGTCAGCCGCGGCAGCGGACTGCCGTGCAGCTTCCACCTGCGCCTGCGTGGGCGCGGTATGGGGCAGCAGGGCGCGGGCAGGGTGATGGGTACTGCCGCACACCGGGCAGGGTGCGCCCTCGACAAGGCTTTCGGCCAGCAGTCCGGCCTGTGCGTCCAAGAATGCCCGTTCCAGTGTATTCTGCCGGGTGCGGGCTTCATCCTGTGCGGCGGCAGCGGCGCGGTAGCTCTCCTGCGCCTTGTGTGCGCGTTTGGCCTGATGCTGGCATTCCGCAAGGCGCTGTTCCAGCTTTGCCAGCGCTTCGCCGCGCTGTGCCAGCTGGGTGCTGTGGGTTTGCAGCGCCAAAAGCCGGGTGTCTGCGTCTGCCAGTGCGGAAAGTTCGGTCTCAGCGGCGGCAAGGGCGGCGTTCAGACTGTCCAGCTGGGTGCGCCGCTTTTGTGCCTGTGCTGCCGCCAGCCGGGCGGCGTCCCGCGCTTCGGTCTGCTGGCGGCAGAGGGCGTCCAGCGCGTCATAGGCCGCAAGGGCGCTCTGTGCCTGCGTCACCTGCGCGGTGAGGGCATCCAGCTGCGCAGCGTCCCCGGCGTGGCGGTCGGCTTCGGCGCGGGCGGCGTCCAGTGCGGGCCTTGCGGCGGCAAGCTCTGCCTGCCGGGCGGTCAGCTGCTGCGCCAGCCGCTGTGCCTGTGCGGCGGCACCCAGCTGTTGCTGTACTTTGTCCAGCTGTGCTTCGGTGGTTTGCAGGGCGGTGCCGGCTTCTTCCAGCGCCGCAGCCTGCCGTGCGGTCAGGGCGTCCAGTAAAGTAAGCGCCGTTTCCGGCACGGTCTGGGCGCACAGGGCGCGCAGCGCCTCAGCGTCTGGGTCCTCCGGGCTGAATTGCAGCCCGCCCAGCAGGCTGTCCAGTTTGGCGTTCTGAGCGGTGCGCTGCTGGTTCAGCGCGGCGGCTTCTGCCTGCAAACGCTCCTGCAGTTGGGCATAGCGCTGGGTGCGGAACAGCTTGCGGAAGATGCGGCTGCGCTCCTCCGTAGAAGCGTTGAGCAGCTTTGTGAACTGCCCCTGCGCGATGAGTACGATCTGGGAAAACTGGTTGTAGTCCAGCCCGATGATCTCCTGCACGGCGGCGGTCACGTCCTTTGCTTTGGTCACCGGCGGGCGGGTGTCCGGGTAGGTCAGGGTGGCATCTGCCTTTTCGGTGGTCATGCCCTCGCCCCGGGCCTTGGGACGCTGGTACTCCGGGTTGCGGCGCACCGTGTAGCGCACGCCGTGCACCTCAAATTCCAGCTCCACAAAGGTGGGGGTCTTGTCGTCTGCGTACTTGCAGCGCAGCATGGAGCCCTCCCGGATGCCGCTGCTGGAATGATCGTACAGCGCATAGGTGATGGCGTCAAAAATAGTGGTCTTGCCCGCGCCGGTGTCGCCGGTAATGAGATACAGCCCGCCTTTGCCCAGCTTTTCAAGGTCAAGGGTAGTCTGGGCGGCATAGGGGCCAAAGGCCGAAAGGGTCAGTCGCAGCGGTCTCATAGGGTGTCGCCCTCCTTCCAGATCTCCTCGATCAGCGCTTGGCAGAACGCCGTTTGCTCGGCGGTCAGGGGCTGGTTATTTTGCAGCTGGTAAAAGGCTGCCAGATGCTCCAGCGGGGAGATGCTCTCGGTGCGCTCCGGGGCGCAGATCTCTTGCTGCTGGCGGGTGCGCTGGTTATCGTAGTCCAGCTGCATCAGGTTGGGGTAGATGACCCGCAGCCGCGCCAGCGCGTCCGGCACATCCTGCTCGTCGGTCAGGGTGATGTGCAGGTAATCGTCCACGGCGGTGCCTTCGTAGCGGCTGCGGTCGGTCAGTTCCATGTAGCTGCCCCGCAGCCCGCGCAGGTCGTGCCGGGGGGTCAGGGGCGCGGTGGTGATGTGCACTTCGCTCTTTGCGCCCAGCTCCACAAAGGTGGCGCTTTTGTGCTGCCCCGCCTCCGAGAAGGAATATTTCAGCGGCGTGCCGCAGTAGCGCAAGGTCTCCCGCCCCACCTTCTGCGGGCTGTGCAGATGCCCCAGCGCCACATAGTCAAAGGCATCAAACAGGGCGGCGTCCACGCTGTCCACCCCGCCCACCGAGGGTTCCTCGCTCTCGCAGGCGGCAGCACCCGCCACAAACTGGTGCGCCACCAGCACGCTGCGGTGGCCGGGGTCCGGGGTGCAGTGCCGCAGCACACAGGCAAGGGCATCATTGTAGCTTTCAATAGGCTCGTCCGGCCAGACGTGCCGCACCATGGCGGGCTTTAAAAAGGGCAGTAAGTACACATCCACCGTGCCGTGGGCATCCTGCAAGGGGATGGGCTGCGGCGCACCGGTGAACACCGGGCTGACGTAGACCCGGCTGTCGGCCAACAGGGCAGAGCCAAAGGCCACACGGTCGGCAGAATCGTGGTTGCCGCTGATGGCGAACACCGGCAGCTTCCGCGCCGCCAGTTGGGTAAGGAACCAGTCCAGCAGCCGCACCGCTTCGGCAGGGGGAACGGGCTTGTCGTAAAGGTCGCCTGCCAGCAGCACGCCGTCCACAGGGGTCTCATCCAGCAGGGTCAGAATTTCTTCCAGAATATACCGCTGGTCCTCCAGCATGGAAAACTCGCACACCCGCTTGCCCAGATGCAGGTCGGAGAGGTGAAGGAAACGCATGGGGACACCGCCTTTCGTTGGGATGATTTTATTATAGGAGAGTTGGGGGCGTTTGTCGAGGGGGTGTAAATTTTCTATGCAATGCTTGACTTTTGCGCGGGATGGCATATAATAAACTCAGGAATGTGAATACTCCATTGGTTTCACCCCAATGGAAAAGCCCCCAAGGAGCCGCGAACTCCCAGGGGGCTTTCCTTTTAATTAGGCTTTGCGGTTCTCATCGTATCTGTCAAGCCATTTGCAGATGAACCGCGACGTTACATCTGCTGCGACAGACACCAAGAATGTGAATATGTACTCCATTGCTTCACCCCCTCTCCCGTGGATTACGGGGTGAACCGCAAAGCAAGTATATCATAAATTCTGACAAAAAGATACATCAAATCGAAAAGAGCCTCCCCTTTCGGGAGGCTCTTCCGTCTTCACATCACGCGGCCGGGAACATCTTTTCCCAGGTGTCCTTGCCCACGGAGCCGTCGGAGGTCAGGCTGTGGCGGGTCTGGTAGCGCTTGACGGCGGCGACGGTGCTGGCACCGAACTTGCCGTCGGTGGTGAGCCGCTCGCCATCGGCGTTGAGCTTCTGCTGCACCAGCCGGACGCAGCCGCCCACGCTGCCGCTCCGCAGCACGATGCCGGGGTAGGGGACGATGAGGCCGTGCTTGGCCGTGTAGCGGGCGTAGAGCACGTTCCAGGTGTTCGCGCCCACTTTGCCGTCCTCTTTGAGGCCGTACCGGAGCTGGAACTCCCGGACGGCCTTCTCGGCGTTGGCGCCGAACTTTCCGTCCACGGTAAGGGCGGCGTGCCAGGTGCAGCTGTCCCGGATGCCGTTGAGCCAGGTCTGCACGAGGGCCACGTCCGGGCCGGAGCTGCCGCGCCGGATGAGCGAGTAGTAAGCAGGAATTGCCATAGTGTTGTCACACTCCTTCCGCGCTCATCCTATGCGGCGTGCCGATGGCCTGTTCACCCGGCCAGCACCACGTCCTCCCGGGGCGCGGTGAGGCCGCCCCACCACTCCACGAACCGGAACCGGACGATATATTCCCCGCAGACAAGGTCATTTTCGGCAGGCGTGTCGTACCCGCCACAGGCTGACCGGCAGAGCCCCGGGTAGAGCACGCACCACCAGTTCCGGCCTGCCCGCCGCGTCCCGATGTCCAGCCGCACCGCGTCGTACCGCCCGGCGGGCAGAGCCCCGCCGTCATAGCGCCGGGTGGGAAAGTACATATTCACGAGGCAGGCTTTCACCGGTGTACGGATGCCGAGAGAGGCCAGTGTCTGGCGGGCCGTCAGCTCGAAGCGGACGAGGTTTTCCGCCGCCCACGCCCGGGCATCGGCCCGGCTCTCCGTCGGGCAGGCTTCGTCGGTGAGGGCCAGCACGGCGTCCCGGACAGCCAGCTTCGCGCTCTGGTCGCGCACGGAGTCGGTGTCGGCCCGGATGTGGAGCCGCAGGGTGTCGGCGGAAAGCTGGTCGGCGGTGATGAGCTGGCTCTGCGCCCAGCCTGCCCCCAGCGACAGCAGAAGACAGAACAGCAGCGAGGTACACAGCGCCCCCATTTCGCGGCGGGATAACATAAAAAACAGGCCCCCTCATGGAAAGTTTATCCAGAGGATGGGCCTGTTTCGGGGGATTTATTCCGTCTGATTCAAAACGATTTGCGGTATCTTTTTGTCGAAAAGTATGTTATAATGACTTTGCGGCCTCGTCCGCCCATTTTTAAGTGGGAGGGAGGTGGAATGAATGCAAAGTTTAGAAGCTTTTGTGCTGTCTGTCGCAGCAAATGTAATTTCTTATTACATCTGTAAGTGGCTTGACGGATGGTTCTCGGGCCGTAAGCACTAAAAAGAAGACCCCCTTTCGGAGCGGCAACTCCGTGAGGGGGTTTTCTTTTGCTTTGGCGAGCACCATGAGTACTCTTATCTCTTATGCTTTTATTATATGCCATTCCCCGCAAAAGTCAAGCGCTGCACAGAAAGTTTACAGAAACTGCCGCGCAGCGGCTTTCCGTTTCTTTCAGTCCTGCGTTTCTTTCCGGATGCCGAACAGCCTCCGGAGCAAGCCTCTCAGGCACTTGGGGCTTTTGAGAACGACCACCTGCATAGAGCCGACCACCTTTCGTCGCTTGATACGCCATTATAGGCGGTCTGCACCCGGAATGTTCCGGTTCAGCTCAGGATCGGCCCGTCCGGCACCGTCTCCACCACCACCAGCGCGCCCTTTTGGGTGGAGATGGTGATGCAGTCGGAGCCAGCGGCATACTCGTTGCTGACGCCGAGGGGGTAGCCTGCGGTGAGGACGGCGTCGGTCAGCTCGTAGAAGGAGCCCCGCTCCGAGACCCCCTCTGCCCTGCCCTCCATCGGGAAGACCGAGAGGTAGAAATACTCGTCCTTCGGGTAGCGGCGGGTCTCGCCGGGCATCACGAAGGTGATGCGGCTGCGCTCGTCCAGAAGGGTGGCGCGGACGCCCCGCTGTTCGAGGCCGAGGCCGGTGCAGAGGTTGGCCAGCGTATGCTCGAGGCGTCTGCCGCCCAGCACACCCAGCAGCAGCGCCTCGTCGAAGCCCTTCTCGGAGGCCAGCTTTGCCGCGTACTCGGTGTCGGTGTCGTCCTTGACGTGGGGCAGGATGATGGTGTCGCCGCCCTCCTGCGCCGGGCAGGGCGCGGTGTCGAAGTCGCCCACGATGATGTCGGGGCGGCAGTGGAGCGGCGCACAGTTGCGGTAGCCCGCGTCGCAGGCAATGATGGTATCGCCGGGCCGCAGGGCCGACGCCAGCGAGGCGCTGACCGGGCAGGCGGAAATGATAACACAGCGGGACATGGGATTCCTTCTTTCTGGGAAGTATGATAACACAGCGTCTTTTTCTGTATCTTTTTGTCGATGTTTATGATATACTGGTTCTGCGGTTCATCCCGCCCATCTTACTTGGGAAGGGAGGTGAAACCAATGATCCATATTCTCACAATCTTGGAGTCTGCCGTGGCAAATATAATTTCACATTATATCTGCAAGTGGCTTGACAGACTCGACAAGGACCGTAAGCCCGACTAAATGGAAAGCCCCCTGGGAGCGGCAACTCCTTGGGGGCTTTTCCATTGGGATGAAACCAATGGACTACCTATTACACTTTCTGTTTTTATTATATGCTCTTCCCCGCAAAAGTCAAGCGCTGTGCAGAAAGTTTACAACTTCGCTCACACCCCCGGCACAAGCAGTCTCCGCGCCTCGTCGAGGCGGGCGGTGCCGTCGGGGAGGTCGTTGGCGGCCAGCATCTGGCCGGGCGAGACGTGGTAGCGCCGGGCGATGGCGAACAGCTCCTCCCCCGGCTGGGCGTAGCAGATGCGGAGCGACACCTCCGGGTCGGCGGGGGCGAGGGGGTCGCCCAGCTCCACCGCCCCCACAAGAGAGGCCGTCTGCCGCGCCAGCACCGCGCCCTCGGCCCGGACGGTGAGGGACACATCCAGCGCGCCGCCTGCGCTGGCGCATTGCAGGTCCTGAACGCTCAGCCAGCACTCGGGGTAGGCGTCGGCATCCTCGGGCAGGTCGGCGGGGAGGGGCAGGGCGTAGTCCAGCGCCTTTTCGTAGCACTCCATCTCCCCGAGGGTGTTTTCCGCAAAGGCCGACACCACGGCCCGGGCCGTCAGGACGGCTCTCCCCTCCTGCCGCGTCAGGCTCACCGGCCCGAAGGACGCGAAGCAGGCTAAGATATGCGCTCCGGCGTCGGGCAGAGGGCCGGAGCCCCGCAGCACCGTCGTCTCGTCCAGCGCGCAGAGCAGCGACTCGGTGGCGAGGGTCTGGGGCGTGAGGGTCGTCTCGAAGCGGGTGGAGAAGGCGTCGGCCACGCATTGGAGCTGATAGGGCCGCCAGCCGCTCAGCCGCAGCATCGCCGTGGCCGTGAGGGTGGTGGAGGCCGCGCCGTCCTCGGTGGTCTCCCCTTCCGCCGCCGCAAAGCCCACCGGCTCCAGCACGCAGAGGCAGCGGCAGTCCTCGCTGAGGCCGTCGGCATCCAATATCTGGTTGAAGGGCAGGTCGGCGGTCTGGCTGCGGAGGGCGGCGTCCCCCTCGGCCCGCCATCCGCAGAGGACGTGCAAGACCCCCTTCGCCACGGCCTTGCCCTGCATCCGCTTCAGCTCCCGCACCTCGGCGGTGCCGGTGATGTCGAGGATGGCGGCGGGGGGCTTCGGGAAGGTCAGCGCCCCCTCGATGGTCACGAGCTTTTCGAGGGTGGCGGCCCGCCGCACCCCTGCCAGCGTGACCGGCTTCTGCTCGATGCCGCCCTCGCTGAGGGCCGTGATGACCTCGGTGGACAGCTGGGCGTGGACGCTCACCACCAGCCCGTAGGCCCCCCGCACCTCGATGCGGCGGGGGTTGACGGCCCGGCAGTTGAGGTATTCGGTCTGGCCCTCGACGCAGGCTGTCCACGCCGTGGCCGCGAAAGAGGGCAGCTCGAGGGCCTTGGTGAAGGGCAGCTTCTGCTCGGTCTGGCACAGCCCCGCCCCCTCTTCGCCCTGATAATACACGGTACAGCGCAAATATCCTTCCAGCGTCAGCCGCCCGGGGGCCAGCTGCTTTTGCAGCACCACCGGCTTTGCGAAGCACTTGACGATGCGCTGCACCGGCGGCAGATAGTCCGAGATCAGTAGTTCGGTCTCGAGGGGCAGCTCCGCCTTGGCGGTGCAGTCCGCACCCGCCGCAGGCAGAACGTCCCGGAACACTTTCAGCTCCATGGTGATGCTCCTTTCCTGTCCTTGCTCTGATGAGAGTGTATGCGGAGCAAAGCCGGGCTATGCCCTGCGCCAGCCCACAGGCGCAAAAAGGCCCCCTCGGGGCGGCTGCTCCGAAGGGGCGGAAGGGTTATTTCAAGAAAAGGGTGTGTAAGGCAGGGCTTGCATCACTGCTTTCTCTCCTAAAATATGATGACCATCGCGGCGTATGTGTTTTCACCTTTCTGGAATGTACCGGCGTATAGTTCAACGCCATTTCTATGGGAGTAGCTCAATAGAGTTCTTAACTGAACATAATTCTTCAGACAAGAGTCATAGTAAGGACCACCAGATTCAGGCCCTGGATCCCAATAGCTATTCGAGTAAATCTCCCTGTTATCCGGAATCGTAACCGCTGTCCTGCCGGAGGGAGTCAGCTCCATCACGTCCACGCATAACCTCTGGGTTAACTCCAATTTGTCATCCGTGATAGATTTGAGCGCATTTACAGCCGTTTCGTTCAACCCGTTGTTCGTGGTGAGCCATGTCGCGTCAAATCCTTTTGCCACTGCCTCAAGCGTCTCCTTGGCTCTGGCGCTTGCTGTGGTTTCAGAAAGATTGAAATACGTCCGAAGCTGATTTTCAAGCTCCACGGACTCCGTCACAAGGCTCTTTTCGCTGCCGTGGGAGGCGCTGCTCCCGCCGCCAAAGAACCAGTCGTAGAGGGCATCCAGCGGTGCGCAGGCGGTGAGGGTCGCTGCGGTCATCACGCCCGCAAGGGCGAGGGCAAGGAATTTTTTCCGTTTCATGGTCGTATCCTCCTTTTTCCAGGGTGTTTTTGATACTTCCATTATAGCA